>ENA-OQHD01000488-OQHD01000488.1-human-gut-metagenome-genome-assembly--contig:-NODE-488-length-14202-cov-2.574423_pt1 | contig 14202 bp, 22 predicted proteins | sample MGYA00242560_ERZ504711 | MGnify/ENA primary metagenome ERZ504711 (study PRJEB26092, sample SAMD00036198) | human gut metagenome | host: Homo sapiens | study: EMG produced TPA metagenomics assembly of... | reverse complement strand
ATTTGAAAAGCCTAATATCCGCCCTTGCTGTTGCGTGAGCAGTGCATTGACAGGGAGCGTTCCGAAGACACTTTGCCCAACTTGTTAAGGAACGTAAACAGGAGTGCCTCTGCACGAGTGTTTCCACGTTCCTGTTACAAGTTGTCAACGGGACTGAGGTAAAGCGGTCCTGCACTGCGATGCAACAACAAGTGTGGATATGGACGCTCTTCTGTCAGAAACACTTCCTGCTGTCGCGATATTTTCACCCCGACAACTACAAATTTCACTCACATCATCCCACAAACTTACTCCAGTATCCCTGCACGAAGATAAAGAGTACGATCAGTGGCAGAATATAAGATACATAAATTCTTGTCCATTTCGGAAATTTGATTCCTTCTCCTGCATTTGCCTCTTCACAGAACTTCTTCCATCCCCAGCCATAGCGACTCGTACAGAATAAAAGGTAAACCAGACTGCCAAGTGGGAGCAGATTATTACTTACAATAAAATCTTCCAGATCCAGTACATTACTTCCTGCTCCAAGTGGCTGGAATCCGCTCAGTACATTAAAGCCCAGAACGCATGGCAGAGAAAGGATCACGATCGCAATCAGATTTACCACGACCGCCTTTGCTCTTGAGCAGTTGGTCAGATCCATTGCAAATGCAATGATATTTTCAAAAACTGCAATGATCGTAGATGCTGCTGCGAAAAGCATGCACAGGAAAAAATAAGGTTCCCCAGATCCTTCCGCCACTCATGGAATTAAAAATATTCGGCAGTGTAATAAAAACCAGACTCGGACCACTGTCCGGTTGAACTCCAAACGCAAAGCAGGCTGGAAAGATGATCATTCCAGCGATCAGTGCCACGCATGTATCCAGTATGGTCACGCAGACCGCCTCTCCTGTCAGCCTTCTCTTCTTATCAATATAACTTCCGAAAATTGCAATCGCACCAATACCGAGACTTAATGTAAAGAAAGACTGTCCCATGGCTGCAAAAATAACTTCTTTCATTCCTGATTCTGCTGCCTTTTTAAAGTCAGGCAACAGATAGAATCTGATTCCTTCTCCCGCACCCGGAAGTGTTGCAGAACGGATTGCCAGGATCACCATCAGTGCCAGTAAAAGAAGCATCATTTTCTTGGTAATCTTTTCTACTCCCTTCTGCAATCCCATGCAGACAATCCCAAAGCAGGCTGCTACAACTACAATCATACAGATTGTCATCAGCCCCGGTTTCTCCATCAGATTTCCGAAGACACCTGCAATCTCATCTGCATTCTTTCCTTCAAACTCACCGCCTGCCATCTTAAATACATACAGCAGAATCCATCCTCCGATCGTCGTATAAAACTCATCAGGAGATAACTTTTCCCGCCATGCCAAACCATTTATACCAGTGGCCAATTTTGTTCCCAGTGGCTCCAGCCGGTCAAATGACATCGCCACGCTTGCCTGACTTGCACGTCCTACAGCAAATTCCATGACCATGATCGGCAGCCCCAAAAGCACCAGAAATACCAAATAAATCAATACAAATGCTGCTCCACCGTATTTTCCGGTAATATACGGGAACCGCCAGACATTCCCCAGACCGATGGCACAACCGGCTGAAATCAGGATAAATCCCAGCCTTGAGCCAAATTTTTTCTCTTTGCATTCTTAACTTTCCTCTCTTCCTTCTTTCTTGTCATAAAATGCCTTCACCGAACTTACTACCATCCGGTAAGTCATATCAGCCGCATAATCCGGACTTTTATCCTCTCCGTCCTCAAGCCATGTCTTGACAAGACCAAGACATCCGTTCAGGCAATAAGAATAAAAATAATTCATCTCGCCTGATTTTTCCGGAAACATCTGCAGTAAAACTTCTCTCGAATTTTCTTCCAAAAGATCTTCCATCTTATGGATAAACCCAATATCTCCATAAGGTCCGATCAAAGCACATCCAAATTTCCCGGTTACGGTCAAGTACCTGAAAAATATCTTTAATAAAAGAAAATGCAGAATCATTTTCCCGGTCGATTGGATGATCATGGATCGCACGCTTCATCTCATCCATCATCTCATTTTCAATCTCTCTCAAAAGTGTTGGGATATCCGAATAGTGAAGATAAAAAGTGGAACGGTTAATATCCACTTCATCTACCAGTTCTTTCACCGTGATCTCTCCGATACTTTTTTCCTTCATCAGATGTGCCAGACCTTTTCTGAGCTGACTTTTCGTCTTTCTCACCCGCCGGTCCGTCTTTTTCTGCATAATAATTCCCCCTTTATGTGACCATTTACACCTCTTTACTCCCATTTCCTGCTATCTTTTTCTCTGAGCAGCCCTGTCAGGCAAATAAATACTGGTCATTTCTCATCATTTTGTCTACTAAAAGACAGATAACTTGTTCATTGATGGTTGTAAATTAGTTTCTTCATTAATATAATACTTTTTAGCAAGAAAATCAACATTGTATCTATTACTAGAATATTTCTTTTAAAAGGAGTGTTATTTATGAAAAAAGCAATGCGAATCTTTTGTCGCGATCTGCGGCGGCTCATTCACAGTCCGGCAGCCATGCTGGTCATGGCAGGTGTTGCGATCCTGCCTTCACTCTATGCCTGGTTCAATATTGCTGCCAATATTGATCCTTATGCAAATACTTCAGCAATTCAGATTGCCGTTGCCAATAATGATCAGGATGCCTCCACCAATGACCTCACAATCAATGCCGGTGACCAGATCATGGAAAATCTGAAAGAAAATGACCAACTTGGCTGGGCTTTTTACTTCTGAAGAAAAGGCGGTTGACGGAGTCCGTTCGGGAAAATATTATGCAGCCATTGTAATCCCTGAAGACTTCAGCGATTCCCTTCTCAGTGTTCTTTCCGGTACTCTTGAAACACCGGAACTGAATTACTATATTAATGAAAAGGTAAATGCCATCGCTCCAAAAATCACAGATACCGGAGCAAGTACGATCCAGACTCAGATCAACGATACGTTTTCATCTATTGCCGCTGAATCTGTATCAGAAGTGTTAAAAGAATCCATTTCGGATCTGTCCGGAACTGTAAATTCTACTAATTCTGAGATTGTCTCGCTTCTGTAAAAAAGCAGATAAGAACTTAAATGAATACGAAGCACCTTTTAACTGAGTTTACAGAAAAGACTTCCCAGTCCCATGATCTGATCTCAGATGCAAAAGATGCTTCTGATTCTCTTGGAAATGCAGCTGTTTCTGGGACATCTGCCCTTTGAAAATGCACAGGATGCACTGAAGATGAGCCGGCAGGCAGCAGGAGATTTCTCCTCCTCACTTTCCAAATCCATCTCCGACGGAGAACAGATTCTGAACAGTGCGAACAGTTCTGTCTCTTCGGGTCTGACTTCTTTGGAAGGAAGTGCCGGAAAGATCAACCAGTCTCTCCAACAGGCTCTGGACTCTGCCGGAAACGTAACAGCTCTGAATGCATCCCTTCTGGCAAAAAATGCAGGAAATTGCTGCCTCCACACCAGTTGTCAGTGAACAGCTTTCTGCTGCTATTGCAAAGTTACAAACACAGAATCAGGAAAACCAGACTCTGCTCAACAGTTTAAGTACTGCAAATACAAGTATTAAAAATGCTTTGGATACAACCTCTCAGACCCGGCAGGATATTTCCTCGCTCACGCAGCAGAGTATCGACGGACTGCATTCTTTCAGAACAACACTGGACGAAAATCTGCTCCCACAGCTCAATGCAACGCTGGATACATTTTCCTCGCTCACTGGAGAACTGACCGGAATCCTGAACGGCGTTCCGGCAACTTCCGAGCAGCTTAAGGGAATCCTGACGCAGCTTGATTCTGGTCTGACCGATACAGCCAACGCACTGAACGGTACAAAAGATGCCCTTTCCACCGTTTCGGATCGGCTTGGAACTGTGCAGACGGATCTGAATGCCATTACCAGTTCGGCTACTTTTCAGACACTCCTTTCGCTGGAAGGAATGAATGCTGATAAGATTTCCGAATTTATGTCCTCCCCGGTGGAGATTGAAACAGAAACTTTTATTCTGTGAAAAAATTACGGTTCATCCATGACTCCTTTTTACACAAACCTTGCGATCTGGGTTGGCGGAATCGTCCTGATCGCCATTTTAAAAATGGAGGTTAACCGCGATCAGACCATGCGTTCCTATGGTTCTGTCTCACTTTACTTCGGACGCTGGCTGTTATTCGTCACAGTAGGTATGATCCAGGGCTTTATTGTCTGCCTTGGAGATGTACTTCTTCCGGGAATCCAGTGCGTACATCCGGCTCAGTTTATTCTGACCGGTGTGATTTGTTCCTTTGTATACGTGAATATCATCTACGCACTTTCGCTTACTTTTAAACATATTGGAAAAGCACTGTGCGTCATTCTCGTTATTTTACAGATTCCCGGCTCTTCCGGTACTTATCCGGTTGAAATGACACCTGTATTTTTCCAGAAGCTCCATCCACTCCTTCCATTTACTTACGGAGTCGGAGCTATGAGAGAATGTATCGCAGGATTTTACGGAACAACCTTCCGAAAAGATCTTATGATCCTGCTGCTCGCCTATGTTCCACTCTCTTTACTGATCGGACTTGGACTTCGCCCGCTTCTTGCCGGACTGAACCATCTTTTTGACAAGAAACTGGCTGAGACTGAATTTATGATGTGCGAACCTCATGAAATTTCCGTCAACCGCAGTACGCAGCTTGCTCTCCTTCTGAAAGCCTCTCTTTCACAGGAAGAGCTGAAACTGACAACCGCTGCCAAGGCACAGGCTTTTGAAAAGAACTACAGAAGAATGGTACGCTATGGATTCCTTGCAATTGCGTTGATTCCTCTGATCTTCCTGATTCTGATGTTCAGCCTGGAATCGAAAATCATCTTCCTTGTACTCTGGATCATTTCGATCATTGCCATCGCATTGTTCCTGATCATTGTTGAATTTATTCACTCGAAACTGGAAGAACAGCAGCAGCTTGCCGGCATGACTTTTGATGAAATGCTGGAGACTTTCCGCAAAAAGGAGGATTAACCGATGAAAAAGTATCATTCAGATTTTTAAAAAGTGATCTACTCAGGATCCATAAAAATGTCATCGCAATGATCGTCATCATGGGAATTACCGTGATCCCGACACTCTACGCATGGTTTAATATTGCTGCGAGCTGGGATCCTTATGGAAATACCGGCAATCTGAAGGTTGCCGTGGCCAGCAACGATGAAGGGTATAAAGGGGAACTTCTTCCTGTCAATTTGAACCTTGGAGACGATGTCATCAGTGAACTGCAGGGAAATAAGCAGTTGAACTGGGTCTTCACAGATGCAAAAGATGCGCAAAAAAGGGGTACAATCCGGTAAGTACTACGCTGCCATTGTCATCCCTGAAGACTTCAGCAAAGATATGATGAGTCTTTTTACTTCAGATGTTGTACATCCTGATATCACCTACTACATCAATGAAAAAGAAAATGCCATCGCCCCGAAAGTCACACAGAAAGGTGCCAGCTCTGTCCAGCACCAGGTCAATGAAACGTTCATTACCACAGTCTCCAAAACGACACTTGAGGCACTTCAGTTCGTAAATGATGTTTCCGCCAAAACCGGAGATGAGTCCCTGACTGAACATCTCGCTACTTCTCTGTCACAGATTTCCGATGACCTCGGAAATATTTCCGGTACGGTGAAAGCCTTTTCTGATATGACCGATGCCGGAGCATTAATGCTGGATACGACTACCTCTTTTCTTGAGCAATCGGGAAAAGGAACAAAAAGCAGTGTCAATGCACTGAATCAGGCAGGAAATGGAATTGATTCACTGACTTCTGCCCTGACAGGAACAACTTCTGATATCAATACCGCACTGAAGCAGAATGCTGATTTTTATTCTTCTGTATCTGCTGCCATCGACAAAGCACTCGACTCTTATTCAACTGACGCTGCATCCTGCTCCAATGCCATTCAGGCAGTCAGCGGCCGTGTGCAGAATCTGATTTCCGGTTATCAGGAATTATCAGATTCCCTGACCGCCATTGCTAATGCACACCCGGATCAGACAGCTCTCGTTCAGGCGATCAATGGACTGAACGTACAGATCCAACAGGCGATCGACCAGCAGACACAGATTAAAAATAAACTGGATGAAATTGCTGCTGCCCTTCCTTCAGCCACTGCCGATGCTTCCACTTTAAAGAAAGAACTGGATGATCTGCTTGCCCGGGGAACAGCTTCTGTCAACTCGGTAAAGACCTCTTATGAGCAGAATGTGAAAAGCAGCCTGGATGGTCTCGCCACGAATCTTGACTCCACCAATTCCTCCCTTGTGAACCTCTTAGGGCAGGTAGACAACAGTGTACAACAAATCAGTTCTGTCACCGGATCTGCATCCACAGATCTTTCCACTGTGAAAGAAGCTCTTGAACAGACCGTCAGTCTGTTGAATGAATCTTCTGAAAAATTGCAGAAAGTCTCCACCACACTTTCCACAGATGGCAGTGATGGTGTGCAGATGCTGGAAAAGATTCTTGCCGAAGATCCACAGACAATCGGAGCTTTCCTTGCAGCACCGGTAAGCCTGAATGAGACAAAAATCTATCCCATTGAAAATTACGGAACTGCCATGGCTCCTTTTTATTCCACACTGGCAATCTGGGTGGGGGCTGTTGTTATGGCAGCCATGCTCAAAGTCAATGTCTCTGAATCGGTAGTTAAGAAGCTTTCCGGAGCGAAACCACATCAGCTCTACTTTGGACGTCAGCTCCTCTTTGTATGTATCGGGCTGTTACAGAGCGGACTGATCTGTCTGGGAGACCTGTATTTCCTTGGTATTCAGTGCGAACATCCTTTCCTGTTCCTGGTAACGGGCTGGTTTACAAGTTTTGTTTATGTCAATCTGATCTATGCACTGACTGTCTCCTTTGGTGATATTGGTAAAGCGGTTGCCGTTGTCCTTATGGTCATGCAGGTAGCCGGAAGTGGTGGTACATTCCCGATCCAGTGTGCTCCGAAATTTTTCCAGGCTGTATATCCTCTGCTTCCATTTACACACAGCATGAATGCCATGCGTGAATGCGTTGCAGGCTTCTACGGTATGAACTATGTCAAAGAACTGGGGTATTTAGGAATCTTCCTGATCCTTTCACTTTTACTCGGACTGCTGCTTCGCAAACCGGTTATAAAATTAAATGATGCATTTACTGAAAAGCTGGAAAGTACACATCTGATTTAGAATCATCCCGGCTTTCCAGTAGCTGAAAAGGTTCATTGGATCTTTTGCCGCATACCTGGCAGCTAAAAAGGTGGACAGAACTCAAACTCGGGTTCTGCCCACCTTTTATCTATGCCTTTTTCCTTACGCTTTTTTAAAATTTTTCTTCACCATCAACGCCAGTGTCCGTCCGAAATATTTCCGGATCAATGCCAGAAATTCTTCATAGGATACATTTCCTCCCAGATACAGCATCTCATATTCTACGCCATACTCTCTTGTACTGTATCCTGCCTCCCGGAATCCATTTTTCAGATAAAACTCTTTTCTTTTTTTCCGTTCTTCATAATTGTCACAGTTCTCATCTACCACCTCTATATTCAAAATGATCCTGCGTGCCGAAAAACCGGCGGCGTAATGCCTGCAGGATTTTGCTTCCATACCCCTGACCTCTTTCATCCGGCTCGATTGCAAGATAATACAGATAGACCACATCCTCAAAATAAACCAGATGGATAAATCCTACTAAAAGATCATCATCATATACCTGCATCAGATCTGCTGTTGATGTACGGCTTGCTTTTCTCAAAATCCAGAAGGGAATCTGTTCTTCTTTTGGAAATGCCTCATCATATAATTTTTTAATTTCATTCAGTTTCTTTTTATCATTTCTTGCATTTACAAAGTGTAACATCATTTTCATTTTTCCTTTCTACTACTGACTCCTGTTGTCTGTCCTCTCCTGCATGATTCTCATTCTTTTCTCACTCTTTCAATCAATCTTTCTGATCTTTCGGTCGTATGTATAAACTCCGTTGACTTCTTCTTCAATATCTGACCATTGTGTATAGACACTGGCACACAAACCTTCCTCTATCAGATTTTTCACCTGTTCCATTCTTTTTCTATATCGACGGTTCAGTGCTTTTTTACTCCTGCAGATCCCATATCCATAAAGTTTTCCACAGGCACTATGTCCTTCGATCCGGTAACTGTATCCTCCAAATTCCGAAAGAACTGATGCCCTCTCCTTTTCCGGGTGGATCTTCAGCTTAAAGAAATAATTATGAAGGCTGCAAAAATCTCCTCCCCCCTGATCGAACCACCCACTGGCCTGATCGATCAGCCGGTCAGGATCTTCTTTTCTGAGAATAGCGGTCATATCTTCTGTCTGAAACTGCCCCCAGCCCTCATTAAGATGGCCAGGCGGCAATACTTGGATGACCCCTTTTAACCGATGTACCGTCTCTTCATTTCTTTCACAATTCCAGGCGGCCTTCCTTTTCTTTTCTTGCCAGAAGCCCCGGATAAATATCTCTCATCCGAATCTTCCACCAGGACATCAGCGTTGCCGCATACGTCACAAACCAGTGCTTGTATTTTCCTCCGCCATTGACCATATCCTGCCATACGACCAGCCCCAGCCTGTCGCAATGATAATACCATCTCTGCGGCTCTATTTTCAAATGTTTCCGTACCATATTAAATCCGCATTTCTTCATCTGCTCCAGATCAAAGATCATAGCTTCATCTGAAGGTGCGGTATACAGTCCATCCGGCCAGTAGCCTTGATCCAGTACTCCATTCTGATACTGTACCTGATGGTTCAGGCAGATCCGCACGAATCCCTGTCCATCTTTTTCCAGTGTGAATTTTCTCATGGCAAAATAACCTGCTACCCTGTCTTTCTCCATCTCAACAGTAAAATCATAAAGATACGGTGTATCACATGTCCACATTTGCACATCCTGAACCGGAATCTCCAGCCATTCATTCGTCTTTCCATAAAATGTTCCTATGGTAGTTTCTGTTGTACTTTCCACCGGATCTGCTATTCTGCTCCCGGTCATGTCCTCCACTGGATCATCCGGTACATTTTTCTTCAGCTCTTTGTGGATCTTTGGCTTTTGCAGCACGATCTTTACAGCATATTCTGCACCAGACCGGACTATGATACGGACTTTTTCCTCATCCGGTTCAGGGAGCGTCTCCACTTCTTTTATATACTTTTCCGGGACTCTTTCCAGCCAGACAGTCTGCCAGATCCCACTTTGAGCCGTATAGAACATGCCGCCTCTTTCCAGCTTCTGCTTTCCCCTGGAATGATACGATGTATCACTCAGGTCTTTCACAGCCACAACCAGATCATTTTCTCCTGCCTGCACTGCCTCTGTGATCTCAAATTCAAAAGGCAGATACCCACCTGTATGCTTTCCGATCCGCTGTCCATTCACCCATACAACGCACGCCTGATCCACAGCTCCAAAGTGAAGAAGCAGTCTTTCCTCTGTCAGGTCTGCTCCCATCCCGGATTCCGGATCTTCCTCTGGAAAGGATTCACCTGCTCTTTTTGTCTTATGCCCGTCAACAGAAAATGTCCGGTGATACCACAGATATTCATCCGGCATTAACTGACGGTTCACACCTGATAATGCTGCCTCCGGTGCAAAAAGGAACTAAGATCTTTCCCGTCAAATTCTTTCGGGCATACAAATTCCTGTGTAAAATGCATAGTCCCAGTACCCATTGAGATTCAGATAACTGTCCCTTACCATCAGCGGTCTTGGATATTCGTCAAGTACATGCTCTTTATCCAGCGTCTCTACCCCATACAGATTAAAAAAGCTGCTCCATACTAAACTCCTCCTTCTATGGATGAATGATCTTATAAAGCGTCTGTGCCACATATTCCAACCGGTCGCAGTCCACAAAGGAATAATTCATAACATACGTATTTTCATATCTGCTGTCTTTCTGTTCCGCATTATGAAAAAGAAGACAACGTTGCCAGCCGGATTCCTTTCGCCCTTGTCTTTAAAAGAAATTCCTGCTCACTCATGGAAGTATTGACATGCATCAGGAAATGCACACCTGAATCCTCTTCACTGATCGTAATATAGTTTTCCCAAAGGCTCTTTGAGAAATGTACTTAAGATCAGATCCCGCTTATGCTGATAATAGTTTCTCAGCCTATTGATATGCTTCTCAAATGCACCTGCATTCATAAATGCTGCCAGTGTATACTGTTCAAAGTTAGACACAGTACAGGAATAAAATGAAAGTTCTCTGTAATATTTCTCTGCCAGTGCTTCAGGAAGTACCATATAACTGATTCGGACAGTAGAACAGAGTGTCTTCGCAAATGTATTAATATAAATCACCTTGCCTGATACATCGATACTCTGCAGAGACGGAATCGGTTTCCCCGCAAGTCTTAACTCACTGTCATAATCATCTTCTATGATATACCGTTCCTTTTTTCTCGTAACCCATCCAAGCAGTTCATACCTCTTGCTGATCGGCATCACCATTCCGGTCGGGAAATGATGAGATGGGGAAATATGCATGATATCTACATTTTTTTTCTTCCAGTTTCTTTGCAGAAGTTCCCTCTTCATCCAGATCAATATACTCATACTTTACACCCATACTGCGGTAGATTTTTGCAATCTTTGGATAGCCCGGATTCTCCACTCCATAACAGACATTTCTCCCAAGAAGCTGGATCAGAATACTATACAGATACTCTGTTCCTGCTCCGATAATGATCTGTTCCGGTCTTACATACATGGCACAAAATTCTTTAAGATAACTGGAAATACATTTTTCCGCAGTTCCATCACACCTCCACAGGGGGGATTGATCATCATTTCCTTCTGATAATCATTCATGACTGCCCGCATGGTCTTATTCCAGATTGAAAAAGGAAATGCAGCATGCTCCGTCTGATTGCTTGTAAAATCCGCAATAAATGCATTTTCTCCTCCGGTCAGAAGTACTTTGTCCCCGGCTTTTGCAGTCCGTGAATCTGTCCCCTGCTCTTCCGCCTCATACGTTTCTGACGTATACTCTGTCTGATGTACCGGAATCCCACTCAGATCCGACACATAATACCCGCTTTTAGGAATGGAATAAATATATCCTTCTGCAAGAAGCTGACCATAGGCATTCTCTACCGTGATCACGCTTATAGCCAGATTTTTCGCAAGTGCCCTCTTGGAAGGCAGCTTCTCACCACTTAAGATTATCCCCTGTATTATGTCATTTTTGATACATTTATACAAAAATTCATACAGGGAATCTGACCCTATATTTTCAAAATTATATGTCAACATCTATTCTATTTTCTCCGTTCTGACCTTTTTGATTATATCTAAATTGAATATTTTTCTATAGTCACAATGCAATTATACTAATACCTGTCGAAATTGTAAAGAATTTCCACTATATTCTAAAATACGATTCTTAAAGGGAGGATTTACCAATGAATACAAACGAAAGATATGAACTGAACAAAAATTCTGGCTCAGATGTTAAAGGGTGGTGTCATCATGGATGTAACGACACCGGAGCAGGCAAAAATTTGCAGAAGCAGCAGGTGCATGTGCAGTTATGGCTCTTGAACGGATTCCGGCAGATATCCGTGCAGCAGGTGGTGTTTCCCGTATGAGTGACCCGAAAATGATCCGTGGAATCCAGGAGGCAGTGTCCATTCCGGTTATGGCAAAATGCAGAATCGGGCATTTTGCAGAAGCACAGGTGCTTCAGGCCATTGAGATTGATTATATCGATGAAAGTGAAGTTCTTTACCCCTGCTGATGATGTATACCATATCAACAAGCGTGACTTTGACGTTCCTTTCGTCTGCGGTGCAAAAGACCTCGGAGAAGCTTTAAGAAGAATTAATGAAGGTGCTTCTATGATCCGTACAAAGGGAGAGCCGGGAACCGGTGATATCGTCCAGGCTGTCCGTCATATGAGAATGATGAACAGTGAAATTGCCCGGATCAAAGGAATGCGTGAAGATGAGCTCTTTTGAGGCAGCAAAGCAGCTTCAGGTTCCATTTGACCTTGTTCTCTATGTCCATGAAAACGGAAAACTTCCGGTCGTAAACTTCGCAGCCGGCGGTGTCGCAACTCCTGCAGATGCAGCCCTGATGATGCAGTTGGGAGCAGAAGGTGTCTTCGTCGGCTCCGGTATCTTCAAGTCCGGTAATCCGGCAAAACGTGCCGCTGCCATCGTTCAGGCTGTAACAAATTATACTGATGCAAAACTGATCGCTGAACTTTCCGCAGATCTCGGAGAAGCCATGGTCGGTATCAATGAGCAGGAAATCGCACTTCTTATGGCTGAAAGGGGTAAATAAGACTATGACGATTGCAGTTCTTGCCCTGCAGGGGGCATTCATAGAACATGAGCATATGCTCCAGAAGCTCGGTGCAGATACCATCGAACTCAGAAAAGCTGGTGATCTGCAAAAAGACTTCGACGGTCTCATTCTTCCCGGTGGTGAAAGCACCGTCCAGGGAAAACTTCTGCATGATCTTGATATGTTTGAACCTTTAAAAGAAAAAATCTGCTCCGGTATGCCAGTTCTCGCAACCTGTGCAGGAATGATCCTGCTTGCTTCGGATATTGCCGGTCAGGAGGAATCCTACTTCGGGACTCTTCCCATGACAGTCAGACGAAATGCCTATGGACGTCAGCTCGGCAGTTTCCATACTACTGCCAACGCCAACGGAATTGGTGAAATTTCTATGACTTTCATCCGTGCACCTTATGTGGAAAGCGTTCATGCTGATGCAGCCGGAGCAAAAAACCGGAAGTTTTAAGTGTCGTACAGGATCGGATCGTCGGAGTAAAATATCACAATCAGATGGCATTTGCATTTCATCCGGAACTGGATCAGGATACAAAGATCCATGAAACATTTCTTGGAATGATCCATAAATAACCTGGTTCACTCACTAACAAAACAGTTGACTTACTGGCAAAACAGACGGGATCAGAACCGTATCACTTACGTTCCGAATCCCGTCTGTTTTTTCCTTCTATTTACAACACTTTTATTATGCCTTTGTAGAAGTTTCATTTCATCAACACCGTCCACTTCATATTATGCAGCAGCATTTGCATTGATACTGTCTATTACTCTTTTAATTCCCATCCATACTGTTATATCCTTAAAAATCTCAACAACACTTCCCTGATCAGTAAATGGTGCTTCCTGAAGAACTGAAAAGTCTTTCAGCATTCCATTATGCACGATATATTCTACAATCTGGTTCACAAAATAAATCTGTCTGCTATCAAGATTCGTATCCGTCAGATATTCTGAAAATGCTTCCTTTGCAGCATTCATATCAAGTCCGACAATCTCACGAACAAATTCGCCCAATGGCTTTTCCCCTATTTCCTGTTCGTAATCAGACCTTGTTCCAACTTCTTTCCACAAAATTTCTTCCAGACTCTCTATATCTGTACTAGTCAGTGGCTGATTTGTCTTAAGCTTTGCAATAGCAATATTATCCTGATGCTGTCGGATATAAAACTCTGCTTTTGCCTTATAATTCTTCAGCTCGTCATTCTCAAGTTCCGCTTCTTTCCACTCGATTGACAATACATCATCTTCAAAATTCGTATCATAGCGTCTTTTCTGTCCTGGGATATATTTCATCAGATTACGCAACTTTTCTCTGATTTCTTCAAATTCATCCACTCCGGCCTCTTCAACATAATCCGTAGTAAGAATCTGTTGGATCAGATCTGTCTGTGCCTGGATCTCAGGAATATTAGCCACACCTGCTACTCCGTTTTACTTTCTTTCGCAGATCTCCTCTTGCTTTTATATACCCTTTTTTCCCATCAGATATGCAAGCTCTATCCTATACATCAATGCATCAAACCTGACTGCATTTGCCTCGTCCTCTTCCGGCTGAATCAGTGGAGAAACTTCCTCTTTTACAGTCACGGTATCTCCATAAGTAAGAGCCTGATAATTCGTCTCATCAGAATACATTTCAACGTATTTCAGGTGCTGCCGTACTGCGAAATTATCTCTTGGTAATTTCTGTACTCTTTCGCTCATTTCCCTGACCAGAGCATTTCTGTATGCAATCAGACGATCTGTCTGATATTCTGCCGACTGAAGCTGATATGTAATTTCAAACTTCAAATTAAAAACTGCACTTTGAAGAGCGATCATCTTCGCCGATG
>ENA-OQHD01000487-OQHD01000487.1-human-gut-metagenome-genome-assembly--contig:-NODE-487-length-14218-cov-3.282734_pt1 | contig 14218 bp, 13 predicted proteins | sample MGYA00242560_ERZ504711 | MGnify/ENA primary metagenome ERZ504711 (study PRJEB26092, sample SAMD00036198) | human gut metagenome | host: Homo sapiens | study: EMG produced TPA metagenomics assembly of... | reverse complement strand
GCATGCACGCTTCTTCCAGGCACTGCTGGACGAAGTGAAGAAACGGAATACGACACAGCTTCCCGTCGTCCTCATGGCCCATCTCTCTATTGAAGGCAGCGACCGTAGCGGGCACGATGAGAGTATCGGCGGAATAGAGTATGTTCCCCTCAGCGCTATGGGAGAAGGGTACGACTACCTGGCACTCGGACACATCCATTGCCCTCAGGACATCAAAGGCAGTCATCACCACGCACGCTATTGCGGCACTCCCTCCCCGTCAGCTTCGACGAAACCTATCCGCACTCCGTCTCCATCATCGAGTTGGAGAAAGGGGCAGAGCCACAAATCAGTACAAGGGAATTGAAATCCGATTCCCTCGTCACGCTTCCCATGACCCGACACCTTTCGAAGACGCCTTGAAACTGCTGGAAGAATATCCGGAAGAGAAACCTGCATACCTCCGTCTGAACGTGCTGACAAAAGGCTACCTGCCCCCCGGACTGCAACGAAAAAGCCTCGAACGCCGCCAAAGGCAAGGCATGCAAATATTGCTACATCAAGACTACCCGAGAGCGGCAGGCCGACACTGACGAGAGCAAGCCTATCTCCATCCAAGAGATGCAGGAAATGTCTCCCCTGGAAATAGCCAGACTCTACTACCGCGAAACCGAAGGAGAAGAGATGGACCCAGAACTTTGCCAGCTGATGGAGACTGTCATGCGAAAAAGTGAAAAGCAAGAACAACTCCTAATCATTTGTCCGAACCATGAAACTCCAGAAACTGACCATAAAGAACCTTGCCTCCATAGAAGATGCCGTCATCGACTTTGAGAACGGACCGCTAAGCGAGGAATCCCTTTTCCTTATCTGCGGCGAGACGGGTGCAGGGAAGACAACCATTCTCGACGCCATCTGCCTGGCACTCTACAACGAAACGCCCCGCATGGACCATGCCGAGAACGAAAAATACAAAGACCTAAGCCAGACTTTCTCTGCCCAAAAAGGAAGATGTTGCCATCAACGACAGCCGACAACTGATGCGCCGTAACACCAGTGAAGCATGGACGGAGCTGGAGTTTACCGGCTCGAACGAAACGCCCTACACCGCCCGATGGTACGTGGCACGGGCACACCGCAAGATTTCAGGAGCCGTGCAAGATGTGCGCTGGACACTGGAAAATAAGAAAAGCGGCGCACAGCTCAACCAAAAAGAATGAGATAAAGGCAGAAATACAAGCTGCAGTGGGGTTGACCTTCGAACAATTCTGCCGCACCACCATGCTGGCGCAAGGCGACTTCACCAAGTTCCTGCAAAGCAAGGAAAGCGAAAAAATCGGATATTCTGGAAAAGCTGACCGGTACAAGTATCTACTCCGAAATAGGTGCCGAAATATATGCCGCCACCAAGGAAAGACGGACGGAATACGAAAACCAGAACCGGAAGCTGGAAGGCATCCACATCCTGGCAGAAGAAGAAGTCGCTGCAATCAAGGAAGCCATAGCCACGCAAAATGCCGGAGTCAAGGAAGCCAATGAGCAGAAAACCATCGCCCTCGCAAAAAGGGACTGGCTGAAGAAATACTCCGAACTCCTCCTCACCCGTGAACAGCAAAAGAAAATGTGGGAAGGGAAGCAAGCGCAACTGCAATCGGACGAATTCAAACAGAAAGAACTCCTGATTAAAGAATGGAATGCCACCGCCGACGCCCGCAACTGGCTCTCTACCTTGAAACAGCAGCAACAGCAGCAACAACAGAACCATGCACAAGCCGGAATGTTAAGAGCATCCTTTGCCCGGCTGGACGGAGGAAGCAAGTGGCTATGCGGTTTCCTGAAAGAGCAAGAAGACAAGCTGCATCGTGCCGAGAAGTACTTGCAAGAGCATTCGCCCTTACTGCCCATGTTCGAGCAAAGCCAATCCATCATTACCGGCCTAAAATCCGCACTCGATGCCCAAACACGCATCGGCACCTACAACGCGCACCTTGAAAGACTGGCCGCGCAACAACCCGTAAAAGTCAAGGAGCGTACCGACAAGGAAGCTGCCCTCACCCGGAAAGAACAAGAGAACCATACATTGCAAAACGAAATAAACCTCCGGAACAAGCAGCTTGAAACCATGGACCGCCCTGCCCTGCAAGACAAGAAAAACAAACTCGATGCCGGACGGGAGAACCTGCTGCAAGCATTGAGCGCCTTGTCTTTACTGGCTGAAACGGAAAGGACACTGAACGAGGCAAAGGAAAACGAAAAGGCTTTGAACGCCAAAGTGGAGGCGTGCCAAAAGCAATACGTCCTCCTGCAAACGGCATTCGACAGCAAGAAAACAAGTTATGATGACATCCGCACCCTCTACGACAAGCAAAAGGAAGCCGTAGAAGAGTGGGCAAAGGAAACACGCTCCCGGCTTGTCGTCGGGGATACTTGCCCCGTGTGCGGACAAGAAATAAAATCGCTTTGCAAAGATGAAGATTTCCAGTCTGTCCTTGCTCCCATACGCACCTCCCTGGAAACAAAAGAGAAAGAATACAAGGAAACCGAGCAGGCATTGAACAACAACCGGACAGAATCCAATACCTACGGAACGCTGGCAGAGAATGCCCGTCAGTCCACAGCAAGAGCGCTCCGGAGCTACAACCTTGCCCACACTGACGCACAGGCCAAATGCGCCCAATGCAACGGCGTCGGCCTCTCCACAACCACCGGCGAAACCCTGAAGAAGCTACTGGAAGAGAACAAGCTGGAAGCAGACAAACTGAACGAAAAGCTCACGGAAGTTCAAAAGCTCAGCGCACAAATCATAGCTCTGCAACGGCAAAAGGACGAATGCCGAAAAACATGTGGACGCTGCACGCCAAGCCTTCAACTCTGCCGACAGAGTGCTGAATGAGCTGGAAAAACAACATCGTCAATTACGAGTCGCTCACTGCCAACGCAAAAGGAGAACATACGTGCCACCATGGACCGCGTCACTCCCCACATCCTCTGGGAAGGATGGAACACGGAATGGGAGAACTCCCCCCTCTCCTTTATTGACCGCCTGACGCAAGCTACGCGCAACTACCGGCTGGCGCAGGAAAAACAAAGAGAACTGAAATCTGCCATTGCCCTTATCCACAAAGAGCTGGAAGGGATAAACATCAACAAGGAAAGCATCGATGCCGCATTCCCCGACTGGCGCAACGCACCTGCAGCAACACAGGAAATGGAAATCAAGGACCTGGGGATTGCCTGGAATAATCTGAATACACAAGCAAGCGGACTGAAACAAAGCATATCCTCCACCGCAGACCAAATGGCAAGGCTGCAAAAGGATTTAACCGGGTTCTATGCCGCCAGCCCCACTCTCGACGAGGAGCGTATCACCGTCCTATCCGCTTGGTCCGGCTCCCGGATAGAAGCATTGCGTGCCTCATTGCAGACACTTAAAGAGGAAGAAGTAGCTGCATCGACCGCCTTTCATCTGGCCACCGGACAAGTGGAAGAGCACATCAGCCGGAAGCCCGAAATAGAAGAAAACGAGAACCTCGAAACCCTGGATGCACTCATCGCGAATCTCGAAGAAAAGATAACCGTCGGCAACCAATCCATCGGCTAGCAGAAGTTACGCCTGGAAGAAAACACCCGTAACATCGACCGGATAAAGGAAGAAAAGGAACGTGCCGACCGGTTACGCGAAGAGTATCTGAAGTGGGACCGCCTCTGCCGTCACTTCGGTGACGAACGGGGAAAGAACTTCCGCAACATAGCCCAGAGCTTCGTCTTGAAAGAACTGCTGGCAGGCGCCAATTTCTATCTGCAACGCTTGACCGACCGCTACGAACTGGAATGCCAGGCCGGTTCGCTCACCATCCTGCTGCGCGACTTCCATCAAGGAGGTGCGGCACGTCCGGCATGCACCTTATCGGGCGGCGAAAGCTTCCTAGTATCTCTGTCACTTGCCCTCGGACTTTCTTCCCTCAGCCGCCAGAGCCTCTCGGTAGACACACTGTTCATCGACGAAGGTTTCGGCACACTGAGCAGCGACTACCTGAACACCGTTATGGACACATTGGAAAAACTGCACCAGATGGGCGGCAAGAAGGTAGGCATCATCAGTCACGTGGAAGGACTGAAAGAGCGCATAAAGACCCAGATACAAGTACGGAGGATAGACAGTTCAAGAAGCGAAATAAAAGTGGTGAATACCCTCTAAGCTGGTATCGGGATAAAGAAAACGAATGATTTTTTCGGCTCTTGATAGTACAAGCACCTGCATTATTGTGTAATTTTTGCAGTCTCATAAAAAAGAAAAGACAATGAAAAAGTTCATGAAAGGAGTCCGGTTTACTCCTAAAAACTATTCCGACGAAGTAGAAGCCAAAATTCAACATTATAAGAAAGAAGGATATAAACTGCCGATGCGAAGCGCACTCCGCACCGAGGAGCAGTTGGCCGGTATCCGCGCAAGCGCCAAAATCAACACGGCCCTGCTGGATTATCTCTCCGAGAACATTCGCGAAGGCATGTCCACAGCCGAAATTGACCATATGGTGTATTGCTTCACCACAGACCACGACGCCATCCCCGCCCCCTTCATGTACGAAGGCTTCCCCAAAAGTGTGTGCACCAGCATCAACGATGTAGTGTGCCACGGCATTCCCAGCACCAGGGAATTCCTGAAAAGCGGTGATATTGTAAATGTCGATGTATCCACCATTTACAAAGGTTACTTTGCCGACGCATCACGCATGTTCATGATTGGCGAAGTCAGCCCCGACATGCAGAGACTGGTACAGGTCACCAAAGAATGCCGTGACATAGGCATACAGACCGCACAGCCCTGGGCACGCCTCGGTGACGTAGGCGCCGCCATCCAGGAGCATGCGGAAAAGAACGGATACAGCGTGGTACGCGACCTCTGCGGACATGGCTGCGGCGTCAAGTTCCACGAAGAACCGGATGTGGAACACTTCGGCAAACGTGGTACGGGCATGCTGATAGTGCCGGGCATGACGTTCACCATCGAACCGATGATTAACATGGGAAGCTACGAAGTCTTTATCGACGAAGCCGACGGATGGACCGTCTGCACAGACGACGGACTGCCTTCTGCCCAATGGGAAAGCCAAATCCTGATTACTGAAGACGGAAACGAAATATTGACACAATAAGGCGGACACTTCAAAACACCTATGGAGATAGTATTACTGATTATAGGGATAATCATCGGAACCGTAGTCGGCTATCTGGCGGCAGACCGCAAGTCTGCCGCACTGAGGGCAGAAATCAGCGGGACAAAGAAGGAAATAGAATTATTGAAGCTGCAGAAGGAAGAAGCCGAAGCGTTGCACAAGCGCATGAACACCGAGTTCGAGAATCTCTCCAACCGTATCTTCCAGAGCAAAGCCGAAGACTTTACCAGGCTGAATACCGAACACCTGGGCAATCTGCTCCGCCCGCTGGGCGATAACCTGAAGGACTTCCGCCAAAAGGTGGAACAAGTATACAGCACCGAAGCCAAAGAACGCTTCTCGCTGGGTGAACGCATCAAGGAACTGATGGAGCTGAACAACCGCCTCAGCGAAGATGCCAACAACTTGACCCGTGCCCTGAAAGGAGACTCCAAAATGCAAGGCAACTGGGGCGAAATGATTCTGGAAACGTCTGTTGCAAGCCTCCGGACTGATTGAAGGCGAACACTACTTCCGCCAGGAGTTTCTAAAAGACGAACGGGGCGAAGCCATCATCAACGAGGAAAGCGGGCAGAAGATGCAGCCCGACATCATCGTGAAGTACCCCGACGAACGGGAAATGATTATCGACTCCAAAGTGTCGCTGACTGCCTATGCTGCCTACACCTCTGCCGAAAGCAAGGAGGAGCAGGCACACTTCCTGAAAGCACACCTGCAATCCGTCCGCGCCCATATCGACGAGCTCAGCCATAAAGACTACTCGCATTATGACGCCCAATCACCGGATTTCGTTATGATGTTCATCCCCACCGAAGGTGCCTACCTCCTCGCCATCCAAAGTGATGCCCACCTCTGGGAATATGCCTACAACAAAAATGGTGGTACTGATGAGCCCCACCAACCTGATTAGTGCCCTGCGCCTCTCGCTCGACCTTTGGAAGAAGGAGAACCAGGTAAAGAATGTGCAGGCCATCATCAAGCGCGGCACCATCTTATATGAAAAGATTGCAGGCTTTACCGATACCTTCCTCGGTATCGGCGACCGGTTGGCCAGTCTGCAAAGGGATTACGACAAAGCCTTCAACCAGCTCTCGGACGGTAACGGCAGCGTAGTGCGCCAAGCCGAAATGCTGAAAGGCATGAGCCTCACTCCCAAGAAACGCATTTCTCCAAGATTGCTGCCCAAAGACACCATTCAAGAAGAAACAGAAGAGGAAAACAATAACATTCAATAAAACATCCAACATGAAAACTCTGAAAGACCGCATTCTCCTTCACCAAGAACCGTTCATACGAGGTCTGTGTCAACAGGAATTACCACCGGAGAAGTAACAGCCATTCTGGCAAATGCACCGATTCATATCAAGGAATAAAGAAAAAGCGACGAAGAATCCACTCCACTTTCTTTCAATAGAGAGGAAATGCCCCGAACAAAAAATCTCGGCAAAGCCCTGAAGGACAAGCCGGAGTTTTTTTATCTCAAGACGGACAAGGAAGATTATCCGCCAAAGTTATCGAACATCAGGTTCTGAGCCGGAACGCCGAGGTCGTCGAGCATCTTCTCAACAGCCTTCGACATCGGGCCGGGACCACACATGTAGTATTCGATGTCTTCGGGAGCTTCGTGGTCTTTCAAGTAAGTCTCGTAAATTACGTTGTGTACGAAGCCCGGAGTGTACTTCACGCCCGCTGCATCGGCTGCCGGATCGGGACGGTCCAGTGCAAGATGGAACTTGAAGTTGGGGAAATCCTTTTCAATCTGCAGGAAGTCTTCCAGATAGAACACTTCATTCAATGCACGTGCACCGTAGAAGTAATTCATCACGCGATCTGTAGTGTGCAGTGTCTTCGTCATATGCATAATCTGTGCACGCAACGGAGCCATACCGGCACCACCGCCGACCCACATCATCTCCTTCTTGGAGTCGAATATCGGATGGAAGTCTCCGTAAGGGCCACTCATGGTTACCTTATCACCCGGTTTCAGGGTAAAGATATAAGAAGAAGCGATACCCGGCATTACATCCATGAAGCCCGGGCCCTGGTCTTTCGGCTTGAACGGAGGCGTGGCGATACGTACCGTCAGCATAATGCGGTCGCCTTCGGCAGGATAGTTGGCCATAGAATAGGCACGGATGGTTTCTTCGTCATTGCGGCACTTCAAGCCCAGCAGACCGAATTTCTCCCATGCAGGCAGATACTCATCACCGATAAGGCTCTTGTCGATGTCCTTATCATAATCCATCGAATATTTAGGAATCTTAATCTGCGCATAAGAACCCGGAACGAAATCCATGTGCTCGCCTTTGGGCAATGCAACGATGAACTCTTTGATGAACGTAGCCACATTCTTGTTGGAGATAACCTCGCACTCCCACTCTTTTACGCCCAGTACGCTTTCGGGAACCTTGATGGCCATATCGCCTTTCACTTTCACCTGGCAACCCAGACGCCAGTGATCTTGTATTTGCTTACGGCTGAAGTGCGGAGTCTCAGAAGGCAAGATTTCACCCCCACCTTCCATTACCTGGCATTTGCACTGTCCGCAGGAACCTTTACCACCGCAAGCGGAGGAAAGGAACACACCGTTTACAGACAGCGTATTCAGCAATGTAGAACCGGAAGCTACATCCAGTTCCTTGTCGCCATTGATAGTCAGTTTTACATTACCCGAAGGCACCAAGAAATTCTTGGCAACCAGCAGGATAACAACAAGCAGGATGACAACCACGAGGAATACTCCAATGCTTGCTAATATCATATTCATATCCATTGTTTTATTCCTTTCTTTTAGATGTTCAAACCAGAGAAACACATAAATGCCATTGCCATCAGACCTACAGTGATAAACGTGATGCCCAGTCCTTTCAGTGGAGCCGGAACGTCAGAATAGGCCATTTTCTCACGGATGGCAGCCAAGCCTACGATAGCCAGCAACCAACCGATACCGGAGCCCAACGCATAAGAGACAGCATCAGCAATGCCACCGATGAATTTCGGGTCGCTCTCACCCAGCGTGATGCGCTGCTGCATGAAAAGAGAAGCACCCATGATGGCACAGTTTACAGCAATCAGCGGCAGGAAGATACCCAGTGAAGCATACAGCGAAGGGCTAAAACGCTCTACAATCATTTCCACCAACTGAACGATAGCTGCGATTACAGCAATGAAAAGAATAAAGCTCAAGAAGCTGAGGTCAACGCCTTCAATGATTGCGTTGGCAGCCAGCACCTTTGTCTGCAATAAATAGTTGACCGGAAGCGTAACCACCAACACGAAAGTTACGGCGATACCCAGTCCTACGGCAGTCTTCACATTCTTCGATACGGCAAGGTAAGAACACATACCGAGGAAGAACGCGAATATCATGTTGTCCACAAAGATAGAGCGGACGAATAAACTTATTAAATGTTCCATATCTCTTCGATAAATTAAGAATTAAAGAATTAAAGAATTAAAGCAATGAGAACTTGTACTGCAGCAGAGCAGCCCAATTTTTCATTCTTTCACTTTTTCATTCTTCATTTATTTATTACTGCATTTTCCTGCAATTCCTTTGTGACGTGCACGCTGATACCAGATGATGCAAGCGCAGAGAATCAACGCCATTGGCGGCATCAGCATCAAGCCGTTGTTCACATAGCCCAACTTCTGCAGAGGTTCATAGTTCAAGATGTTGAAACCGAGCAGCGTTCCCGAACCCAGAAGCTCGCGGAAGAAGGCTACGATTACCAGAATCTTGGCATATCCCAAACCATTACCCACACCGTCAAGGAAAGATTCCCAGGGACCGTTCTGCATGGCAAATGCTTCCAAGCGTCCCATCAGGATACAGTTGGTAATAATCAGACCTACATATACAGAAAGCTGCACACTTACATCGTAAGCAAAAGCTTTCAGAATCTCACTTACAATAGTTACCAACGCGGCAACAACCACCAGCTGAACGATGATACGGATACGGTTGGGTATCGTCTTGCGCAGCAGTGAAATCACTACATTGGAGAATGCTGTAATCACCGTCACTGAAAGATCCCATCACAATGGCAGGCTCCAGATTTGGCAGTAACAGCCAAAGCAGAACAGATACCCAATACCTGCACGGTAACGGGGTTGTTCAGTCCCAGCGGAGTAGAGAATACTTCTTTATTCTTCTTTGAAAACAATTGTCCCATATTCTTATTCCTCCTCATTATTATTAGTTAAAAAGTTCTTGTAGCTGCTCAGACAAGCCTTCAACATGGCATCCACACCTACAGAAGTGATGGTACCACCGGAAATGCCGTCCACCTGATAGTCAGGTTTCTCTACCTTGCCGTTCTTCACAACACCGAGGACTACCTCGCCGTTCTCCAACGTTTTCTTGCCGGGGAACTCTCCCTGGAAGTGCGCACTGGCAATTTCGGCACCCAGACCCGGAGTCTCACTGGCATGGGAGAAGTAAACACCGTAAACGGTATCCTTGTCGCTGTTCAGTGCAACATATCCCCAAATAGCGCCCCAAAGACCGGCACCGTAAACGGGAAATACATATTTCTTCTCACCGTCAACCTCTGCCACGAATACGTGCAGACGGTTATTTTCTTTGGCTTCCTTCTCGTAAGCGGTAGCAAATGCACCGGTATTCTCTGTCAGAGTACCGTCAACGTTCATCAGCATATCGCCCTTTACATATTTATTATATTCAGCTTCGGCATCCTTCACGTCCTTGATGTTGAGTGCAGCAAGAATCTGCTTCTTCGTGTCAAGTTCCACATTCTTGTTCTGCGTCTCGCGCAAGGAAGAACTTACGAATGCCAGCAGGAATGCAACGATAACAACCATTACCGAAGCATAAATGATAGTATAACTATTACTATTGGTATTCATTTCTTTTCCGGTATTTAATTGTTAGACTTGATTGCACGTTTTTCGCGACGGCTGATGTTACCCTGTACCACACAGTAGTCAATCAGCGGAGCGAAGATATTCATCAGCAGGATGGCAAGCATCATACCTTCGGGGTAACCGGGGTTGAGCACACGGATAATGATAGCCATGGCACCAATCAGGAATCCGAAGATGTACTTACCAGTCTCTGTACGTGCCGATGTAACGGGGTCGGTAGCCATGAACACGGCACCGAAGCAGAAACCGCCCAGCACGAGGTGTTCGTACCAAGGCATCTGTGCCATCGGAGTGTCGGGACCGATTGCATTGAACACCCATGCCATGAAGGCACCGCCTACGAATACGGAGAACATCGTTTTCCAGCTTGCAATGCCCGTCCACAACAGCAGAATGGCACCCAGAGCGATGGCGATAACGCTTGTCTCACCGATGGAACCCGGAATAAGGCCGGTCACCATGTCCCAGGAGAACTCCGGAACGGCGCCCGAGGTAGCGGCTGCACCCAACGGAGTAGCTACCGTCAGACCATCTACCGACTGTCCCAGACCGAAGATACTGTCGCCCGATACCCAAACGGCATCACCGGACATCTTCGTAGGATAGGCGAAGAATAAGAATGCACGGGTAATCAAAGCTACGTTGAACACGTTCATACCCGTACCACCGAATACTTCCTTAGCAAAAAGTTACAGAGAATGCAGTAGCCACCGCCAGAATCCACAACGGGCAGTCTACCGGAACAATCATCGGAATCAAGATACCGGAAACCAAGAAGCCTTCCTGAATCTCCTCCTTCTTCCACTGAGCCACTACGAACTCAATGCCGAGACCTACTACATAAGATACAATGATTTTTGGCAATACAGCCAGAAAACCGTAGATGAACATTTCCCAGAAGCCTCCGGCAGCACCGGTAGCGTGGAAATGCTGGTAACCTACGTTATACATACCGAACAGCAGCGCCGGTACTAACGCAATGACCACCATCGACATGATGCGTTTGCTGTCAATGGAGTCGTGAATATGCGTTCCCGATTTCGAAGTGGCATTGGGCACGAACAGGAATGTTTCGAAGCCATCAAACACCGAACGAAATGCGTGGAATTTGCCGCCTTCCTCAAAGTTCGGCTTTATCTTGTCGAGATAATTTCTTAACGCTTTCATTAATATATTTACGATTTTACGATTTACAATTTACGATTTGCCATACGCCCCGATTATGCCATTTCGGCACGAAGCATATCGAGCCCTGCACGTACGATGCGCTGCACTTCCACTTTGGAAGAACATACGAATTCGCAGAGAGCGAAGTCTTCGGGAGCTACTTCGTAGATGCCCAGAGCCTCCATACGGTCGATGTCACCTGCAATGATTGCTTTCACCAAGTATTCGGGGAAGATGTCCATCGGAAATACGCGGTCGTATTCGTTGGACATAATCATGTGACGTTCACCACCCTTGATACGGGCATCTATCACATATTCCTTCTTGCCCATCAACCAGCTGAAGTAAGAGCGGTTGACGCTGAACTGATTGAAACGCGGCATAATCCAACCCAACATTTCATGGATTTCATCTCCTTCGGGAATAACGGTCAATTGGCTGTCGAAAGAGCCGAGGAAGCCGTTCGGAGAAACTTTCTTACCGGTCAGCACGTTACCGCTGATGTAGCGGAGGTCTTTGTCGGTAGTCACGTTACCTTTGAAAACGTTCGTCAACAGAGCGCCGACTTTCAGCTTGCAATAAGCGGGTTTCAACACTTCGGAACCCGTTACAGCCACCGTACGGGTCATGTCCACACGACCGGTATTCATCAGACGTCCGATGAAGAGTACGGCTTCGGCACTGATGGTCCAGACCGTTTCACTCTTCACTACCGGAGAGATGTGGTTAATCTGTACACCCACGTTGCCTGCCGGATGTGGTCCGTCAAAAGCTGTTACGGTAACGTTCTTTGCCTGCACAAGAGCAGCAGACTTTTGTTTTACACTAATACCCAGATACGTCTTTGCCATCTTTGACAAAGCGTCGAGTCCCGTCTGGAAGTTTGCTTCTTCTCCCTTCAGCGCGAATTCAAAATCGGGAGCCAGCGGATTGCTGTCGAAAGCCGAAATGAAGATAGCTTTCGGAGTTACCGTCGGATCAGCGATAACGTCGTACGGACGTTGGCGGATGAAAGCGAACATACCTGCTTGCAAAAGAGCTTCTTTTACTTGCTGGCCGCTCATCTTGGACGGGTCCATCTTGCCGAATTCCTCATAGTCTTGCTCAGTGGCAGCCTCTACGACGATGTTCAGCACCTTGCGGCGTGCACCACGCTCCACGCTTGTCACTACGCCGCTAACGGGCGAAACAAATTTCAATTCAGGATGATTCTTGTCGATAAACAAGGGTCCCCCGGCCATCACATATTCCTGCTCTTTGACCACCACTTTCGGAGTGATGCCTGTATAGTCATCGGGAACCAGCGAATAGAATCCCGGTTCCTTAACAGACACAAGTTCCTGGGCAGCAGCGCCTTTCAGGTTGATGTCAAGACCTTTACGTAACTTAATTACATTTGCCATGCGTTTATTTAAAATAATGGTTTCATTAATTTGCCGCAAAAGTAGCAAAAAAGAACGTGAATAAAGAGTAAAAAAGAAAGGAATTACGGAGAAATTTCCGTAATCCCTTTCGTTAACGAACACGAGAACAAGGATTAGGGGTTAAGAATTAGGGATTAATACCCTGCGGAATCATAGTGCAGCCCACTAATCCTTAATCCTTAATCCCTAACCCCTAATCCTTATCATCACTTTTCTTCAGCGAACATCGGGTCCCATGCCGGCAGGCAGACGGGCTTTTGTTTAAACAGTTCCATCACTTTGGCGGGAACATACTTTGTCTCCACTACCAGACGGAACATGTATTCATTGAACCACTCGTCGGTCATGATGAGATGTCCCTGATAACCGGAAGCGGCTCCCCAACTGTTCTCTACCATCCATTTTACGGGCTTTCCGTCTTTGTTCAAGTCAACGGCCATCAAGGTCATGGCGTGGGAAGAGCCACTGGAGAAAGTCTGGATACGTTGCTTCTTGTCCATCCCGAAGGTGGTGCCCATCAGTGATTCGTAGTCATAGTTTTTCACATCGAGCAGACCGCGTTCGGAGTTCAGGAACTTGCCCACATCGCAAGAGAAGTACATCATGGTGCTGTCCTTCAAGGAGGCAATGGCCATCTCTTTGATGTCCTCTACGGGCAGGTTGACATAAGTCCAGTTCTTGCCGTCGTAACGGTGGCGGTCATAGTCTATTTCATAGCACTTGTAATACTCGCGACTGGGGTCGTTCATCAGCATTACGTAGTTGGTCAGCAGTTGTTTGTCTCCATATTTCTCAAGGAAAGACATGGGAGTGTGATGCTCTGTCTCCACAGGATTACCCTTGGCATCGTGGCGGACATAGTCGAACTCCGTGGGAGGTACACCGAGGTTCAGCACCAGCATGCGGTAGATGGTTCCGAGCATCGTAGTTTTCTCCTTCTCCAGAGCTTCGGGCTTGGCACCGGCGGCAGCCATGTCACGCAGTTGCAGACCATACTCTTTCAGCTTCAGAGAGATGAGGTTGGCCATGCGGGAGGTATTTTCACTGCTGTTTGTTTCGGGCATGGCATCTTTGGGAACAAGGCCGTATTTGGAAACAATGTCGGCCACACCGGTAAAGGTACCCCCATCGCTCAGCGGATGCTGGAAGAGCCATTCTACGGTCTTATCAGTCAGGGGACTCTTGGAGGTGTCGATGATGCCTTGCAAGAAGAGGTTTGCCTTCTCCAACTGGTCCCAGAAGAAGGGATAGACTTCGGAGAACTCGAAAGACTGGAAACCGTATTCGGCAAGAGTCTTGGCACGCATCACATTCAGCCCCGTAAACAGCCAGCAGCGGCCAGACGACTTCTGGTCGGTGATGCCTTTGGATTCTACCTTGATGGAGAAGTGGGTATCCATGCCCTGCATATTCTCCTGGTTGAGTGCCAGTTTACGGATGTCATTATTGCCTATGGCATTGCGGAGCGCCTTGTCGGCAGCCGTGCCTTGATAACTTTGCTTGATTTGTCCAAGCATTTCGGGGCTGATACCCCTTTTCCCATCTTGTGCCTGCACAGAGAACAGTGCGGCACTCAGAACAATT
>ENA-OQHD01000486-OQHD01000486.1-human-gut-metagenome-genome-assembly--contig:-NODE-486-length-14242-cov-3.171803_pt1 | contig 14242 bp, 24 predicted proteins | sample MGYA00242560_ERZ504711 | MGnify/ENA primary metagenome ERZ504711 (study PRJEB26092, sample SAMD00036198) | human gut metagenome | host: Homo sapiens | study: EMG produced TPA metagenomics assembly of... | reverse complement strand
CGTATGACACTCTAATTTTTATACCTGTGTATGTCGGAAAAGTTCATGATGAAAAAATAATTTCAAAAAAAATTTTCGAAAAAAACTATTGACGTTTCCAAAAAACACAGGTATATACTGTGAATCGTTGAAAGGCAAAGGCGCCATACCCGTTTGGGTGTGGTGCCATTTTTTCGTTCTAATGACAGAGTGATAAAAGGATAGGAAAACGAACGAGATCATAATTCAACAAATTCGAAATGAATGAAAGTGAGGAGTTTTATTATGAGATTAAAGGATACGGGACTTACAGCACAAGAGTTGAAGGACATGGTCAATAAGTATATGGTGGAGACTTATGAAAGATATGATTTCATTGCAGAGAGAGCAGAGGGCATGTATCTGTATGATGAAGAGGGAAATGCATATCTCGATTTCTACGGTGGAGTTGCCGTTAACAGCTGTGGTAACAGAAATCCAAAAGTCATTGCAGCAATCAAGGATCAGTTAGATGATATCATGCATACATTTAACTACCCATACACAATTCCACAGGCATTACTGGCTAAGAAGATCTGTGATACGATTGGAATGGATAAGATCTTTTATCAGAACTCCGGAACAGAAGCCAATGAGTGCATGATCAAGATGGCAAGAAAATACGGTGTGGATAACTTTGGACCGGAAAGATATCACATCATTACAGCAAAACATGGTTTCCACGGAAGAACATACGGAGCAATGTCTGCAACAGGACAGCCGGACAATGCCATCCAGATGGGATTCAAACCAATGCTTCCGGGATTCGATTATGCAGAATATAATAACCTTGAAGATTTCAAATCTAAGGTAACAGAGAATACGATCGCAATCATGATTGAGCCTGTACAGGGTGAAGGTGGTGTGCATCCTGCAACACAGGAATTCATTGAAGGACTTCGTAAATTATGTGATGAAAAAAGATATGTTACTCCTGTTTGATGAGGTTCAGACAGGATGGGGACGTACCGGAGCACCGATGGCATACATGGGATATGGCGTGAAACCAGATGCAGTGTCCATGGCAAAAGCAGTCGGAGGCGGAATGCCATTAGCAGCATGCTGTGCAACAGAGAAAGTAGCAAAAGAATTTACGGCAGGAACACATGGTTCTACATATGGCGGACACTGTGTAACATGTGCAGCAGGTCTTGCATCTGTAACAGAAATTCTTGATAATAACTTAAGTGAAAATGCAAAAGAAATGGGAGAATACATGAAACAGGAACTTGCAAAACTCCCGCATGTGAAAGAGGCAAGAGGACGTGGACTGCTGGTCGGATGCGAATATGATATTCCGATCGCTGTAGAGGTAAAACACGGATGCCTTGACAGAATGGCACTGATCACAGCAATCGGAGACAGTGTAAACCGTATGATCCCGCCACTTATCGTAACAAAGAAACAGATTGATGAGTTGATTTTGATCATGAGAGCGTCTATCGAAGATGCAGCTGCAAAATACTAATTCAGACAATACCACAATTTTGATTCATAAAACTACCATTAAAAAGAGGCTGCCGGCAATTATGCTGGCAGCCTCTTACGTATTATACTTCTTCTTCATCAGGAACGGGCTCGGGAACCTCTGTATCCCCGTTGTATTCAATGTCCGGAAGTAGTTCAAAATAAAAATCCTGATATTCTTTTGAAAGCGCCTGGATAATCTCTTTCTGCACAGATTTGAATTTGGAAATAGAAATCATATCACGGTTCATGGTGATATACACGCTGATCCATAATTTCCGTCCGGTACGCAGGATATCATAATATAATTTTGTGTCCCCGTATGTAGCAAGGATCGGAGATACGATATCTTTGATTTCCTGAACCGTTTCTTCTTCCGGTGGGAGTAAGAACAGATCCCTAAGTCCCGTAATCACGGTTTTTACCGGAACCGGAAGCATGAAAAGTGACAGAATGATTGCCAGTGCCGGGTCAAGATAAGGAATCAACGGCTGAAACCATTCTCCGGTTATGATCTGCGGCAGAAAGAATGCGATGCACATACCAAATGATGCAACAGAGTCGATCTGCCATTCCTGGATCTCCATGATCACGATCGGTGAAGTCAGTTTACTGTTCATCCTGCGAAGCAGGAAGATCACAGCAATACTGACTAAGGTGGCACTCATTTCAAAATACGCAACCATGGAAAAGTTGACATGCTGGCCGCCGTGGAAGATGATCTGGATGTTGTTAATGATCAGTCCGACGGTAACAGCAATCATGATCGCACCTTTTAACAACAACAAATAAGGATTCAATCTGCTGGTAACCAAATGGGTGGCTTTCGCTGGACGGCTTGTACATCAGCGGAACCAGTGAAAGTGACACGAATACCATCAGAATCTCGACGCCGTCATAGACACTGTCCAGAAGGACGGCCTGCGACCTTGTGATGACCGCCATAACGATCTCCAGGATTACGAAAATCGTACTTCCTGTGATGGAGATACGGAGTGCGGATTTTTCGTATTTCTGTTTATTCCGGCTAGAATGCATAATGTATCTTCTCCTTTGGCAAAATGGAATCAAGTTCATGGTAGAGTCGTGCGATCGGAAGGCCGACTACATTATTATAATCACCTTCGATCCCTTTTACGTGGATGGCAAATGCGCCCTGGATGCCGTAAGCGCCGGCTTTGTCAAGAGAATCACCGCTGTCAACATAAGTATGAAGATCCTCTTTTGTGACTGGATAAAATGTAACATCCGTTTTTTCGTAAAATGTATGTAGGATCTGCTTCCCGCTGATATGTCCTGCGAATGTGACTCCGGTATAGACTTGATGTGTGCGGTCCGCGAGCATGGAAAGCATATCAAAGGCTTCCTCGTTATCAGCCGGTTTTCCGAGAATCTCACCGCGATAAGATACAATGGTGTCGGCACCGATCACGATACAGTCTTCTGTCTGATATGCAGGATTATCTTTTATCCGTGATTCGTATACATCAAGAGCTTTTTGATATGCCAGTTCCATCACGACATCGGATGGAATATCTTTTGTAATCTTTTCTTTAACTGCAGACGGGATAACATCAAAAGAAAATCCTGCCTGGGTAAGCAGCTCCTGCCGTCTGGGAGAAGCTGAGGCTAATACGTATTTCATGACTTTTTCTCCTTGTGACTTTTTAGATATAAAGGTGTCAGAGGCAGAGATCCCCCGACAACATCAATTATAGTATAGCATAAAATGAAAAAACAGAAATTTATAAGAAATAAATTTGTAATGTAAAAATTGCAATCGCTGAGTAGATTCGATATAATGTTAACAAGCATAAGTATCAGAAACGGAGGTTTAGTGTTATGTATATCAGTGAAATAAGGACAAAAGCACCGGCAGACGAGAGAATGCCGTTAGAGCGTAAATTCTACGATACATTGGAAAAATTAAAAATCCCATATGAACAGGTAGACAATGATCCGGCATCTTCTATGGAAGAATGTGCGGAAGTAGACAAGGCGATCGGAACGGAGATACGGAAGAATGTGTTCCTATGTAATCAGAAGAAGACGACATTCTTCTTGCTGGTGATGCCGGCCGATAAAGCGTTTGACACGTCTTCTTTCAGTAAGAAGCTGGGCGTATCCCATATGTCATTCGCACCACCGGAGAAGATGCTGGAACATCTTGGTACAACACCGGGATCTGCAAGTGTTGCGGGACTTCTGACGGATGAAGATGATTATGTGCAGGTGATCATAGATAAGGAAGTTGCAGAGACAGAATGGTTCGGATGCAATCCGGGGATCAATACCAGCCATTTGAAATTCAAGACAAAAGATCTGCTTCAGAAATATCTTCCGGCGATTCATCACAGAGCAAGGATTGTGGATCTGTAGAGTGCAGAAAAAACGCAAAAGCAGACTTCTAAAAGAAAGAGAAGAAAATAAAAAGGAATAGTAGCAGTTACAAAAATATGAAGACATCAGAAGATTTAAAACAGATATTGGAACGCATTGATCACAGGGGATATCCGGCATATAAGGATACAAGAGGCGTATACCAGTTTGGAACATATATACTGGGAATTGATCATGTACAGGGAGATCCGTTTGCAGCACCGTCCAGGTTACATATACAGGTGGCCGGAAGAGCAGTACGGATTCCGAAGAACTATATGACAGCAAACATGAAAAGACGGCGGTGGCAGATTATCTGCTGCGAAATTTTGCAAAGCAGCTGGAACGGCATTCGTTTCATGCACATGGTTCCGGGAAAAAAGCGGAATTATTCAGGTGACGAGATGTGGTCAGGAAGTGCTGGAACGTACGGCGTGTGAGATAGATGAAAAGACAGGGGATGTGACTGTCCGCTTTGAAGTCGGATTTCCGGCAAGAGGACGTACGATACAGGCAGGAGAGCTGGTTAAAATTCTTTATCAATATCTCCCGGCATGTGTGGAAAAAGCATTATATTATAAAATATGGACCGCAATGCAGTAAAGCAGGCAGCAGAACTTTCCGTGGATCAGGAATATATCCGTGAACAGTTGAAAAAGGAAGGACTGGTCGCATTTGTTGCTGACGGATCTATACTTCCGAGAGAATCGGGGGTTTCCCAGAGACCGATGAAGGATGCGGTACCGTTTGCTTCACCGGATTCTATGAGAATTACTATGAAGCTTCCATATAAAGGTATGCTTACCGGAATGGGGATCCGAAAGGGGGTTACCTTGATCGTAGGTGGCGGCTACCATGGCAAATCTACACTTTTGAAAGCATTAGAAAGTGGTGTATATCCACATGTTGCGGGAGACGGAAGAGAATATGTGGTCACGGATGATACGGCAATGAAGATCCGTGCGGAAGACGGAAGAAGTATCCGGCATACAGATATTTCCATGTTTATCAATGATCTGCCAAATGGAAAAGATACTTATGCGTTCGATACAGAAGATGCGAGCGGAAGTACATCACAGGCGGCAAATGTCATAGAAAGCATGGAAGCGGGAACGCAGGTGTTCCTGATTGATGAAGATACAAGTGCAACGAACTTTATGGTCAGGGATGAACTGATGCAGCAGGTGATCCACCGTGATATGGAGCCGATCACACCATTTATTGAGCGAGTGAGGGAGCTTTATCGGGAATATGGAATATCGACCGTGCTGGTAGCGGGAAGTTCCGGATCCTATTTCCAGATTGCGGATCAGATCGTTCAGATGGATAAGTATGTTCCGAAAGAAATTACGGAACTTGCAAAGAAAGCAGCTGCAGACTATCCGGCGTTGAAGTTCCCGGAAGAAAAGCCAAAAGAGCCATCCTATGACCGGAAAGTACGCAGAAATCCGGGTATTCGACAGAAAGGCAGAGTAAAATTGAAAACAATGGGGCGTGATGCAGTCATGATCGGTCATGAGACGATCGATCTGCGGTATGTGGAACAGCTCGTGGACATTGAACAGTTGAATACGCTGGGGCAGATTGTGCGCTTTCTGGAAGAGGAGATATTTGATGGGAAGAAGACGCTTGGACAGGCTGTGGAACAGGCGGAGAAGCTGTTGGATAAAAGGGGACCGGCCGGAATGTGTGAAGGAAACATTGTACCGGGCAATCTTGCAAGACCGCGTATACAGGAGATTTATGCCTGTATGAACCGTTACAGAAAGCTTGGAACAGACAGGAAAGAGAGGGGATAGAATATGAGAGTCATTGCCGGAAGTGCAAGAAGAACACAGTTAAAGACGTTAGAAGGCATGGATACCAGACCGACGACAGACAGGATCAAGGAGACATTGTTTAACATGATCGCTCCATATTTATATGACAGCATCTTTCTGGATCTGTTTGCCGGAAGCGGCGGAATCGGGATTGAAGCTCTGAGCAGGGGAGCAATGGAATCTGTATTTGTAGAGAAAAAACTCCAAAAGCTATGGCATGTGTCAAAGAGAACCTTCAGAAGACACATTTTGAAAGAAAAGGGATGACCATGCAGATGGATGTGATGACAGCTCTCTATAAATTAGAGGGAGAAAAGCAGTTCGATTATATATTTATGGATCCACCGTATAATCATGAATTAGGAAAAAAGTGTGCTGACTTATCTTGCGGAATCATCGCTTTTGTCAGAGGAAGGAATCATCATTGTAGAAGCTTCCAAAGAGACAGAATTTGATTACGCGGAAGATCTCGGATATCACATCATCAAAGAAAAAGAATATAAAACAAACAAGCATGTATTTTTGGAACCTGCGGGAAGGAAAGAAATATGTTAACTGGAATCTATCCGGGAAGCTTTGACCCGGTTACATACGGACATCTGGATATCATCAGAAGATCTGCCGGAATGGTGGATGAACTGACAGTCGGAGTGTTGAATAATAAAGCAAAAAACCCCGTTGTTTTCCGTAGAAGAACGTGTTAAAATGTTAGAGGAAGTAACGAAAGACATAGCAAATGTTAAGATTATTCCATTTGAAGGACTGCTGGTGGATTTTGCCCATAAGCTGAATGCGAAGATTGTAATAAGGGGACTGCGGGCAATCACCGATTTTGAATATGAGTTACAGATGGCGCAGACAAATCATAAGCTTGCGTCGGATGTTGAGACAGTTTTTCTGACAACGAATCTGCAGTATTCATATTTAAGCTCTACTACAGTGAAAGAAGTAGCGGCTTTCGGAGGAGATATATCCCAATTTGTGCCGGAATACATAGAGCAGAAAGTCTGGGAGAAAATGAAACATAGAAGGAGAGTGTAAATATTATGAGCAGCCGTATTGAGCAGATCATAGAGGAAATTGAAGAGTATATCGACAGCTGTAAATTTCAGCCGTTGTCGACAACAAAAATAATTGTAAATAAAGATCAGATGGACGAACTGTTAAGAGAGCTTCGTATGAAAACACCGGATGAGATCAAGCGTTACCAGAAGATCATTGCGAACAAAGATGCGATTCTGGCTGATGCACAGGCAAAAGCAGATGGCATGATTCAGGAAGCACAGATTCAGACAAATGAGTTGGTAAGTGAGCATGAGATTATGCAGCAGGCATATGCACAGGCAAACGAGATCGTAACCGCAGCAACTGCACAGGCACAGCAGATACTGGACAATGCAACGAACGATGCAAACCAGATCCGTGTCGGAGCCATTCATTATACAGATGATCTCCTTTCTCAGGCGGAGAGTGCGATCGGACGCACACTGGATACATATACATCGAAGTATGACAGTCTTGTAAATTCTCTTCAGGAATGTTACGACATGGTACGTAACAACAGAGCAGAGCTTGATGTTCCGCCGGAGACAGAACAGAATGTACAGCAGGAGTATCCGCAAGATCAATATCCGGCAGAAGAATATCCGCAGGATACTTATGAGCAGGATACTTACGGACAGGATGATTATCTGGATGATGGAAATTCATATCCGGATGATATGCCGATTTCTGATTATGATATTCAGGAAGACGATACATTGGATTAAGATACAATCAAATAGCATATATGTAAGCGGAGATAAGAAGACTGGTTACCAATGCGGTGACCAGTTTTGCTGTTATATAGGGAAGAATCGGTAATTGGCTGCTGGAGATCATGGAATATGTTTGGGCGATGCAACACCATCCGCCGAAAGAGGTCAGGAAAGCGCAGAGGATAATCTTCTCAGTTGTATATAACGCAGATGAAAAGAGCAGTCTGATTCCGGTGCTGATCTCCAGACTGGAATACAGAAGAAGCGAAAAGATAGTGTTTGGAAGAACCGAAGCAAGCAGTTGTATCAGGACAGAGAACATCATCATATATCCTCCGACTTTTGTGACGGATTCGAATGCATTCAAGATACAACGGTCAAGAAAGCTGTCAGAGATACTTTCAGATGGATTGGAGAAAGAACCGGGTGTTACCTGTGGAAAGGAACAAGAGGATTCTGGCAGGCGGTAGAAGAGGCGGAAGATAAAACTCAACATAAGCGGTGTAAATGTAAGAATCAGGAAAAAAGGAATGCAAAGATTACGTTCCTTCATATTTTGGGCCACTACATAGCTTAAGATAAAAGCAGGGCTTGTATTGTTGCAGAAAGATAAAAGGTAAGAGGCTTCCGAACGCGAGATTTTATTGACATTCAGAAGATCAGAGGTGGTCTTCGCACCCATCGGATATCCACATAAGAATCCGGTGAGTACTGCGAATGTGCCATAATAAGAGGTGCCGAGAAGCGGACATAAAAAAGTGGATATGATACGGCAGATCCAGTGAAGTGCAGGTGTGCAGATCAGAACATTGATCAGTATCATATAAGGAAGCAATGTGGGAAGGACATGCCGAAACCACAGAATAAGTCCGTAACTGGCACCAGTAAAGACTGTCTGCGGAAATGACAGCATGCTAAAAAACCAGAATCAATATCGGAATGGTAAGGGCAGGATGTCTGGACATGTGATCACCCGGAGAACCTTGTTAATTCATTGTATGGATAAGGTTGATTTTTTATGAAGACTGTTAGATAATAGATATCAGTGTAATTCAGTGTAACATAGGAGGAATGTAGGAAAATGGCAGTATTAAATGAATTAGAACCGAAAGAAGTCTTTCGTTTTTTTAGAAGAAATAAGTGCAATCCCAGAGAGGAAGCCGAGATACAAAGCGCATCAGTGATTATCTGGTCGCATTTGCAAAAGAAAGAGACTTGAAAGTGATTCAGGACGAAGTGAATAATGTAATCATATTTCAGCCAGGAACACCCGGATATGAGGAAAGCGAACCTGTAATCTTGCAGGGGCATATGGATATGGTATGTGAAAAGACATCGGAATCCACACATGATTTTGAAAATGACGGATTGGAATTATATGTGGAAGATGGATTTTTAAAGGCAAAAGATACCACTCTTGGGGGAGATGACGGAGTTGCTGTCGCAATGGCACTTGCACTGCTGGATAGCAGAGAGATTCCACATCCGCCAATTGAGGCAGTATTTACCGTGGACGAAGAACTTGGAATGGAAGGTGCGGAAGCTATCGACCTGACTGTACTAAAAGGGAAAAAATCTCATCAATCTGGATTCGGAAGAAGAGAAGACCCTGACGGTTGGATGTGCGGGTGGAGTCCGCTATCAGGGACTGATTCCGGTAGAAAAAGAGACGGCATCCGGTGATGAGATCAAGATTACCATCCAGGGACTTCTTGGAGGACATTCCGGAGAAGAAATTCACAGACAGCGTGGCAATGCAAATAAGATGATGGCACGTCTGTTGTATCACATTGCAGAAGAAAAGAGTTACCGCTTAAGTGAGATTTATGGCGGCTCTAAAGACAACGTGATCGCAATGGAAGCACATGCATCTCTCGTAGCAGCACCGGAAGATACCGAACAGATACTGGCCATGATCCGGAATATGGAGGATGTATGGAATGCGGAATTCATGGGAGAAGAACCTGGTCTGACAGTAAAAACCAGAAACAGAAAAAACTGCAGATACAGTAGTGTTCTCAAAAGATACTACGCAAAAATGTAGTAGGATATCTGAAGGCAAGCCCAAATGGATTAAAGAATACAGCCGTAAGGTTGCCGGTGCGACAGAAACTTCCTTAAATCTTGGTGTTGTATCTATGAAAGAAAACGGTGTGGAAGCTGCTTTCCTGATCAGAAGCGCCGTGGACAGCAGAAAGCAACAGGTATTGGAAGAAGTCGATGCTGTGACAAAAGCGTTCGGAGGAACAGGAACAATTTCCAGCGCATATCAGGCATGGCAGTACAAACCAAAGTCAGAGCTCCGTCCGGTCATGATAGAAGCATATAAAGAAATCTACGGAAAAGAACCGGAGATATGCATTATCCATGGCGGACTGGAGTGCGGAATCTTCCTTGGAAAACGGCCGGATCTGGATTGTGTATCTTGCGGACCGGATGTTCTGGATATTCATTCATATAATGAACGTCTGGATATTGCATCTACGCAGAGAAGCTGGGAATTCCTGAAATTGGTACTTAAGAACTGCAAATAACAGGAAATAATAACAACATTCATAATGACGACAGTAAGACAGTCAGAACAAGAAAAAGATGACGGAGGATAAATATATGGAACTGCCAGCAGCATTTGAGGAGAAGATGCGGGCACTTCTGCAAGAAGAGTTCGACGACTATATTGCCTGCTATAAAGAACCAAGATACTATGGCATGCGTGTAAATACAGGTAAGATATCTGTGAAAGAATTTGAAAGATATGTCCGTTTGAGATTTAAAAAAATTCCATGGATCGAAAATGGTTTCTATTATGACGGGGACAAAGTGTCTCCTGCAAAGCATCCGTACTATTTTGCCGGTCTTTATTATCTTCAGGAGCCAAGTGCCATGACACCTGCGAACCGCCTTCCGGTAGAACCGGGAGACAAGGTTTTGGATGTATGTGCAGCTCCGGGAGGAAAAGCGACGGAATTAGGAGCAAAATTACAGGGAGAGGGAGTGCTGATCGCTAACGATATCAGCAGCTCAAGGGCAAAGGGCCTGCTTAAGAATATAGAGGTATTCGGAATCGGGAATGTCCTTGTATTGAGTGAGGAACCGGGACGTCTGGAAAATTATTTTACGGAATATTTTGACAAGATCCTGATCGATGCACCGTGTTCCGGAGAGGGAATGTTCCGGAAAGATAAAAAGATGGTAAAAGCATGGGAAGAACATGGACCGGAATTCTTCAGCAATCTGCAGCGGAATATCATTCTGCAGGCAGCAAGAATGTTAAAGCCGGGTGGCCTTATGCTATATTCGACGTGTACATTTGACCCGGGTGAAAATGAGCGTATCATTGAACATCTGAAGAAAGAATATCCTGAATTCCATGTGCTTCCGATGGAAAGTTATGAGGGATTCTGTCCGGGAATACCGGAAGTGACAGAGGAAAAAGACGAAGAACTGAAAAAGACAGTCCGCATTTTCCCACATAAGATGAAAGGAGAAGGCCATTATGTAGCCCTTCTGCAAAAGGGTGAACCACTGCCTGCAAAAGAACTGAAAACAAAAAAGAAGGCGGGAAAGATTCCGGCCGACCTGGAAGAGTTTATGAAGCAGGTAACCTGGAAACTGGACGGTTCCAGACTGGATATCCATGGTGAGCGCATTTACTATATGCCGGAGGGACTTCCGGATGTGAGAGGAATCCGTTTCTTAAGAACCGGACTGCTGCTTGGAGAACTGAAGAAGAACCGTTTTGAACCAAGCCAGGCATTTGCTATGTGTCTGAAGAAAGACGAATATGCACAGATCATTGATCTCCCGTGTGAAGATGAACGAGTCAGACGATACCTGAAAGGGGAGACACTGGATGTGGACGATCTGACGGAGAGAAAAGCAAAAGGCTGGTATCTTGTATGTGTGGATGGGTTCCCGCTTGGATGGGGGAAGGTATCCAATGGTACATTGAAGAACAAATATCTGCCGGGATGGAGGCTGTGTTAAGATGATGCGTCTGGATAAATATCTGGCAGAGATGGGTGTGGGAACCCGCCAGGAGGTTAAAAAAAACAGATCCGTCAGGGAAAAGCAACAGTTAACGGAACAGTGGTAAAAGCAGCAGATACAAAGATTGATGAGACCTGTGATGAAGTGACGATCTGTGGCCGGAACATATCTTATGTATCGTATGAATATTATATGCTGAATAAACCGGCCGGCGTGGTATCGGCAACTGAAGACCGGAGAGATACTACAGTGATCGATCTGATCAAAGAGAAGAAGCGAAAGGACCTCTTCCCGGTCGGACGATTGGATAAAGATACGGAAGGATTACTTCTGATCACCAATGACGGAGATTTGGCACACCGTCTGCTGGCACCGAAAAAGCATGTGGATAAAGTCTATTATGCAAAAAATAGATGGAATGGTTACAGAAGAGGATGTAAAGCGGTTCGCAGAAGGAATCGATATCGGCGCAGAGGAAGAAGAGATGACAAGACCTGCAAAACTTGACATTATGAAGAGCGCGGAAGAATCTGAGATCCGCCTTACGATCCATGAAGGAAAGTTCCATCAGGTGAAGAGGATGTTCCTTGCAGTGGGTAAAGAAGTTACTTATCTGAAGCGAGAACGCATGGGAACCCTGTGCCTGGATGAAAATCTGAAGCCCGGAGAATACCGGCTGCTGACAGAAGAGGAGATAGAGAATGTCAGAAAATAAATTTTTACCGATTTGCGAAAAAGGATATGGAAGAACGGGGATGGGAACAGCTGGATTTTGTCTATATTTCCGGAGATGCTTATGTAGACCATCCGTCTTTCGGACATGCGATCATTACGAGACTTCTGGAAGCGCATGGATTTAAAGTCGGTATCATTGCGCAGCCGGACTGGAAAGATAAGAACAGCATTACGATCCTTGGAGAACCGAGACTGGGATTCCTTGTTTCTGCGGGAAATATGGATTCGATGGTGAATCATTATTCCGTGTCGAAAAAGCATCGCAGAACGGATGCTTATACGCCGGGAGGCGTGATGGGAAAGCGTCCGGATTACGCAGCGGTTGTATATAGTAACCTGATCCGTCAGGTATATAAGAAGACACCGATCGTCCTCGGAGGGATCGAGGCAAGTCTCAGACGACTGGCACATTATGATTACTGGTCAGACAAATTAAAACGTTCGATCCTGCTGGATTCCGGTGCAGATCTGATATCTTATGGAATGGGAGAACATTCGATCATTGAGATCGCAGAAGCTCTGGACAGCGGTATTGCGGTCAGTGATATCACATTTATCGCTGGAACGGTTTATAAGACGAAGAGTCTGGACAGTGTCTATGACGCGGAGATTCTTCCGGGATACGAAGATATGAAGCAGGATAAGCTGGAGTATGCAAGAAGCTTTTATACACAGTATTGCAATACCGATCCATTTGCCGGGAAAAGGCTGGTAGAGCCATATAATGATCATCTGTATGTAGTACAGAATCCACCGGCACTTCCGCTTTCGGAAGGGGAAATGGACGATGTCTACGGACTGCCTTATATGCGAACCTACCATCCTTCTTATGAGAAGGACGGCGGCGTACCTGCAATCTCAGAGGTCAAGTTCAGTCTGATCAGCAACCGTGGCTGCTTCGGCGGCTGCAGCTTCTGTGCACTTACTTTCCATCAGGGAAGGATCATGCAGGTGAGAAGCCACGAGTCGCTGTTAGATGAGGCGAAGATGATTACGCAGGAAAAGGACTTCAAAGGCTATATCCACGACGTAGGAGGTCCGACGGCGAACTTCCGCCAGCCATCCTGCGGAAAAACAGCTTACACGTGGCGTGTGTAAGAACCGCCAGTGCCTGTTCCCGAAGCCGTGTCCGAATCTGAAAGTAGATCACAGAGACTATATCAAACTTCTGAAAGAACTGCGTGACATTCCAAAAGTGAAGAAGGTATTCATCCGTTCGGGAATCCGGTTCGATTATGTTGTTGCGGATAAAAGTGATGCATTTTTGGAGGAACTCTGCCGTTATCATGTAAGCGGACAGTTAAAGGTTGCACCGGAGCATGTATCGGATGATGTTCTTACACTGATGGGAAAACCAGAGAACAGTGTATATCAGGAATTTGTGAAAAAGTACAATAAGATGAACCAGAAGATCCACAAAGACCAGTACCTGGTTCCGTATCTGATGTCATCACATCCGGGCTCCAGAATGCAAGATGCGGTAGAGCTTGCGGAGCATATCCGGGATCTGGGATATATGCCGGAACAGGTGCAGGATTTCTATCCGACACCATCCACGATCTCTACATGTATGTATTATACGGGAGTGGACCCAAGGACAATGCAGCCGGTCTATGTGCCGAAAAATCCGCATGAAAAAGGCAATGCAGAGAGCACTGATCCAGTATCGGGATCCAAAGAATTATGATCTGGTCATGGAAGCACTGAAGAAAGCACACCGGATGGATCTGGTAGGATTTGACAAACACTGTCTGATACGTCCGAGAAAGGAAAATGCTAGAAAGCGTGTTTCGCAGGGAAACCATTCTTCACAGGGAAACAGACAGAAAAAGAAATCGATCCGGAATGTGCATAAAAAGAAATAACAAGACAAAGAAACCAACATACAGATGCAAAGAGGTGTTAAAGTTGAAAATAGCGATCGTTACAGGAGCATCGTCGGGAATGGGAAGAGAATTCGTGCTTCAGATCCCACGGCTATATAAGAATCTGGATGAATTGTGGGTTGTGGCAAGACGAACGGATCGTCTGAAAAGTCTTCAGGAACAGGTAAAAATCCCGGTCAGGATCTTCGAC
>ENA-OQHD01000485-OQHD01000485.1-human-gut-metagenome-genome-assembly--contig:-NODE-485-length-14260-cov-4.868110_pt1 | contig 14260 bp, 19 predicted proteins | sample MGYA00242560_ERZ504711 | MGnify/ENA primary metagenome ERZ504711 (study PRJEB26092, sample SAMD00036198) | human gut metagenome | host: Homo sapiens | study: EMG produced TPA metagenomics assembly of... | reverse complement strand
GGGCGCATAAACGATTCTTCTAACGAAAAATAAAGCAAATCACCTGCAGGATGATCGTAATGATCCAGGATACCGGATAGGAAATAAACAAAATCTTCAATGATCTGAATCTTTGGAAATATTCCAAAGATCCAGACGATTCTCGTTCCGACTGTTCCGATTACGGAAAGTATCATCGGCACAATTGATTTTCCCATTCCACGAAGAGATCCCGGGAACAGATCCATCCATCCGCACAGAAAATAAGTAACTGTTGTATATAGAAGAATCTCCATACCACAGCTGATAACCTGAGGATCATCAGTATAAATCTTCAAAAGCTCCGGTCCAAAGAGATACGCACCTCCACCAAGAATTAATGCAATCGTTGTGGAAAGAATCAGGCAGTCAACTAAGACTCTGTCCATTCGTTTCCATTTTCCGACTCCGTAATTCTGGCTTGTAAAACTCATACATGCCTGTGTCACTGCAATTGATCGATGCATATAAAAATTCCAAAAAATTGTTATTCGCTGCCGTATATCCTGCCATCGCCACGGATCCGAAAGAATTGACCGATGACTGCAGAAGTACATTTGAGAAATTGATCACAGTACTCTGAATTCCTGCCGGAATTCCCACCTGAAAGATCTGTCCTAAATACATTTTTTTTTATCATTAACTTCGAGAAGCGAAGCTGATAACTGCTGTCTGATTTATACAGGCAACGCAATACCAATACACACGATACAAACTGTGCTGTTACCGTTGCAATTGCAACGCCCGCTACTCCTAAATTAAAAGCAATTACAAGTAAAAGATTTAAACATGCGTTAATCACACCTGCTACGATCAAAAACAAAAGTGGTCGTTTCGTATCTCCAACCGCTCTTAAGATTGCCGCTCCGTAATTATATAACATAAAAAACGGCATTCCCAGGAAATAGATCTTCATATATAGTGTCGAAAGATTGATCACATTATCCGGTGTTCCCATCAACTCAAGTGCTCCTCTGGAAAAGAACAATCCAACTAATGCCATCACAACTCCGCTTATAATCGCAAATGTAATCGCTGTGTGCACCGTCTCCGACATCTCTTTCTCGCGCCCTGCCGCATAGAACCTGGCTGCAAGCACATTTGCTCCAAGAGATATTCCTATAAATAAGTTCGTAAATACATTGATCAGTGCTGTGGTTGATCCGACTGCTGCCAGTGACTCACTTCCACTGAATCTTCCTACCACAACAATATCCACTGCGTTAAATGCAAGCTGCAGAATTCCAGATATCATCAGCGGAATTGAAAAAGAAATCAGCTTATTCATGATCGAGCCATTGCACATATCAATTTCAAATCTGTTTTTCTTCTTTTCTGAATGCATAACTTTTCCTCATTCTATAAATTATTGTAACTGTTCAAACACTCTCTTAATGCTGTCATAATGAAGGAAGATTCCCTCCTTGGCAAAGTTTTCAATCTCCTCCTTAGTTGCGAACATATATCCATCTGTTTCCTCTGTCTGAAGTTTCAGATCATTCTCATCAATATCAAGCACAAAGCGATATACATCAACAAAATAATTATCACCCTCGCCCGGATTTTCTCGCTTATAAGTAAATACATATCCGCCTTCTGTATTAGAAATATCTAATCCTGTCTCTTCTCTCACTTCACGGCATACCGCTTCCTCAGAAGACTCTCCTGCCTGCGCTGCACCGCCGGATACTTCCCACCACCCCGGTGCCCACGCTTTTGTCATTACACGTTTCGTGATCAGATATGTTCCATCTGGTCTTGCCACAACTCCAAGCACTGTCAGATGGTATTCCCCATCCTTTAAGCACCAGTCATTTCGCTTCATTGTTCTTCCGGTCGGCCGTTTCTCTGCATCATAAATATCCCAATACTCCATGATATTTTCTCCTGTCTCATCTATCTCATGTTTTTCATTTTCCGTAACTGTTCAGAGCCAACCTCCAAAATGCTACGCATTTCGTCGGTGTGGCGTATCCGCCAAATAAAATTTCAAAAACAGCCTTAAAAATGCAAGCATTTCATATCTGCTTTTGAAATTTTGCTTGGCTCTGAACAGTTATCATTTTCCTTTCTTATCATACATTTTTAGAAAAAAGCTGTAAAGTCTTTGGCAAATATTTTCCATTAGACTTTACAGCTTTCACTATCATTCGTTATTTGCTTCTATCTCAGATAATATGTCATTTCATGCCATTCTTCTCCACCCCAGACAGAATCTGACATTCCCAGATCTACAAATCCAAATCTTTTATACATCTCTACTTTTTCATCCAGGCAGGTAAGAACAATTTCTTTTCTTCCCTTTTCTTCTTCTCTTTGCAGATAACATCTTACAATCTCTCGTGCCAGACCTTGTCCTCGATACTCCGGTAATACATCTAAGCCAAGGATCATAACTTTCTTTCCTTTTGGATTATTCAAAGATGCATCTGTAAAAAATTCATCTCGGAAATTTTTCCTCGTCCGTTGCAATTCCATTCAAAAATCCTGCTAACTTCCCAGTTGTTTTATCTACCGCAACTAAAAACAACTCTGGAGTCACACCAATTCTTTCCTTCATGTGTTTCTCAGAACATGCTTCATTTGGCGGGAAATCAAATTTTCTCAATTAATACTGCCTGATCTGCCTCTTCCTGTCTAATATCCCTGAATTCAAATCTTTCTAAAATCCTACTGTTCACTTCAATCTGTCCTTGCATTTTCTAATCTCCTTCTTCATCAACTTTTGTAATAACATATTTGTAATTTCATACTGTCACCGTAAGTACTGCTCCTACAGATGCTACCAACGACGCTGCTACTGCTAATATCTGGAACGGCAAACTACCAAGTCTTCCGCAGATCAAGCTAGTTCCCGCACGTTTTCTGGAACGATTGTATGCAACAATCACTCCTACTCCGGTCAGAACCTGAACCACACTTGCCATTCTTGTGAAACCAACAAAGCTCTGCACACCCACAAGTGCGATCACAAGACAAGGTAATGTAGCTGCAAGCCAGCTGATCTTTTCGCCCCATTTCGTCTGTTCATTCACAATATCTCGAAGATTCAGTGTATTCGCCCAGAAAGATGTTGCAAGAGCCAGCAAGGAAAATACATATCCGATAATGCTGACCCATCCGCCAAGATGACCGGAAAGATCCACCAGTGCTCCATTCTCTGTCACATTAGAACATCCCAGAAGCGTCATAAATGTGATCAAAAGAATCAGTCCCATATTCAAGCCCGTGCCTGCTGCAATCGCTTTACGAATACCTTTTTCGTCTCCTTCTAAACCTTTCACAACCTGTGGCACAGACATAACAGCAGATAATGAAAATGCAATCATGCTATAAAGTGCCAGCATATTGTTATTCGAATAGAACTTTGTCGAAAGCTCTGTTGTCTCTGAAAGCATCGTTGCTACAAAAAGGATCCCTATGACTCCAAACATGGAAATCACTGCAATTTTCTCACAAATTCCAACCAGTTTCATTCCGATATAGACCACACTTGCTGCCAATACATAAAAGAGCAGCATTCCGGCCACTGACGGAAGGTGAAACCATGCAGAAAATACTGCTGCCGCACCTGTGATAAATCCACTCACATTCACTACAACCGAAAAGCCAAGCAGCCCAAACGCCAGCCATGTACATGCCATCTTCAGCTTTCCCACAAACAGCTCATTTTCAAAGCATTTGATAAACTGCGCGCCATTGTTATTCAAAGACAGTTCCGCAATCATAAAATGCAATAGCAGATTCATGCAATAAGCCACTGCCGAAATCCAGATGATATCATGCCAGTTATTTCTGGATGCAAGGAATGGGACCGAAAGAATTCCTGATCCCACGCCATGTCCTATGATAATACTCGTCGACTCCAAAAAAAGTCAGCTTTGATTCCCCATGTACTTTCGCCATACCTACGCCTCTCCAGTAATACCAATTTGTTGTTTACCACTTATGATGACGGAAAACAATCTCAAATCTGATATGATAACTCTCTCTATTGTACCTCATTATAGCTTATAATTAAACCCATTTTTAAAGAGCTTTTTTCCCCAGGATTTTATATTCTCCAGGAAACTATGCAGTTAATCATATTTTATGTTATACTCTTAATAGAAATAGCTATTAAATCTAAACGAAAAAACAGAGGTAACTATCATGGAATTCAAAAGCATTTTAATAAAAGACACAACTGTGGAAGAAAGAAAACAGATTGTAAAAGAATCTTTAGGCAACATTTCTGCAAGCTGCGATGGTTGCATGGCAAGACTTTCAGAAATGTACGATGAGTATATCGAAGGTAAAAAAGAGATCCGTGACATTAATATGGAATTTAATGGACACTATTTACGTGGAGACATGGACAAGGGTGAAAGAAGAAGCTGTCCGATGTAAAGTAAATCTACTCCCCTTTTAACCTTCACTCAAGACCTACTGATAGAATGGAGGTGTTTGTATGAAATTTAAGAAAAGAATCGCATTTTTCACAGCAATTATGATGGCACTATTGACTGTCGGATGTGGCAGCAAATCAATGTCAGCATCCGAGGACAGTGCAACCATGGAATCAGTCTACGGTACAGATTATTCCAAAAAACGAATACTGCGAAGAACCTGCAGAAACAGCCGATGCAGGAGTCACTTCCGGAAATGGACTGGAAACTCAGGTAGAAAACGGACGAAAACTGATCCGAACGGTTTCTCTTTCTTTGCAGACAAAAGAATTTGATTCTGTACTCAATAGCCTAAAAACAAAACTACTGAACTAGGTGGCTATGTCGAGAATTCTTCTATCAGCGGCAATAGTTATTCTTATACAACAACCCGATATGCAAGCTACACCATACGAATTCCGGCAGACAAGTTAAATGAGTTTGTGGATATCGTTGGTGAACTTGGAAATGTAACACAGGAAAATGAATCCGTGGAAGATGTGACACTTCAGTATGTAGATGTCGAAAGTCATAAAAAAGGCTTTAGAAACGGAACAGGCACGTTTGATGGAGCTGCTTTCTACAGCAGAAAATATGGAAGACCTCTTAGCCATTGAAAGTAAATTATCCGATATCCGATATGAAATAGAAAGCTACGAAAGTCAACTTAGACTTCTGGACAATCAGATTGATTATAGCACAGTGCATGTGGAGATATTTGAAGTCGAACGTATGACAGACGCGGGTGAGAAAGGCTTCTTTGAAGAAATCAAAGAACGATTCGGAGACAACCTGTATAAAGTAGGTCACGGTTTCAGGAATCTCATCATTGGAATTCTTGGTGCATTACCGATCCTTATTGTATGTGCAGCAGTTATAGCTGTTATCGTAGTTATAGTTAAGAAAAGCATCAAAAAAATAACACTCAAAAACAGAAAAAGCAAAAGAAAACGATTATGAAGAAAACTTCAAATAGCGTCTCTCCTTCGTTTCTCTCGTTAAAGCAAAGCACTTAAAAGCGGAAAACCTCTGAATCTAATGAGATTTTCCGCTTTTTGTTTTTCTCTTATTCTCTATTCATTTTTTATACTTTTTTTCCCATAGCAGCAATTTCCTCTGCTGTATATTCTTCCACTACTGTCTTTGTCACTTGTTTTATACTTTTTTTCCTTCAGACGAAGATATACAAATTCCCTGAAAATAGTGTACAGAACCGAAACTAATGGAATGAAAATAAGCATTCCTACGATTCCCATAAGATTGCCACCGATCGTAACAGCAGCAAGCACCCAGATTGATGGAAGTCCAACTGATCCACCAACCACATGCGGATAAATCAGATTGCCTTCAATCTGCTGAAGAATCAAAAAATACAATAATAAATAAAATTGCTTGCTTAGGACTTATCATAAAAATCCAAAAAGCAACCCACTGCACATCCGATAAAAGCTCCAAAGATCGGAATCAATGCAGTAAATGCAATTAAAGTTCCGATCAAAAGTGCATATGGCACTTTTTAAAATACTGAGTGTAACGACAAACATACTTCCGAGAATCACAGCTTCTACACACTGCCCCGTAAGAAAATTTGCAAATGTCTGATAGGTCAGAGAACAAAATTTTCAGGAATGCCTCTGCTTTTTGTTTCGGAATAAATGCGAAAAATACTTTTCTTATCTGTACATGCAATTTTTCTTTCTGAAAAAGAATGTAGCATGCAAAGAAAATGCAATGAAAAATGTAGCAAATCCACTGACGATAGAGCCCACTGCCGACATTGTCGTATTCATCATATTTCCTGCTCCGCTGCCAAGAATACTGATTCCCCATTTAATGGCCTGATCTTGATTAAACTGAACCTGATTTACAAGCTTCATAATTTCTTGATTATTGTGTGAAAAATCTCGAATCCAGTTTTGCATCTGTGGAACAAAATTCGCAATACTTATCATCAAACTTCCCATTGTCCGAGTAAGCTGTGGAATCACACCAAACATTACTAGTGCGATCACACCAACCGCCAATATAATTGTGAGAAGAAGACTGATCGGTCTTGCTAACTTTTTTCCCACCTTATTTTCATCTTTTGTCTTACCGAAAATTTTCTTTTCTAAAAAGCTCATTGGCACATTGATTACAAAAGCAATTGCGCCACCAAGTACAAATGGAAACAGAATTCCCCATATTGTTTTCAGTACATCGATCACTACTTCAAATTTCCACAATGCAACTACAAGCAGCACTGTAAAAATAATCAGTTCTCGAATTTTCTTCATAGATAACTTACTCAAATCCATTATCGTTCTCCTAATTTCTTAAAATCAGCCAACTATACTTTTATGCTAACAAGATAATTTTTCATCATATACTTAAAATAATATTGATGTCAAGACGCTTTATCAATTCAGCTTGGCATTGTATCCGTCTTATGATAATGTTATTGATGAACGTTATGCAACGAATAAATATCAGATATTGAAAAATAAAACCTGAAAAAATCGAAATAACGAAATTTATACGAAAAGAGAAACAAGAAAATGGCACAAAACAAAACAAATTAACTCAAACTGGTATTGTAGCACTTCTTGCTTGTGTATGCTGTATCCTGTGGGGAAGTGCAATCCCGGTGATTAAGACAGGGTATCACTTTCTGCAGGTAGATTCTTCAGACACTGCAAGCCAGATTGTATTTGCCGGAATCCGCTTTACTTTAGCTGGGATTCTGGTATTAATTTTTGCATCAATCAGGGAAAAGAAAGTGATGCTTCCTGATAGGACACTCCTCAAATATGCCATTCCTGTGTGTCTTGCCCAGACAGTGGGGCAATACTTCATTTTTTTACATAGGAGTTGCACACACTTCCGGAGTAAAAGGTGGAATCATCACCGGGCTTGGGAAATTTTATTGCCAAATTTTGTTGTCTTGTCTGGTATTTCGAAATGAACGGATGACGAGCCGAAAAAATCGCAGGATGTGTATTGGGATTTGCAGGAGTTGTAGTAATCAATCTGATGGGAAATTCCCTGGATATGGGATTTAAACTGATCGGAGAAGGATTTATTCTGATTGCACAATTATCTTATGGAATGTCTACTGTGTTGATCAATCGTTTTTTCCCAAAAAAGTATCACCGGTAGTGTTAAGCGGAACCCAGTTCACGATGGGCGGAATTGTTCTGACTTTAATTGGAATGGGAATGGGCGGACGCCTGGGAAATATAACTACCGGAGGTCTGTCAATTATATTTTACCTTGCACTGGTTTCAGCAGTGGCATATACACTCTGGTCTATACTGCTTGCATGGAATGATGTTTCCAAAGTTGCGATTTTCGGATTCGTAAATCCACTTTGCAGCGTAATCTTATCGGCACTGATACTCGGAGAGGTAAAACAGGCATTTAATATTGGCAGCCTGGTTGCATTAGTTTTGGTATGCGCCGGTATTTATATCGTTAATCGCAGGAAAAAATTAAGCATTGTTAATTTTGAATAATCCCTTCATAACCTGCTTTAAGGAAAAGATCAAAACAAGTATGGAATCTGCACCATTCTTCATCAGATTTTCCTAAATGTTTTCTGCACATTTCCAGACATCCCATTATTTGAACGGTTAGTAAATCAGTTAATGTGGATTCATCTAAACCTGTCTTATCCAGCATAACATCAAGAAAATCCTGTTTAAGTGCAACAACTGTATGTTTTACTGCCGGCAGGAACAATGCTTCTGAAAAAAAGGAGGGGCTGATATTTCGGATTTTCCCGTAAAAGCCAACAAAGCCCCTTCCTGACAATTGTATTTGAACTTGATCCATTCTCAGATAACAAAGCCATATTTTTAATATCATATAGAGCATCTGAAAAAATCTTCTTCAACAACTTGTCCAATGTTACCAAAATGAGTATAAAATGTCCCTCGGCTGACACCTGCATATTTACAAAGATCTGTTATGGTTATTTGCATATAGTCCTTTTTCAGAAGAAGCTGCAGAAATGCATCTTTAATCGAATTATGTATAAAATTGTCTTTAGATAAATTGCTTTTCTTCATTCATGTATTTCCAAAAATCCTCGCTATATACAAATAATTATAGTATATTTTCACATAAAATAAAGTTGTTTTTCATAAAAACGAGGCGTTTTGAACAATTGTCTCTTCTTTGTTCAAACGTATCTGGTGGGAATTGGTTTCTGGATTTGTTTATGTTATGTTGGGTATATAAGAAGCGTGTATATAAAAATAGAAGGAGGTAGGTATTCTATGGGAGAAACATTATACACAATAGGAACGGATCAGCAACAGGACGTGGATGAAAAAAAAGTTGTTTCCCACCTAGAGGATATGGTTACTCTGAACCGGGAACATATTCTCTTGATGCTACAGAAGTTGCAGCATACAATGTTGCGAAGTCATTTTATCAAGTCTATCCGGAAGTCTGGAATATCGATTATATTGAGAAGGAAACCGGAATCAAACCCGATGATATCAAGGATCGATTAAAACGAATGTATGATGAACATCTTATCATGTTCGTTATGAATCCAAATGTTGGTGTTTACGGTTGGGGACTTTATTATTGGGTTGTCAAATTAAAAGACGGTACAGATCCAAAGGTAAAAGCTGAATTTGCCAAGTGGTATCAGAATAAAGATGATATTTGTACAGGATATCTCGCAGAGGGCGATTTCGATTTCTTTAACGGAAATCACATGAGAGTTCTGGACAATCTTCTTGCAGATGTTATCCAGCCATGGAAAGACAGACCGGAGGTTGAATATGTACATCTTTGCCCGATCAGAGCAGATGTCAGAGAATCATTGGTAAACCAGTGGGATGTTCCGGAAGACAGATACAGAAAATTTATTTTTGGAGAAGAACAACGGAAGAAATTCCTTAAAGTTCAGAACAAAATAGATAAAAAAGATTTTGCTATTATCGAAGCTCTTAACAGCACAAAATCCATCGCAGATATGTTTGATTTTGATATGTTGGAGAAGTTATCTGGCCTGGATGGCAAACAAATGAAAAAAGACATTGTAATGTGTGTTGATGAACGAAAATTTATGCTTCCAATGATTTATATTAATTACCGTGCACTCGGAATGTCAATGCATATGTATCTGGTTCGTATGTTCCAGAATGTTCCAAGTTACAGAAAAGCAGAAATTGTAGATGAATTCTCACTTATGCCAGAATTTGTAGACATTCTTCAGTTCGGTGATTCTTTCTACGATTGTATGCTGACTGTTTATACTGAGGTAAATGACGTCGAAGCAATCCGAAGAATGTTGGAAGGATACGCTGAGATTGAAGAAGTAAAGGTAGCAAATTCAAAGAGACAGTTCAGACGTTGGGTAGCCCGTCTTGATGATGATAACGGATATTGGGAAGAATGCGTTATGACGGATGACTTTTTACAGAACAGACTGGAATCCGGTTCCGTAAAATGTCGTTTCTCAACTGACTCAGAGGAGGTGCAGTAATATGATCGTAAAACATCCAAGAGAATATGTTGTTGATAAACTTCAATATGCATTAAATCCAAAAACGATTGCCGTAGTCGGAGCCAGCCGTTATTCTACAAAAGTCGGCTATAAAGTTGTTGATGGCCTTTTAACATGGGGATATAAAGGAAAGATTTATCCTGTAAATCCAAGAGCAGATAAAGTTGCCGGATTTACAGCTTATAAGACTGTAAAGGATATTCCTGATGAAATCGATCTTGCTTTTCTTGCTGTACCTGCACACATTGTTAAATCTGTTTTGGAAGATTGTGTTGAAAAGAAAGTTAAGATTGTTGTTATTGCCACAAGTGCATTTAAAGAAATCGGACGTGGAACACTGCAGGATGAACTCACTCAATATTGTCGTGATCATGAGTTGCCTCTGATTGGACCAAACCTTGTAGGAATGGGAAGTCCATACCTTAATTTCAACTGCGGATTTATCCCTTATCTTCCAATCAAAGGTCCTGTAGCAATGATTTCTCAGTCAGGTGCCAACTTGCTTGCGGCACTTGGAACCTCACAGAAAGATCATTTTGGAATGAGCTTCTTCGTAGGACTTGGAAATAAAGCTGACGTTGATTTCTGCGAGTTTATATCCTACGCCGGAAGAGATGAAAACAGTAAATGTCTTGCAATTTATATTGAAGGACTGGATAGTCCTGATGCATTTATTGAAGCCTGTCGCAGTGTTGATAAACCAATCGTAACAATAAAAGTCGGTGGTTCAAAGATTGGTGAAAAAGCAGCATTTGCACATACTGCTTCTGAAAACAAAGGAACAAATGATGCATTTTATGATGATATTTTTGAAAAGGCTGGAGCTATCCGTGCGACCACATGGCAAGAATTTCTCGATATATCAATGGCATTAGGAATGCAGCCTGCACCAAAGGGTGACAATATCGTTATGATTACCAACGGTGGTGGTTCAGGTCTTCTCAGCTGTGATCACTTTGAACGTCGGGGAATGCCAATGCATGAGCTGGCAGAGATCTCTCCTAATCTAGCAGGAAGAATCCGTGCATATATGCCAATGTTTGGTTCTCCGCTTAATCCTGTTGATATTTCTGGAACAGCTTCACCTGTTCAGTATAAAGGTGCATTCACACAGGTAATGCGTGACCCGAATGTACATGGAATACTTGGATCCATCTGTCCGACAGCAGTAACAGATGTTCCGGCTGTAACAGATCTGGTTATCGATATTTACGAGACATATAAGCATCTTGGAAAACCGTTCATTATGGAATGCCAGGGTGGTGAAGAATGTCAGGAAGCTATCATGAAGTTGAGAGATCATGGAATCCCAGCTTATCCGACTGCTGAACAAGCCGTAAATGCTATGGTTGCTCTCTACAAATATGGCCAGATCAAAAATAAGAAATAAATTATGAGCAGACATTGTTACTGTTCACTCCCGTGTGAACAGCAATCAAACATTTAGATTATGATAGAAGTTGTATAAAAGACTACTTCTCTTCTATAAAAAGCTCTTATAAGAAAATGACACCTCTTTTAAGGGGGTGTCATTTTCAATAGCTTTATTTTCTTTGAATTAAAATCTTACCCGCTCCCGATCCGGATGTTCTCCCGACCATCCGATCTGCGGTAAAGTCATCAACTGATACATATCATTTTCCTCTATTTCAAATCCGAAAACATCCAGATTCTGATGCATTCTCTCACTGGAAGAGGATTTTGGCAACGGTAACACACCGCACTGCAGAGCAAATCTGATACAGATCTGTGCGACAGATACCTGATATTTTTCTGCAAGTTCCATAAGAAGTGGCTCCTTGAGAACTCTGGCTCGACCGATTGGACTCCATGCCTCTACCTGAATCCCCATCTGCTTACAGAAATCAACTGCAGCCTTCTGCATATATCCCGGATGGAATTCTAACTGATTCACCATAGGAGTAATGCTTGTCCGCTCTAACAGATTGTTCAAATGATGTGGCAGAAAATTGCTGACACCGATTGCCCGTACCTTTTTCGACTTATAGAGATCTTCCAGTGCTTTCCATGTCTCCACATCCAAAGCTCTCCACTCTGCATTCAGATCAGAAGGTCTTGGCCAGTGGATCAGATAGAGATCCAAATAGTCTGTACCTAATCTTTTACAGCTGTTTTCGAACTCCTGCAAAGTTGAATCATATCCAAGATGATCTTTCCATACCTTTGATGTCAGGAAAATTTCTTCTCGTGGAATTCCACTCTCGCGTACAGCTTTTCCTACTGCTTCTTCATTGAAATAAAAGGCTGCCGTATCAAGATGGCGATACCCCTGTCTGATTGCTTCACTTATAATCGCTTCGTCGGTGTTGTCTGCGGCTTTATAGGTGCCAAACCCCACTGCTGGGATTTCCACTCCATTAGCTAATGTAAATGTATGTCTCATATGATGCTTCTCTTTCTTGTTATATAGATGCTGCGAATATTATTCAAACTCTACAAAGACTAACGCTTTTTGTTTAGGAATTATTCTCTGTAATGTTTCTCGTTCTTTTGATTATTTGATATATCCATATTATCCTGCCTATACGAGCTAATGTTATCATTTTGTTATCGGCATTGATAACACCTACTCGATAACTGTGGATAATAACTATATGTAGCATGTCAAATTATAAGCTATTTTGCTTAGAGATTCAACACAAAACTGAAATTTTACTTTTCCTTATATTCATCTGGTATTGCTATTTGAAATGTTTCACACAACAGCATCACATCATGCACATCATTTTTATCGTGTTCATATCCCAAATGAAGCATTACCTGACTCAATGGTTCAATACAAGAAACAGTTATATCTCCAACTTTTCCAATACCGGAAAAAGTTTTTGATGGAAATATATCTCCCTCATAAACAATTCCGTCATCTGTAAATTCAAAACAATGTAAATCAATGATTCTTTGTTTATCATCTTTCCAGACAGTATGACCATCCGTTGTATAATCAGTATTTACTTCCTCAAATCCATGCTGCTTAATCACATAAATATAATCATGATAATGTTTCAGTTCAACAAACAAATCAATATCATTGTGTATTCTTGATTCTCTTTTAAGAAGTGCATCAACACCCCATCCGCCATCTAAATATACTTTAATTTCGTTTTGCAAAGCATATTTTATAATTTCACATGCATCTTCTGTACGTACCATAATCTATCCTCCAAATTCAAATCTTTGTATGCTTTCCAACTCACTAAAAGCCTGAAATTTGTCAGTCTTTCATCCTTTTTGTTATCAATCACCAATTAGCTGTAATCCATTAGGATTTAGCTGATATATTTTATCGCACACCTCTTCAATATACTTTCTATCGTGAGAAATGCTAATGACAGCCCCCGGAAATTCTCGGAGCATTTTTCTTATTACCGGACCGGACAATGGTGAAAAATTTCTTGTCGGTTCATCCAGAATAAGAACATTTGCACCACTTAAGCTCATCCTCAAGAGAAGCACTTTCGCCTTTTGTCCGCCTGATAACTCCCGAATCGGATGCTCCATTTCATCTGGTGTGTATTTAAGTGAACCAAGGTATGTTCTAATTCTTGTACGCTCTTCTTTATCTCCTGTTTTATCAAGGTAATCAACCGGTGTAACATCCAAATCCAGCAGGTCTTCATAAGTTTGAGGCATATATTCTGCTTTAATGTCATTCCGATTTAGGAGTTCTTCCGCTATCTTTTTTAGAAGAGTCGTTTTTCCTGCCCCGTTGGCTCCTATCATACAGATTTTTTCTGAACCTTTTATTTTTAAATGAATTCCTTCTGCTAAAATTCTTTTGCCATCCGGAGTCACAAGCTTTGAAAGTTCATATTCTATGACCGTTTTTCCTGCGGGAATGTGTGAGTTTTCATCCCCTAATTTGACAAAGATTGCTTCTTCCTGTTCCGGCATCTGAGTCATATTTTCATCTTCTTTTTCAAATCTTCGTTCCATTGCCTTAACCGTATGCATTTTGTCCTTTAAGTTTTTGGCAACAGACGGTGCTTGTCTGGTACAACTTCTTAATGCACCTTGTACACTCTGCATAACTCTTTGATATTTTTTCATCGCGAATCTTTTTTCTCCCTACGGTCACTCAGTGCCCGCTGTTTTTTGGATTTTCAAAATTTTCATGAAGCCCGTTTCTTCCACATAGCGTCTATAGGGGAAGCTTTTGCCACGGTTATATCTCGCCTTTGTTTTTCGTATAATCTGCTCGATATGTATCACCATGTTGGCAGTACGCTCTATCAGCGTTTCATCGTGTGAAATAAAAGCACAATGTGCTTCCAGTCATTTATGATTTTTTCCA
>ENA-OQHD01000484-OQHD01000484.1-human-gut-metagenome-genome-assembly--contig:-NODE-484-length-14287-cov-3.681497_pt1 | contig 14287 bp, 16 predicted proteins | sample MGYA00242560_ERZ504711 | MGnify/ENA primary metagenome ERZ504711 (study PRJEB26092, sample SAMD00036198) | human gut metagenome | host: Homo sapiens | study: EMG produced TPA metagenomics assembly of... | reverse complement strand
GGGTGATGCATATACTCTGGAATATTGGGTAGATCTCGCAAAAAGAATTGAAGACATGGGAGCAAATTCTATCTGTGTAAAAGATATGGCAGGTCTTCTTTGCCCATATCAGGCAACAGAACTTGTAACAGCATTAAAAGAAGCAGTTGAGATTCCAATCGAGATGCATACACACTATACATCAGGAGTTGCTTCTATGACATACCTGAAATCTGTAGAGGCTGGTGCTGACATCATTGATACAGCAATGTCACCATTTGCACTTGGAACTTCTCAGCCGGCAACAGAAGTGATGGTAGAGACATTCAAAGGGACTCCATATGATACAGGACTGGATCAGAACCTGCTTGCAGAGATCGCTGATTACTTCAGACCGATCAGAGACGAAGCACTTGAGTCCGGACTGCTCAATCCGAAGAACCTTGGTGTGAATATCAAGACACTTCTGTACCAGGTACCGGGAGGAATGCTTTCCAACCTGACATCTCAGCTGAAAGAGCAGGGAGCAGAAGATAAGTTCTACGAAGTACTTGAAGAGGTACCGCGTGTACGTAAAGATCTTGGTGAGCCACCGCTTGTTACACCATCTTCACAGATCGTTGGAACACAGGCTGTATTCAACGTGCTGATGGGTGAACGTTATAAGATGATCACAAAAGAGACAAAGGATGTGCTTGCAGGTAAATACGGTAAGACAACAAAACCGGTTGATCCAGAACTTCAGAAGAAGGCTCTTGGAGATGAAGAACCGATCACTTGCCGTCCGGCAGATCTTATCCCGGATGAGCTTGATACACTTCGTAAAGAGTGTGCACAGTGGATCCAGCAGGATGAGGATGTACTGACATATGCACTGTTCCCACAGGTTGCTGTTGACTTCTTCAAATACAGACAGGCTCAGCAGACAAAAGTAGATGCTACAGTAGCAGATACAGAGAACGGATCTTATCCGGTATAATCCTGACTGATTTAGTTAGATTATGAATTGAATAGAAAGACCAGAAGATAACAGATTGAAAGATTTGTGTTTTCTGGTCTTTTTCATTTGTAAGGAAATTTATTTGGTGGTATCATAGATGTGTACAATTTTGAATAATCAAGTTTTTGTAATATGAGTTTGATTGTTGGAATATATGGAGGCAGATATGAGTGTTTTAGACAGAATAGAGCGATTACGAAATGTAATGGAACAGCAGAAAATAGACTGCTATATTATCCCTACAGATGACTATCATCACAGTGAATACGTCGGTGATTAGTTTTAAATTCCGCGAATATATAACGGGTTTTACAGGATCAGCAGGTACCGCAGTTTTTACAAAGGATAAAGCGGGACTCTGGACAGATGGAAGATATTTTATTCAGGCAGAAGCTCAGTTGAAGGGGAGCGGGATCACGCTCTATAAATCAGGAGAATCTGATGTTCCAACGATAGAAGAAATTTTTTAAAAAGTGAGCTGAAAGAAGGGGATGTTCTGGGATTTGATGGTCGTACAGTGACTTATGCACAAGGAAAACGATATTGTCATATCGCAGACGAAAATGGCGCATCATTGAAATACAGCTTAGATTTTGCACAGAATATCTGGAAGGAAAGACCTGAAATGTCTATGGAATCTGTATTTTCTCTAGAAGATGAATATACAGGCGAAAAAATTGGATCCAAATTAGAGCGAATCAGAGAAATAATGAAAGAAAATGGATGCAATGCACATGTTTTATCGAGTCTTGATGATATTGCATGGCTTTTAAATATAAGAGGAAATGATATTGCATATTGTCCACTTGTTCTTTCTTACGCAATCGTTTATAATAATTCAGTTGAGCTGTTTGCTGACATTAGAAAATTCTCTGACGATATTATAAATTTGTTAGCAGAAAATCAAGTGAAGATTTATCCGTATGAGGATATTTATCGCAAAGTTTCAGAAATGACATCGGAAGATAAGCTTCTTCTGGATTCTTCAATCATGAATTATAGTCTTTATCAGTCCATTTCCAAAGAGACGGTGATTGTTGATAAGCAGAACCCGGAAATTCTGATGAAGTCAGTTAAAAATGAAACACAGGCAGAGAATTTGAGAAAAGCGCATTTGAAGGATGCTGTTGCACATACAAAGTTTATGTACTGGTTAAAGAAGAATATTGGCAGAGTGGAGATTACAGAGTTGTCTGCTTCTGCCAGGCTGGAAGGATTACGTGCAGAGCAGGAGCATTTCCTCGGACCAAGTTTTGGCCCGATCAGTGCATATGGAGAACATGGGGCAATTGTTCATTATAGTGCGGATGAGAAAAGCAATGTCCCTTTAAAAGAAGGAAAGCTTTTCATGACAGATACAGGAGGTCATTACCTGGAAGGGTCTACCGACATTACGCGTACGGTTGCACTTGGAGAAGTGGGGAATATTGAAAAATGAACTTTCACACTGGTTGCAAGAGCAATGCTGCGTCTGGCAAACACTGTATTTCTCTATGGATGCAGTGGTGCGAATCTGGATTGTATTGCAAGAGAGGTCTTTTGGAAAGAAGGATTAAACTTTAATCATGGGACGGGCATGGTGTTGGTTATTTATTGAATATCCATGAAGGACCGATCAATTTCCGTTGGAAAGAGGGAGAGAGACCGGCTCCGGCATTGGAAGAAAATATGGTGATTACAGATGAACCGGGGATCTATATTGAGGGTTCCCATGGAATTCGTCTGGAAAATGAGCTGCTTGTCAGAAAAACAGTTAAGAATGAGTATGGACAGTTTATGAATTTTGAAATTCTTACTTATGTACCAATTGATCTGGATGCAATCTTGCCGGAGAAAATGAGTACAGAAGAGAAAGAAATGCTGAATCATTATCATAAGCAGGTTTATGAAAAGTGTCCCTTACCTTCAGAGGAAGAACGAATCTGGCTGAAAGAGTACACGCGGGCTGTGAAGTAATCAGCAAAGCAGAGATATAACAGAACTCTTATGTATCTGTTGAAGCTGCTGGACGGATAATGAAATATTTAGGGATTAGGAAAAGTGTAAAAGAATGGAAACATCAGAACGCAATATTGAAGCGAATATGAATGAGCTGATCGGAAGGATCGAAGCAAAATATGAGAAGATGAGCAAGGGGCAGAAGCGCCTTGCAGAATATGTGAAAGAAAATTATGATAAGGCTGTATTTCTGACGGCGGCGCGTCTTGGAGAGATTGTGGGTGTCAGTGAATCTACGGTTGTACGATTTGCAACCCAGCTTGGATATAGGGGATACCCGGAATTTCAGAAAGCATTGGAAGAACTTGTCCGTAATAAGTTGAATTCAATCCAGCGTATGGAAGTGACCTATGGACGAATTACACAGAGTGAGATCCTTGAAACAGTTCTTCAGTCAGACATTGAGAAAATCAAGATGACCTTGTCTGCAATCGATCATAAGGCATTTAACTGGGCGATTGATACCCTTTTAGAAGCAAAGAGAATCTATGTTGTGGGAATCAGAAGCTGTGCACCACTTGCTTCTTTTATGGGATTTTATCTGAATCTTGTATGCGACAATGTAATTACAGTAAATACAAACAGTTCCAGCGAGATTTTTGAACAGATCATTCGAATCGGGGAAGGAGATGTGATTATAGGAATCAGTTTCCCAAGATATTCGATGAGAACATTGAAAGCATTGGAATTTGCGAACAATAGAAAGGCAAAAGTAATCACACTTACTGACAGTATCCATTCACCTATGAATCAGTATTCTTCCTGCAATCTGATCGCAAGAAGTGATATGGCATCTATTGTCGATTCACTTGTTGCACCATTGAGTGTGATCAATGCTCTGATTGTTGCAATCTGTATGAAAAAAACAGAAAGAAGTTGTCTCGACATTAGAGACTCTGGAGAAAATCTGGGGTGAATATCAGGTTTACAGCGGAGAAGAAAGCAGCCAGGAAGGTGGCAGCGCAGGAACGAACGAGTCTTACAGACAGAATAAAGGAGAAGAATAGAGCATGAGTAATGTGATCGTAGTGGGCGGCGGGGCTGCCGGGATGATGTCGGCAGTTTTCGCTGCAAGAAATGGTCAGAATGTTCAGTTGCTTGAGAAGAATGAAAAGCTTGGGAAAAAGCTGTTCATTACAGGAAAAGGACGCTGCAATATAACGAATGCCGCTGATATAGAAGATTTATTTACGGCGGTGACAAGTAATCCGAAATTTTTATACAGTGGATTTTACAGTTTTACAAATCAGCAGGTGATCGATTTCTTTGAAGAACTTGGTGTGAAGACGAAAATTGAACGTGGAGAACGAGTTTTCCCTGTTTCAGATCATTCTTCTGATGTGATCGCAGCATTTTCAAGAGAGTTAAAATCATTAGGAGTAGCTGTTTCTCTTCACACAGAGGTGAGAGAACTGCTTTGTGAACAGGATAAAGTGTGTGGGGTTTTATTAACTAATGGAAAGAAAATGAAGGCAGATGCTGTGATTGTTGCGACAGGTGGTATTTCCTATCCTTCTACGGGTTCTACAGGCGATGGATATCGTTTTGCGAAAGAAACAGGGCATAGAGTGACAGAACTCCTTCCATCACTTGTACCGATGGAAGTCAGACAATGGTATGCGAAAGAATTGCAGGGATTATCTCTTCGAAATATAGAAATCCGTATCACAGATGGGAAGAAAAAACTCTACGAAGAATTCGGAGAAATGCTTTTTACACATTATGGTGTAACAGGACCGGTTATTCTGAGCGCGAGCAGTGTGGTGGGTAAAAACTTTAAGGAAAAAAAGAACTTACACTTCATATAGACTTAAAACCGGCATTGAGTGAGGAACAACTTGATAAAAGAATCCTCAGAGAGTTGATGCAAACCATAATAAACAGTATAAAAATTCAATCGATTCACTCTTTCCGGCAAAATTAAAGCCCGTTATGATAGAACTCTCGGAGATTGAACCTGAGAAAAAAGTGAATGAGATTACAAAAGAAGAACGACAGAGACTGGTTCATCTGATCAAGGATTTTACAATGACATTGACAGGGCTTCGCAGTTATAATGAAGCAATCATTACAAAATGGCGGAGTATCTGTAAAGGAGATCGATCCGGGAACAATGGAATCAAAAAAAATGAAAGGATTATATTTCGCCGGAGAGGTGCTTGATCTTGATGCGGTGACTGGAGGATATAATCTTCAGATTGCGTGGTCAACAGGGTATCTTGCCGGAATTAACGCAGGATGTGATTGAAATTTTACTGGGGAACGTCTGAATCCTGTGACAGGAAGAATAGATGTTACTGGTCGCACATCGTGTGAACAGTAACGAATAGATTTGAAAATGGAATGTAGAAAGAAAAGATGGAGGAATAAAAATGGGATATAATGTAGCAATCGATGGACCGGCAGGGGCAGGAAAAAGTACAATTGCAAAGCAGGTTGCAAAAGAAAACGGATATATTTATGTAGATACCGGCGCAATGTACCGTGGATTGGCCATTCACTTTCTGAATCTTGGAATTGATCCAAAAGATACAGAAAAGATTATAGAGGCCTGCAAAGATGTGGAAGTAACGATTGGTTATGAAAGCGGAATCCAGCAGATCTATGTAAATGGAGAGAATGTTACAGCAAAGCTTCGTACAGAAGAAGTTGGAAATATGGCTTCTATGACATCTGCGATTCCGGAAGTCAGAGGAAAACTCCTGGAACTTCAGAGAACGCTTGCAAGAGAGAAGGATGTGATCATGGATGGAAGAGACATTGGTACCCATGTGCTTCCAGATGCAGATGTAAAAATCTATCTTACAGCAAGCGTAGAAATCAGAGCAAAGAGAAGATATAAAGAGCTTGTTGAAAAGGGAGTACAGTGCGATCTGAAAGAGATAGAGAAAGATATTGAAGAAAGAGACTACCGTGATATGACAAGAAAGATCGCGCCACTGAAAAAAGCAGAGGATGCGATACTTGTTGACAGTTCAGATATGACACTGAAAGAAGTTGTAAACACGATTTCCAGATATTGTCATAGATAAATTTGCAGGAGTTGGATAGAATGAAAGTAATAAAGGCGAAATCAGCTGGATTTTGTTTCGGCGTTAAGCGTGCAGTGGATACAGTTTACGAACAGGTGAAAGAGAATCAGAATCTTCCGATCTATACGTATGGTCCGATTATCCATAATGAAGAAGTGGTGAAAGATCTGGAGCAGAAAGGTGTGATCGTCCTTCGCAGCGAAGAGGAGCTGGATACACTGGAAAGGGGAACTGTTATTATCCGCTCTCACGGGGTGGCAAAAGATGTGTATGACAGATTGGAAAGTAAGTAAAATCCAGATTGTAGATGCTACGTGTCCATTTGTTAAGAAGATCCATAATATCGTGCAGAAACACAGTGAGATGGGCGAGAATATTATTATCATTGGAAATCCGGAACATCCGGAGGTTCAGGGAATTAAGGGCTGGGCAGGAGACCATGTAGAGGTCTTTCAGACAAAGGAAGAAGCAGAAAATTATTCTTGTGAGCAGGGAAAAAAGATTTGTATCGTTGCCCAGACGACATTTAATTACAATAAATTTAAAGAATTAGTTGAAATTCTTGGAAAAAAAGAGTTATGATGTAAGTGTTTTAAATACAATCTGTAATGCTACGAAGGAGCGCCAGACAGAAGCGCAGAGCATAGCAGAGACGGTGGATGCTATGATCGTTATTGGTGACAAACATAGTTCCAATACCCAGAAGTTATTTGAAATATGCCGCAAAGCATGTAACAATACGTACTATATACAGACACTTGGCGATTTGGATTTGAATCAATTAGGGTCAGTGGAAACGGTAGGTATTACAGCAGGGGCATCCACGCCCAACAATATAATTGAGGAGGTTCAAAATAATGTCAGAATTATCTTTTGAACAGATGTTAGAAGAGTCATTTAAAACAATTCACAATGGAGAGGTTGTCGAAGGTACAGTAATCGACGTGAAACCGGATGAGATTATCCTGAACATTGGATATAAAGCAGACGGTATCATCACAAAGAGCGAATATTCCAACGATCAGTCTCTTGACCTTACAACAGTTGTATCCGTAGGTGATACAATGACAGTTAAGGTACTGAAAGTAAATGACGGAGAGGGTCAGGTTCTTCTTACATATAAGAGACTGGCTGCAGAAAAAGGAAATGAGAGACTGCGCGAAGCATATGAAAACCACGAAGTGCTGAAAGCTACAGTTACACAGATTCTTGGCGGCGGATTTGTACAACAGTTGATGAAGTAAGAGTATTTATCCCGGCAAGCCTTGTTTCCGATTCTTATGAGAAAGATCTCAGCAAGTATGAAGGAAAGGAAATCGAATTCGTAATCAGCGAGTTCAACCCGAGAAGAAACCGTGTGATCGGTGATAGAAGACAGCTTCTTGTAGCAGAGCGTGCTGAGAAGCAGAAAGAGCTGTTCGCGAAACTCAATGTTGGTGATACAGTAGAAGGAACTGTTAAGAATGTAACAGATTTCGGAGCATTCGTTGACCTTGGTGGTGTTGACGGACTTCTTCACATCTCAGAGATGTCATGGGGAAGAGTTGACAATCCGAAGAAAGTATTCCATGTAGGAGATACACTGAAAGTTCTTGTAAAAGACATTCATGATACAAAGATTGCGCTCAGCCTGAAATTCCCAGAGACAAATCCATGGGTAAATGCAGCAGAAGATTTCGCTGTAGGTACAGTAGTTACAGGAAAAGTTGCACGTATGACAGACTTTGGTGCATTCGTAGAACTTGCACCGGGAGTTGACGCACTTCTTCATGTATCCCAGATTTCAAGAGCTCATGTTGAGAAACCATCTGATGTTCTTGCAATCGGACAGGAAATCACAGCTAAGATCGTTGATCTTAACGAAGCAGAGAAGAAGATCAGCCTGAGCATGAAAGCTCTTGAGGCTGACAACGCTGAAGCGACAGAGGAATAAGATATAAATTATTTTTTAGAAGAACCTGCCATTGGCAGGTTCTTTTTCTGTTAAAAATTCGACAAGATGTATAGCGAAAGATACAAGAATTATTACATATTTGCTAGATTTTCAGAGTGCATTCTAGTAAAATAAATATTACAAATTAAAATATTATTGTTGTAATGACAATGATAAAGAAAGGAAGGAAATGAGATGGGGCTTTTGACATTTAAAGGCGGAATCCATCCGGATGATGGAAAACGTTTTTCAAAGGATCAGCCAATCAGACCTGTAGTACCTCAGGGTGAACTGGTCTATCCACTTTCACAGCATATAGGAGCACCGGCTAAACCGGTAGTTAAAAAAGGCGATTGTGTGCTGAAAGGACAGTTGATTGCTGAAGCGGGAGGATTTGTATCTTCTCCGATCTATTCATCTGTCTCCGGTAAAGTGAAAGGATTGGAACAACGTTTTAATCCAACTGGATCCCAGGTGGAGTGCATTGTTGTAGAAAACGATGGAGAGTATAAGGAAGTTGAATATGAACCGGTAAAGCCTTTGGAAGAGATGACAAGGGAAGAAATCATTAATAAGATTGGAGATGCCGGAATCGTAGGAATGGGTGGTGCAGGATTCCCTACAAAGGTAAAGCTTTCTCCGAAGGAACCGGATAAGATAGAATATATTATTGCAAACTGTGCTGAGTGTGAACCTTATATCACTGCAGATTACAGAAGAATGCTCGAGTATACAGAAGATCTTGTCAGCGGAATGAAGGTCATCCTTTCTTTATTCCCAAATGCAAGAGGTGATTTTTTGCTGTAGAGGATAACAAGAAAGATTGTATTGAAAAGTTACAGAAAGCAGTTGCCGGCGAACCAAGAATTGATGTGAAAGCATTGATGACAAAATATCCACAGGGGGCAGAACGTCAGTTGATCTATGCAGTGACAAAACGAGCAATCAATTCTACCATGCTTCCGGCAGATGCAGGATGTATTGTTGATAACGTGGAGACTTTGATTGGAATCCACAATGCGGTAATCAAAGGGAAACCGTTGATGGAACGTGTTGTTACAGTGAGCGGCGATGCAGTCGAAAAACCAGGAAACTTTATGGCTCCTTTTGGAATAAACCACAGAGAGCTGGTTGAGGCAGCAGGAGGTTTGAAAGCGGAACCGCAGAAACTGATCTCCGGAGGACCGATGATGGGATTTGCCATGGTGACAATGGATGCACCGGTTACAAAGACTTCTTCCTCTATTCTGCTTTTTAAAGAAGACGTTGTGGCAAAGAGTCTTGAGACTGCATGTATTAACTGTGGAAGATGTGTGGAGATCTGCCCAAGCAGAATCATTCCATCCAGACTTGCAGACTTTTCAAAGAGAAAAGATGAGGCATCTTTTGTTGCATGGAATGGATTGGAATGTGTGGAATGTGGTTCCTGCAGTTATGTCTGTCCGGCGAAACGTCAGCTGAAACAGGCAATTGGTTCAATGCGTAAGACAGCATTGGCGAATAAAAAGAAGAAATAAGAGAGGTTGAAGTAAAGTGAACGAGAAATATAACGTATCTTCTTCGCCGCATATCCGTGATAAAGTGACAAGCAGCAACATTATGCTTTATGTTGTGATCGCACTTCTTCCGGCTACATTTTTCGGAATCTGGAATTTCCGTCATGAGAATGCCTGGATTCTTGTAGTTGTTACAACGGCAGCGGCTGTTTTATCTGAGTATCTTTATGAAAAATTAATGCATAAGCCAATTACGATCAATGATTTCAGTGCGGTTGTAACAGGACTTCTGCTCGCATTGAATCTTCCTCCGACACTCCCGTGGTGGATGGGTGTGCTTGGTGCAGTATTTGCCATCATTGTTGTGAAACAGTTGTTTGGAGGACTTGGACAGAACTTCATGAACCCTGCATTGGGAGCACGTTGTTTTCTGCTGATCTGTTTTGCAGGAAAGATGACTTATTTTGTTTACGACGGAGTGACAGGACCGACTCCTCTGGCAGAACTGAAAGCAGGAGAAACAGTGAATACATTGTCTATGCTTCTCGGAAATATCAGAGGAACAATCGGAGAGACTTCTGTAGTTGCAATTATGATCGGTGCAATGTTCCTGATTCTTATGGGTGTAATTGATCTTAGAATTCCTGGAACTTACATTGTGACATTTGTGATTTTTATCACATTGTTTGGAGGACATGGATTCGATCCTCAGTACATCACAGCGCATCTTTGTGGTGGTGGTCTGATGCTTGGAGCATGGTTTATGGCAACAGATTATGTAACATCTCCGATCACGAGCAAAGGAAAGATCCTTTTTGGAATCTGTCTTGGATGTCTGACGGGTCTGTTCCGTCTTTTTGGTGGATCAGCAGAAGGTGTTTCCTATGCGATCATCATCAGTAACCTTTTAGTTCCGTTGATCGAGAAGGTTACTCTTCCAAAACCATTTGGTAAAGGAGGAGAAAAGTAATGAATAAAATTGTTAAAAACACGTTGATTCTGACAGCAATCACTGTTGTTGCAGGTCTCCTTCTCGGAGTTGTATATGGTGTGACAAAATGATCCGATCGCGAAAGCACAGGAGGAGGCAAAAACAGGAATGCATTTCGTTCTGTTCTTCAGATGCAGAGACATTTGAATCGGATACAGAATTTGATGCTGATGCAGCTTCTGCTCTTCTGAAAGAAAATGGATACACTTCAGATGATATTTCTGAGGTGGCTGAGGGAAAAGACTCTTCCGGCGAGACAGTTGGTTATGTTGTAAATGTTACATCACATGAAGGATACGGCGGAGACATTGATATTTCTGTAGGTATCAGGGAAGATGGAACAGTAACAGGTATTGAGATGCTCAGTATCAGTGAGACAGCAGGTCTTGGAATGAAAGCTAAGGAAGCAGATTTCAAAGATCAGTTTAAAGATAAGAATGTAGAAAAGTTTACATATACAAAGACAGGAGAGTCAGGAGATGACATGATCGACGCCATCAGTGGTGCTACGATCACAACCAATGCTGTGACAAATGCAGTAGACTCTGCACTTGTATATTTTCAAAATGAGTTAGGAGGCGGAAGTAATGAATAAATGTACAGAACGGCTGTATAACGGTCTTGTAAAAGAAAATCCGACCTTCGTTCTTATGCTTGGTATGTGTCCTACACTTGCGGTTACAACATCTGCGATCAACGGTGTTGGTATGGGACTTTCTACAACAGTTGTATTGATCATGTCTAACATGTTGATTTCTATGTTGAGAAAGATTATTCCGGATTCTGTCAGAATGCCGGCATTCATCGTTATTGTTGCTTCTTTCGTAACAATTGTACAGTTCCTGATGGAAGGATTCGTTCCAAGCCTTTATGATTCACTTGGACTTTATATTCCTCTGATCGTTGTAAACTGTATCATCCTCGGAAGAGCAGAGAGCTATGCTTCAAAGAATCCGGTTCTTCCTTCTATCTTTGATGGAATCGGTATGGGACTTGGATTTACTGTTGGTCTTACAGCAATTGGTATTGTCAGAGAACTGATCGGTGCAGGTAAGATCTTTGATATCCGTGTCATGCCGGAATCTTACGAGCCACTGACAATCTTCATTCTTGCACCGGGAGCATTCTTTGTCCTTGCTGGTCTTGTTGCTTTACAGAATAAAGTAAAGAACAATATGGCAAAGAAAGGAAAGAAGGTTCCGGAGACAGTCGGATGCGGAGAAGGCTGTGCAAGCTGTGGAAATGCTTCATCCTGCAGTGGAAAGATCTTCCCGACAGGCGAAGAAGACGCAAAGAACGAATAAAGGAGGGGACAGAAAGTGAAAGAATTATTATTAATTGCAGTTGGTTCAGCATTTGTAAATAATGTTGTCCTGAGCCAGTTCCTTGGTATATGTCCGTTCCTCGGTGTATCCAAGAATGTGAAGACTGCTGCCGGAATGGGCGGAGCGGTTGTATTCGTTATTACGATCGCATCTTTTGTAACTGGATTGATCTATAAGTTTATTCTCGGAAATCCAAATATCATGGGAGGAGAATTATCTTACCTGAATACGATTGTGTTTATTCTTGTTATCGCAGCACTTGTACAGTTTGTGGAGATGTTCTTAAAGAAGGCGATGCCATCATTATACAATGCGCTCGGTGTATATCTTCCGCTGATCACAACGAACTGTGCAGTTCTCGGAGTAGCACTGACAAACGTACAGAATGGCTACTATGATGACATGAGTGCAGGTATGGGGCTTCTCACAGGTGTCGTAAATGGATTTGCTACAGCTGTCGGATTCCTTGTATCAATTGTGCTGATGGCCGGAATTCGCGAGAAGATTGAATACAATGATATCAGTGAGTCATTTCAGGGGACTCCGATCGTGCTTGTTACAGCAGGACTGATGGCAATTGCATTTTTCGGATTCTCGGGATTAATTTAGGAGGAAGAGCAAATGAGTATGACAGGAATTATTTTGGCGGCAGTAGTCGTCGGTGGAACCGGTTTATTCATCGGTGTTTTCCTCGGAATCGCAGGTAAGAAGTTTGCTGTAAAAGTAGATGAACGTGAAGAAGCGATTTTAGGCGTTCTCCCGGGAAATAACTGTGGTGGATGCGGTTATGCAGGCTGTTCAGGACTTGCAGCTGCAATCGTAAAAGGTGAAGCAGAAGTCAGTGGATGTCCGGTTGGTGGGGCACCTGTTGCTGCAAAGATCGGTGATATCATGGGTGTTGCAGCAGGCACACAGGAGAGACAGACCGCTTTTGTAAAATGTGCCGGAACTTGTGAAAAAGCAAGTTTAGATTATGATTACACAGGTATTCAGGATTGTACGATGGCAAGCATGATGCAGAATGGAGGAGCAAAGGGATGTAATTCAGGATGTCTTGGATTCGGTTCTTGTGTTGCTGCCTGTCCGTTTGATGCAATTCATGTAGTAGATGGAATTGCTGTTGTTGATAAAGAAGCATGTAAAGCATGTGGAAAATGTATTGCAGCATGTCCAAAACACCTGATCGAGCTGATTCCATATGAGCAGAAGACATTTGTACGCTGTAATTCCAATGCAAAAGGAAAAGTACAGTTGACAATCTGTCAGGCCGGATGTATCGGATGTCGTCTCTGTGAGAAGAACTGTGAAGCAGGAGCGATCACTGTAACGAATTTCCTTGCACATATCGATGCAGATAAATGTACAGAGTGTGGTGTCTGTGTAGAAAAATGCCCGAGAAAGATTATTACGTTACGTTAATAATACGACAGGATTTTATTGAAAAAAGAGATCAGAAAAGGAAGCTGAAGATTTAAAATGATCAGCTTCCTTTTCTTTAGTTATCAATATCAGTGATTAAATCGACAGAGTCACTGCTTTTATAAATCGTATTGTCATCAGTAATAAATACAGCCTCTATATTATCCATACTTCGGATAAGTTTTAATCCTTCATCCAGTCCAAGCGCATAACAGGTTGTGCTTAAGGCATCCCCGTCAACCGATTTGTCAGAGATGATTGTGACCTGGTTTAAGTTATTTTCTATTGGATATCCTGTAGAAGGGTCAAGGATATGATGGTAAATCTTTCCATCTTTCTTAAAGTACCGTTCGTAATTTCCGGAAGATACGATGGACTTATCAGATACCGGAAGAACAGCCATCACTGTCCCGTCTTCTGCAAATGGTTTCTGAATACCGATCCGAAAGTTGGAACCATCCGTTTTTCCACCGAGTGTCAGTATGTTACCACCGAGATTGATATAGGCATGTTCTATTCCTTCTTCTACAAGATAATTCTTTACCTGATCGGCAATATAGCCTTTGGCGATACCACCCAGATCAATCTTTGCATAAGGATCTGACATTGTTACCGTTGTTCCGTTGACCTCTATAGTTTTATAATTGATATGAGTAACTGCTTCGGACAGCTGCTCTGCGTCAGGGATGCTATGATCCGCATTATCGTGAAAATTCCAAAGATCACTGGCAGAAGCGATTGTGATATCAAATTTTCCGCCGGAAAGATCCCCATAATATTTTCCCAGTTCAATTAAATCAGCAGTTTCTTTCGATACAGAAACGGAGGCACCTTGTGCCTGATTGATCTGACTAATTTCACTGGAATCGATCGTAGGACTTAAGAGTTGTTCATATTTCTCACAGATATCTTTGCAGCCATCCATGATCTTAGAATCTGCTCCCCAGACTTCAATTTTAACAACGGTGTCGAAATAGGTTCCTGTCATAGAAAGCGACTGTGACTGATCTTTTGTGGAACATCCGGTCAGCAGAAAAGAAAATGTAAGGAAACAAGCCAGTATTTTTTGTGTTTCATAAAATCTCCGTTCTTAATATAAATGAATGATGTGTTT
>ENA-OQHD01000483-OQHD01000483.1-human-gut-metagenome-genome-assembly--contig:-NODE-483-length-14291-cov-2.050833_pt1 | contig 14291 bp, 19 predicted proteins | sample MGYA00242560_ERZ504711 | MGnify/ENA primary metagenome ERZ504711 (study PRJEB26092, sample SAMD00036198) | human gut metagenome | host: Homo sapiens | study: EMG produced TPA metagenomics assembly of... | reverse complement strand
ATTCCGGAACTTATGGTCTCCGTAAGTATCTAACATAATCTGCAGGCAGGCATCTGCCTCTTTGTTTAAAGGAACATTGCGCACACTGCGGGGGTACTTTGGCGGTGTTAAGATCCGTTTTGTTTTAGTCTTTGGATCCTTGTCCCGATTGTTTACTGTACTGACAGTTTCGGATACATGGTAACAACGCCGACCGTTTAACATATTGATTTCCTTTTTGGAAAGTGCCAGTAACTCTCCCTCTCTAAGTCCGGTATTCAAACCGAAGATGATAAGAGGACCGTAGCGATAGGCAAGTGAGCCGTCGGGCTTGAGTTCCATCGCAACCTTTTTTCAGAATGTCCAGTGATTCATCAGGAATAATCTCTATCTCCTTGGTTTTTACATTCAGAGCGGTTTCGTCAGGCAGTTCAACCATAGAAAGAGGGTCATAATCATCAGGAAAATCCTTAATGTTTTTTCCATAGCCAATCATTGCCTGAAGAAAGAGATATGCTTTTTTGATGGTAGAAAAGCTTAATTCCTCCGACATATCATCAATGGCATCCTGAATTGCTGTGCCTTCCAGATTCGACATCAAGGTATTCGCAATTTCGCTGCTGAGAATTTGATTCGTAAAAGTTCTTTCCAGCCGGTCATAGGTGGTATTCTTTAATTTTTTTGCTTTTTACCTGCTGTTCTTTGTAGTAAAGATACTTTTACCATATTCTGCAACTGTTAATTTTGCTGAAGCATCTGCACCGGTCAGGATCAATAGTTTGTACTCATCACGTTTGGCGACTGCTTCTGCCTTGGTCTTTCCTGTAAATTCTTTGCCTTTATATCTGGAAGTCCAGGTTCCCCGCTTACTTTTTGAAAAACAGTTCCTTCTCCTTTGCCACGCCGGGGTTTTGCATTTTTTTCTCTTGTGTCATATAAGCTCCTTTCGGAATAAGAAATACCTTATCCGCAGAGCTGTCAACTATTGTAGAGTTATTATAGTATGGTTAGGGTCTGTTGACAACTTTAAAAATAAAGTTCTTTTCCAATGCTTTTTTTTCAGAAATTCCTGAATTGCCTGGGGAGAGGTAAAGTAATCACGTCCCACCTTGGTTACAGGAAGCAATCGGCTCTGCAGCAACTCTCTTGTTTTTGTTTTTCCAATTCCCAGCATCTGAGAAATTTCTTCTATGCTGTACTTCCTGAAATCGTCATATTGGCAGAGATCCAGTTGTTTTTTTAGTTATTATAAGAATCACCTCCGCGGTTATTATTGTGTGAAAGAACCACATACCTTCCCACACCGCTTCCTGCGCCCTTCCCGGCCGCGTAAAGGCTGTACGGTGTACATTTGATCCAAGGCAGTGGGTGCTGTCCGGGGAACCTGTATTCATGTGAGTGTATGCTATTGAGTTGTCAAAGTTCGTTCAATCGCGGTCTGCATCGTTTTGAAACAGCAATTTGATGAATAAGGATATGGGAGTTTCTATTTACTTGAAAATTATTTTAAAAAATCCATATTTAGTTTATTTGCGTTGACAATAATCAAGATATTGTGGTAGTATGAAGCTGTAATTGACTTTTTGTGATATGCCTGATGTGGCATCACACGTTGTTTAAGATGGAAATGAGTGTCAAAGGAGAGCCATAGATGGATATGGCATACTTTTGGCACATTTTTTTAGTTCAGGAGGTGGATAACCGTAGTCTGGACAGGTGATTTTGTGGATACTTCCATACGTTGTCGGGAAAGACAGAACAGAGAAATCGGGTGTCTTTCCATTTTTTGTTGCCAGAAATACCTGAAAGGGTTCGCATAGAGCGCTGGAAAAATGAAAAGAAAGGTGGCATGAAGAAATGAATGAAGCAAGAATGTATGCAGACGGGTTTGAAACCATGTTTGCAAAGCAGGAAGATTTTATGGCCATTTTTAAAGCAGATAGGCCGCGTATCTTCCTGGGACAGAAGAAGGTCAAAGGATCTGCGGTTGATCGCTTTTGAGGCAGACAGTAAAATCGCAGGAGAGCTGCAGGAGCAGTATGACAGAAATGGGCAGGATCCTGGAATTTTGGAGGACACCCTGCAGAATACAGGGATGCTGCTGAAGGTAAAGCGGCAGTATTATCCGGTAAGAAGCTGTGCAATCCAGTCTATTTTAAACCGGGCAGGAATATCCGGGCCAGCGCTTAGAAAGGTGGATAAGAATGTATATGCCAGAATCCTGAATGATTGTCTGAAAGGTCGCAAAAAGGGGGTACGCACTGCTCCGGTTTTCAGCTGGGAAAGTATCAGCGGTGCTGGGCGGTGATGGTCATGATTATGCAGTTCTTGATATGGAACAGATTTTTGCCATGTCGGTAGAGTATCTGCAGAAGACATTTCCAGGCTGTTCTTATCTGGGAGGACTTTTACGATCATACAAGGGCTTCCGCAATCTGGGAAATCGTGGGGAAGAAAAACTTCTTTCTGTCTACAAGGCGGAACTGGCTGCTTATGGACTGAATCCGACGGATATGGAATTAAAGCCGGTCATTCGGGTAACGACTTCCAATACAGGCGACAGTGGAGTAAATATCTATCCGATGCTGATGTTCGGTGCAGGTAAGAAATCCATTGCACTGGGCGATCCGCTGCGATTGGAACACAAGAATGGAGCAACGCTTCAGAAGTTTGAGGAGCAGTTGAAGCTGACGTATGGAAAGTATCAGCTGGCAGTAGGAAAGCTGTCCAGGCTTCTGATGATTCCGATTTATCATCCGATTAACTGTATGGTAGGGGTTATGAAGCGTCTGGACGTACCAAAGAGATATGCGATGGAAGCTGCCGATATGTTTAAATCACAGTATGGAGAAGACCCCTGTACAGCCCATGAGCTTTATTATGGGATATCAGAGGTGATTTTTATGTTGGAGACTGAGGGCGAATCAGGAAGCAGAATTACGAAGATGGAAGAAAAAAGTAGCAAGAGCACTGGGCATAAACTGGAAGGATTATGATCTGGCTCAGGAAGTGAAATGGTAGAGGAGGAAAGATGATGAACGAGAATATGGATTGCAGAGTAATGAAGACTTGCCAGGAGGTTCAGAAACTGCTGGGTGAAGATTATGAGGTGCAGATACAGAAGACGATGGAAAAACAATCATTGCGAGCGTTTGGGAATTACGGTCAGAGAAAGAAATGGAAAAAATTGGCCGCACATTCTATCTGGAAGAGTACTTTTCAGAGAAATATAGATGTAGAAACGGTGGCTCATCAGATTGCAGAAAGTATGTTGGAGTCGATTCCAATGCCTTTGATGAAATGGGCAGAAAGATTTTAACCTCCATAATCTGGGAAATCTTAAGAATTTAATCCGGTTTAAGCTGGTAAATTATGATGCCAATAAAGAGGAACTTGCTGAAAGACCATATATCCGTTATCTGGATTTGGCAATTGTATTTTATATTGTTATTGACAGTAACCCGGATGGGGTAATGACAACAAAAATCTTTAATTACAATCTGGCAGACTGGAAGATTACAGAAGAGGAATTATTTAAAATTGCCAGACAGAATATGGAGAGACAGTTTCCGGTATGTGTGCATACATTGAAGAATGTTCTTTTGGAAGGTATTCTGGAGCATGGAGAAGAAATAGATGAAGAAGATGTCTTCTTAATCAAGGAGATGGCAAAGGATGCTCCTGCGCTGTATGTGATGACAAATCGTAGTCAGACCTTCGGAGCTTCCTGTATGCTGTACGATTCCGCTCTGGAAGATTTTGCGAAGAGCCAGGGATGCAATGTGGTAATACTTCCATCCAGTATCCATGAAGTTCTTTTGTTAAAGCATGAGAAGGGGATGGATTTTAAAGATATGAGGGAGATGGTTATGGAGATCAATCGAAATGAAGTGCCAGAAGAAGATGTTTTGTCAGACAGTGTATATCTGTATGACTGGAAAAAGAAAGAGATTCAGAGAGTGGAATGATGAAAAATGTTGCTATAGTTTAGGGGAAAAAGCGGGAAGGCGGATGTTATATCCGTCTTTCTGCGTTTGGAAAGGAGAATAAAGCTTATGAGTTTGAACTTAAATTATCAGCCGGAGGTACTGGTAAGCACAGAAGGACTTACGGAAGAAGAGTGGCTGAATTATCGGCGCAAGGGAATCGGCGGATCGGATGCGGCTGCTATTATGGGGCAGTCACCGTTCTGTACCAAGAGGGATTTGTATTATGATAAGCTGGGAATCAAATCGGTTTTGGAAGAGGAAGAATCCAACTGGGTAGCCAAAGAGGTAGGACACCGTCTGGAGGATCTGGTGGCGCAGACTTTTTTCGGCAAAAAACAGGTCTTACCGTATTCCCGATCCGCAAGATGTTCCGACATCCGTTATATCCCTTTATGGTGGCAGATGTGGATTTCTTTATTGAATTTCCGGATGGAACCTTTGGTATTTTGGAATGCAAGACTACGAATTACCATTGCCAGGATAAATGGGCCAACAATTCTGTCCCGGTCAATTATGAGTATCAGGGAAGGCATTATATGTCGGTGGTAAATCTGAATGTAGTGTATTTTGCCTGCCTTTACGGCAACAATGAAGATGAATTCATTATCCGCAGAATGGACAGGGATCTTGACAGTGAAGCAGATCTGATTGCAGAAGAGGAGAATTTCTGGATGGAGAATATCCTGAAGAGAACAGAGCCGCCTTATATAGAAAAGCCGGATCTGGTTCTGGAAAGCATCCGGAAATTCTGCGGGCCGGCAGAGCCTGATAATGATGCAATCAAGCTGGGAAGCAGCTATTTGAGTTTTGTAGAGCGTTATCTGGAACTGAAGGATAAAAAGAGTGAGATTGATGCAGAGGCAAAGCGCCTGGAGACAGAGATGAAAACTGCCTACTGTAAGGTGGTGGAAGCAATGGGTGTAAACTGCAAGGCCCATCTGCAGGGTACTGCAGAATCCTATATTATTTCTTATAATCCGGTTTACCGGACAGGAATTGATAAGAAAAATCTGGAGCGGCTGAAGCTCCATCATCCGGATATCTATGATGATTATGTGACTGTTTCGGAAAGCAGGCGCTTTTCAGTGAAGAGAGGAGCAGCGTAAATGTTGAAAAAAGGAATGTACTATATCTGCTCTCCGCTGTCAGCATCTACAAAAGAAGAAATACAGAAGAATATGCTGCAGGCGAGACATTACATGGAGAGCATCAGCCAGTCCTTTTCCTGCAGAGCCATTGCACCCCATGCATATCTTCCGGAACTGTTAGATGATCAGAGCCAGAGGGAAAGAAGCCATTGGACTGGCAAATCGGTCAGGTGCATTTTAAGCTGGTGTGACAGGTTTGAATTGTGTGTGGGGATGTGATCAGCAGCGGGATGAAAAAGGAAATAGAGGCAGCTGAAAAGAAGCAGATTCCGATTTATTTTTATAGAGAAAATCGGAGGGGATTCTATATCAGCACATATCGGAAACAGGAGAGGAAAAAAATGAGATGCAGATATGAGGAAACAAGGTTTCGGAATGAGAATGATGGCTACTGTGTACTTTGTTATTCAACCGAAGACCCAGAGGTTCCGGAAGGAGCCAGAAATAAATACAGAGGAGAAGACCGGTTCAATTTTTACTGCAGTTGGTACAGAACTTCCTGCTAAGAAAGATCAGGAGGTAGAATTGAATGGAAGATGGGTAAAGTCTAAATATGGTCTTCAGCTTTCTGTAGAATCCTTTACAGAAATCAGACCTCAGACAGAAGAAGGAATCCGTTCCTATCTGTCTTCCGGAATGATAAGAGGAATTGGACCGAAGATGGCGGAGCAGATTGTAGGGCGGTTTGGAATAAGAACCTTTGAGATTTTGGATTATTATCCGGACAGTTTACTGGAGATTAAGGGGATTACGCCTAAAAAAGCTGGAAGGAATCCTGACATCTTATCAGGGAGAGCATATGCTCCGTGACCTTGCGGCATTCTTATCCCCATTTCAGATCACACCGAAGAAAATTCGGAAGATATATGAAACTTTTGGCAATGAGGCATTGGGAGATAGTACAGAACCAGCCTTTTTCACTTTGCCAGATTTCCGGATTCGGATTTTTGACTGTGGATGAGATTGCCAGGAAAACCGGCTGCAGTCCCAAAGATCCCATGAGGATTGAGGGATGTATTGAATACTGTATGGAGCAGGAGAATCAGGAAGGACATTTGTTCCAGGAAAAACTACTATTTCAGGAAAAAGTCTATGAAAAACTGAATTATGGATACGAAAAGGGGACGGTCACAGAGCTGGAGATTGCCCAGTCTGTCTATAAGATGGTTGAGGCAGGAAAGCTGCATTTTGAAAGTGGAGTGTTATATGCCGAAAAGTATTATCGGTATGAGCATGAAGCGGCCAAAGCATTGGCAGCTCTTTTGATGCAGAAGGAAAAGGAGCCGGAACAGCTGGAAGAATTCCTTTCCAAAGCACAGGAGGAACTGGGAATCTGTCTGGCTGCAAAGCAGAAAGAGGCAGTGAAAAATGCGTTTTCGTTTCTGTTTACTATTATTACAGGCGGGCCGGGGAACCGGAAAAAACCACAGTTGAAAAAGTGATTCTTTATATCCATGAAAAGCTGAGAGGAGGTTCTGTATTACTGATGGCTCCCACAGGCAGGGCCAGCAGACGGATGGCAGAGTGTACAGGCTGTACGGATGCCAGCACCATGCATTCCGCCCTGGGACTGGTCAGTGAGGAAATGGAATCTGAATCATGTGATTTTCTGGAAGCAGATTTGATCCTGGTGGATGAGATGTCCATGGTGGATATGAGGCTGGCCTATGAGTTTTTTACCCGGATAAAAAGAGGAACACGAGTAGTTCTGATTGGAGATGTGAACCAGCTTTCCAGTGTGGGACCGGGAAATGTGTTCCGGGAATTGATTCAGTGCGGAGCCGTACCGGTTACTGTATTGGATCAGATTTTCCGTCAGGGAAAAGGAAGCCTGATTGCCGCAAATGCTTATAAAATGTTAAATAACAGTGCAGCTCTGGAATATGGAGAAGATTTTGTGTTTTTACCTGCAGATAATGCAGAGTGTGCGGCAGAGATCGTCGAGAGAGAGTACAGGAGGATGACAGCAGAGTTGGGAATCGATCAGGTTCAGGTGCTGACGCCTTATCGGAAGAGCGGTGCGGTCAGTGTCAACGCTTTGAATGAGCGGCTTTGGAATCTGGTGAATCCGAAAATGCCTGGAAAAGCAGAAATGAAAGTGCGGGGCAGAATTTTCCGTGAGAAGGACAAGGTTATCCATAACAAGAATAAAAATGAGATCAGTAATGGGGACACGGGATTTATCACAGGAATTTATCTGGATGAGGATAACCTGGAAGTGTCTCGAATTGAATTTCCGGATAACCGGTGCGTGGAATATTCCAGTGAAGATATGGAGATGATAGAACACGCATATGCCACGACGGTACACAAAAGCCAGGGAAGTGAATATTCCGTGGTGATTTTGCCGTGGATGCCGATGTTTTATAAGATGCTACGCAGGAATATTCTTTACACAGCAATCACCAGAGCCAAAGTAAAGCTGATTTTAGTGGGAAGTAAGCAGGCGGTTTACAGGGCTGTCCACAACACTGAGAGTGATAAGCGGAATACAAGGTTAGGAGAAATGATCTTGAAAGAACGGTATGCACTGGAAAGCAGGGAAAAGATTGTACCTTTGCCGGACGCGGACAGAACGAAATATGAACAGATTGCAATGAATTTTTAATTTCAAGTATTCGGCAGAAGAACTGTCTTTATGGTACATAGGAATCTGCCTTTCAGAGAGGAGAAGAACAAGAATGAGTGAGCAGATATTGAATCAGGGAAGTATGTATGAGAGTATCCAGGGGATTCAGGAACTGAATCAGGTGGAAGGTTTTGATCCCAGAAAATATATGCGCCAACTGGCCGGAGATGGACAGGGTGTGAAATATTATCTGGATGTGGTGTACCGTAAATTGTGGTTCCGCCTGAAGTACCCCAATGGAAAGATTGTAAAGAAGTTAATAAAATTAACAGATCAGGTAGCGATTGTGGAGGCTAAGGTATATCTGGATCGAAATGATCCGGAGGAGAGTTTCATTGCCAATGCACTGGCCCAGAAGTATCTGACCGGGGATGACCAGTTTGGAAATAAATATGTGGAATTGGCAGAAACGGCGGCTGTAGGACGTGCGTTGGCGGATGCAGGCTTTGGACTTCAGTTTGCAGATCTGGAAGGAGAGACTGATCCGGCGATTGTAGATGCCGGGATTGAGCATTTTGCAGATGCTGGCACAGAAAACGTTCAGGATGCCGGTACTTTTCAGGAAATGAAAACTGGAGCTGTGCCAGATGAAGAAGTTCAGCTTCCGGGGCAGTATGATATCCGTGATTACATGGATCAGAATGAGAACCAGCAGTATGCAGATACAACTGCAGTAAATACTGCCGGCTCCATTCCGCCGGCAATGCAGATGGCTGGCGGAGGCAGTGCAGGTTCAGTACAGAAGCCGGTACAGAGTCAAACCCAGAATCGACCTCAGAATCCGCTGCAGAGTTCGCAGAACCCGGTTCGGGATCGCCAGGCAATGGTGCAGGGAGCTCTTTCTAATATCCAGAGAGAGCAACCGGTTGAACAGATCTATAAAATGCTGAACCAGGAAATGGCAGTTGCAGTGGTAATCAGTGCCGGTTTTTACAAAGGCAAGACTCTGGGACAGCTTGCGCTTGAAAAGCCGCAGTCCCTGAACTGGTATGTCAATGATTATAAGGGGCCGGATAATCTGCTTCGTGCAGCGGCAAAATACCTTCTGGATGCGGCACAGAACGCAGCATAAACCTTACGGTAAACTCAGAAGCAGCCTGAGCTACACAGGCTGCTTCTGAAAAAAGGAGGCAATATTCGTGAGAGAGGATTTACCATTTAATATGGCGGATGTTGCAGGCCTGGTCGGGCTGCAGATAAAACGCAGAGGAAGTATCAGCTGGGAGGCATACTGCCCTTTTTGTCAGGATGAAAAGGGAAAATGAATCTGAATCTAAAAAATGAATGTATTCCGCTGTAACCGGTGCGGAGAGTCAGGGGGAATGCTGGACTTGTATGGGAAACTGTACCATGTGGATCATGGAACAGCCTGCAGTGAGATTAAAGAATTACTGGGAAGGGAGACTGAGAAAAAACCATATAAGATACAGGCGAAAAAAGTGGAACAGAAGATTCCGGAAATACCACAGGCAGAAGCGGCAGGAATAGAAGCGTGTAATAAACCTATACACGGATGCTGGAAATGCTTCCTTTGGCAGAAAGTCATCGAACAAATCTGTTGGAACGTGGTTTTTCAGAGGAAAAGATTGAGGAAAACGGCTATAAGAGTACCCTTGTATTTGGGTATCGAAAGCTGGCAGAGAGACTTTTGAAGGCTGGCTGTACTTTACAGGGAGTACCTGGCTTTTATCAGGATAAGGAGGGAAGGTGGACGGTCAATTTCAGCGCTAAGAACGCAGGTTTTCTGGTTCCTGTCAGAAATATGGATGGATTGATTACAGCGATGCAGATCCGGCTGGACCATCCTTATGACGGCAGAAAGTATGTCTGGTTTTCCAGTGCTAATTATCAGCAGGGAATCACTTCAGGAAGTCCGGTGCATTTCGTTGGTCAGGAAGGCCAGGCGTGTGTATTTGTGACAGAAGGGCCTTTAAAAGCAGATTTATCTCATTATTTGTCTGGAAGAACCTTTGCAGCTGTTGCAGGAGTTAATCTGTATGGGAATCTTTCTCCGGTGCTGGAGCGGTTGAAACAGACAGGGACAAAGAAGATTTATGAGGCTTATGATATGGACAAACATTTGCCGGTTCTATGCAGGCGTGATTATAAAGAGGAGGTCTGCAGTAAGTGTGAACTTAGAGAAAATGGTTTTGGAAGCATAGACTGTCCCAGGAAAAAGATTAAACTGGATAATATCCAGCGGGGCTGCAGAAATCTGTATCGGCTTTGTGAAGAGAACGGTCTGGAGAGTAGCAGCCTTACCTGGGATATGAATGAAAAGGGAATCTGGAAAGAAAAGCGAAAAGGGGTAGATGATTATCTGTATGCCCTGAAGAAGAAGGAAGAATCTGAAAAGCAGAGAAAAGCAGGAACCGGACTTCTTTGATAGAGGTCCGGATTTTTTTGCGCATATTTGTTGGTGTTTGCGTATTTCATCCGTATAGATAGAAAAACGTAAAGGAGATTTATATTATGTATCAGGTAAAAAAACATTGCTATCGATCATGGAAACCGCAACATGAAAACGGTAAAACCTTAATTTTTACCTCCGGTCTGACTGTCAGTGAGAAACAGCCGCCATTCGGAGATTATATGAGTTACCAGGGAAAATATTATGCACTTACAGGGCAGAGGATTCCTTACCAGAGAGATAAGACACAGGATGAGAGATTCTTTTATCTGACCTTATTTTCGATTGTAAAGGAGTTGGAGCGGGAGAATCTGTCTGACCGGCTGATTCAGGTCAACCTGCCAGTAGGGCTGCCGCCGAAACATTATGGGGGATTGTATCGGAAGTTTGGAAAAATATCTGAGCCGTGATGAGATTCAGAATGTCACTTATCCGGGGGAAAACGATATTCGTTCTGTATCAATGATGTGGTGGCATTTCCCCAGGACTATGCGGCTGCGATGACGATTTATGGGAAGCTGAAGGAGTATGTGAAGGTAATTGTCATCGATCTGGGAGGATTCACGCTGGATTATCTGATGCTTCGGAACGGGCAGCCGGATCTGGGGGTCTGTGATTCACTGGATAATGGTGTGATTAAGCTGTATAACAGCATTTCTTCTCGTATCAATGCAGAGTATGATGTGCTGCTGGAAGAGACGGACATGGATCAGATGATTCTGGGTAAGGATACTGATTATGAACCGGGGATTGTCCGGATTGTGCAGGAGATGGCAGAAACTTTTACAGAGGATTTTCTGGGAAGTCTGCGGGAGAGGAATATGGATCTGAAGTCAGGATGTGTTGTCTTTGTGGGTGGTGGTGCCAGTTTGCTGGAGAGATATATCCGAAGCTCCGGAAAGGTGGGAAAGAGTAATTTTTATTCCGGAACTTCAGGCGAATGCAAAGGGGTATGGGATTCTTTACCGGCTGCAGAAGGGCAGGTAAGGTTTATGGCTAAGAAGAATGAGTTTATCTTTAATATTGGCTTCAACAGGGAAAATCCGGATCATGTGAAGGTGGCAGGGATACTGAACCGGCTGGGACATGGGAAGGCGGAGTATCTGGCGAGGGCGGTGCTGGCGTATGAGAGTCGAGGATTGCATCGAGGGAATACTTCTGTGGGAATTGATTATCGGGAATTGGAGCAGTTTGTACGGAAAATATTGGAGGAGCAAAACCAGAATAGATTTGAAGAGGAATATGGAAATCAGAATGAGGGTAAACGTTATAAAAGTGATGAAATGGGGGTAGACGAAAAGGAGATGAAAGAAGATGATATAGCCGGAATCTTTATGGCATTACAAGATTTTAGAAAATAAATTGTAAGGCGGTAGGCGGGAGTAAGAATAATCTCTACAGTATATATCTGGTTATCATACTTTAGAAAAGCTGGTCTACCGAGAAATGTTATAATGGATAATGAGGTCATAGAAAACTTTCAGGCTCTCGTATTTTTTGAAATGCTATAAACAACTCCAAAAGGCTGGTAAATTTTGGTTATCTAAACCGCTTTTACCAAGCCTTTTTTAGATTTAATGCCGTTGCTGATAAGAGGTATTCTTCGATTGCTTTCTGAAGGCCTCTTTTCTGGATTTTATTTAGTTTATGTTCCCGTTTTTAAAAATCTGCAAATGTCCCTCCTGCCCATATCTTTCTAAGGCGCATGACCCTCAGATAATTACTGGTCCCTACTTTCTTGCTGTTTCGATAAAATGAGGGATAATAAGCACTTGCATTGATCCTGACTGTACCGAGATCTGTGGTACAAGTTGAAAAATAGGGGGCAGTTTTACATTATTTCTTTGAACGGCTATATAAACGGTAATCGTAGTGTCCGGTGGCTTCCAGTCCTACTTTTACTTTGGTTAAATCATCTGATACGGATCCAATTCTTTGAAATAAGGTTTTAAACCCCTCACGATTGTTAGATATGGTAAAAGATTTGAATAATACCTCACCATCTGAGTTTGTAATAAAGCAGTCGTGCTTATCTTTGGCAACATCAATTCCAACGTAAATCATAAGAAATCTCCGTTGAATAAATTTGATACTGTTTAGAGCCACAGGTACTCCTTGCGATTGTAACCTCGTTCTAAATAAACCGTCATGCGGTATCTAACTGATTAACAAATATACAAAGAGACTGTGGTTGTAGCCTTTCTAAAACCATCGAGTGGTAGGATGTGAAGCAACAACCCACAGTATCTCCAACAGTATAGCATACAGTCCTTGGAGAGGGACTATAAACACTACTACTTTATAATACGAGGATATAAGAGAAGCGATATTGGAGGGCATGGAGCAGGCAGCATCATAGAGTATGGCAAGAGAAGAAAGCAGACAGCTGGACAGAGAGCTGCCCTTTCGCTAAAAGGTAAGAATAAGTGTTTGCAGGGCATAGTGGCGTAGTATCTGCTATGCCTTGCAGGGAGAAGGAAAAAACATCGAAGTGGAATAGAATGTGCATTTTTGCTCGATATGCCGTTTCTGCTGCTTGACTGACGAATAAAAACTATTGATAAGTAATATTGACATTTGATATGAAGTAAGTTATATTTATCTTGAGTTAGATACAACTAATTAAAAGCAGAAAGCGAGGGAAAAGAATGAGTAATGTATATGTAGTATAATTGGAGTGGTACAGGAAATACACAGGAAATGGCAATGGCAATTGCAGATGGTGCGAAAGAAAATGGTGCAGAGGTTACCGTATGGAATGTTGATGAGGCAGATATAGAAGAACTGAAAAAAGCAAAGGCACTTGCATTAGGTTGTCCGTCTATGGGTGCAGAACAGTTGGAAGAAGCAAGCATGGAGCCGTTTATGTGCGATTTAGATAGTCAAATAAACGGAAAAACGATAGCACTGTTTGGCTCATATGGCTGGGGCGATGGTCAATGGATGAAAGACTGGGAAGATCGTATTGCATCGGATGGCGCAACCGTTTTAAATGGCGAAGGTATTATTGCTAATAATGAGCCGTCTCAGGAAATTATCGATGAATGCAGGGAGGCTGGAAAAGCGTTAGCGAACATGTAATTATTCATAGCAGAGGGATAAGATGTCTGAGGAATTATTTGTCTCGCAGAGCGCACCGACACTGGCTGGAATAAAGACAGGAAATTTGTTTACTGCCGAGTTTGTCAATCATGAAATAGCAATGGATGAAATTCGCCAGTTAAATGTATCATTGACCCCCAAAGGGGTTCGTGTAATTCCATTAAGGGAAAGTAAGAACAGAATGCTTATATATGTATATCGTCCGAATTGCTTACAGGTTGAGTTTTACAAATGAGGACTTGCTGGAAATGCTTAGAAATCTGAAAATATCCGGTATCAAATCCTGAAAGATGTATTGTGTGCCTTGCTCAGCGATTAAGAGAATGTGAAGTGTTTCCACATGAAATAGGATTGTTTTTAGGTTATCCACCAGAAGATGTAAAAGGGTTTATTGAGAATAAGGCTCAGAATTATAAAATTGTTGGAACATGGAAAGTATATGGGGATGAAAGAGAGGCGGAGAAACGATTTAACCGGTTTAGAAAATGCACAGCAGATTACTGCATGAGAATGGAGAAAGGCAGTACTTTGGATAAGTTAGCAGTTGCATTATAAATAGAGTTCTCAAATCACATTTCTATGATTTGAGAACTCTATTTTGTATGAAGATGTTCTTTGATTGCAGTAAAAGTAGCATCGCTGATGATATGTTCAATACGGCAAGCATCTTCTTCGGCTGTTTCAGCCGGAACACCTAATTTCATTAAGGCATCAGTGAGAACCTGATGTCGTTCATAGACATTCTGGGCAATCTGAAACCCTGTCTGTGTGAGATAAATATACCCTTCTGGAGTAACAGTGATGTACTCATGTTCTTTCAGATTTTTTACGGCAATACTGATACTGGGCTTGGAAAAACCTAATTCGTTTGCAATGTCTACAGAACGGACAACCGGTTTTTTCTTACTAAGCAGCAAAATGGTTTCTAAATAATTCTCTTGTGATTCAGTTCGTTTCATATTAAGCATTTTCTCCTTATTGATGTTAGAAAAATATAACTAAAGTTAGTATAACACTTGAAAAAAAAGCTCTAG
>ENA-OQHD01000482-OQHD01000482.1-human-gut-metagenome-genome-assembly--contig:-NODE-482-length-14331-cov-4.141017_pt1 | contig 14331 bp, 17 predicted proteins | sample MGYA00242560_ERZ504711 | MGnify/ENA primary metagenome ERZ504711 (study PRJEB26092, sample SAMD00036198) | human gut metagenome | host: Homo sapiens | study: EMG produced TPA metagenomics assembly of... | reverse complement strand
CAGGCGGGGGTTGGTGCTGTGATTGCATCTGTGACCTTTGAAATGGGCGGACAGATTGGGAAAGAAAAATGATACAGTGTCTATTTTGATTATGGCCGGGGCATTCCTGGCTTCCTGCATTTTAAAAGTTAACGTGATTTACATTGTAATTATGTGCGGAATATTAGGTGTGATTCGTACATTTCTTGGGAAGGGGAGGGAATGCAGATGATCTACCTGCAATTATTTATAAGTTTTTTAACAGGTCGGAATGTTTAGTTTCGGCGGGGGCCTATGCTGCAATGCCGTTGATCCAGGGACAGGTAGTAACCTTGCACCAATGGCTTAGCATGGCAGAATTTACGGATCTTATTACAATCTCCCAGATGACACCGGGACCGATCGCGGTGAATTCGGCAACCTTTGTCGGAATCAAGATTGCCGGGGATACCGGGTGCCCTGGCAGCAACATTTGGATGCATTCTGCCCTCTTGTATTATCGTAACTGTCATTGCAAAACTATATTTAAAATATCGCAGTATGGAGGTATTGCAAGGTGTACTGGGATCTTTAAGACCTGCCGTTGTGGCGATGATCGCATCAGCAGGGATCTCAATCCTGATCACGGCATTCTGGGAAAACAGGGATCTGATCGCACTTGCAGGGACGAAGTGGAGTCTGGTAGTGATTTTTGTAGTTTGTATGATATTACTTCGGAAAGTGAAAATGAATCCAATATGGGTGATGGTCCTGGCCGGAGTGATGAAAGTGGGAATATCACTCATTTGAAATTGAATAAGAGGAAAATTACATAGGGGTAAAAAAACGAAAAAATGTGGCAAAAAAGCAGGAGAGGGACTAAAAAATTGGGGCAAAAAAACAATTGAGAAAAATGCGATCACGGAAGGAGTTATCTGGAAACAACTGTTAATCTTCTTCTTCCCGATCATGCTTGGGACGTTGATCCAGCAGTTATATACAACTGTGGATACGATCATTGTAGGACGCTTCGTGGGAAAAGCGGCACTTGCCAGTGTCGGAGGACCGGCAGCCGTCTTATCAACAATTGTTGTTACATTCTTTAATGGGCTGGCGAACGGGGCAGCAGTTATTATCGCACAATATTATGGTGCAAAGGACAGGAAGAGCCTGCATGTGGGGGTGCATACGGCATATCTGTTCTCTGTCGTGATCAGTCTGATCGTATCACTGACCGGTACAGTATTGACACCATGGCTGCTTAAAATCATGAATACACCACAGGATATGATGGCAGATTCTATAACTTATCTCAGAATTTACTTTATGGGAATTCTGTTTACGCTGGTCTACAATATGGGATCGGCAATCATGAGGGCGGTCGGAGATTCCAGAAGACCGCTTCTCTATCTGTTGATCTGCTGTGTGATGAATATCATACTGGACATTGTCATGGTGGTAGGAATGAAGATGGGGATTGCGGGGGGCAGCACTCGCAACGGTTATTTCACAATGTGTCAGTGCAGTTCTGGTTACCTGGTCGCTGACCAGGGCATATGATGCTATGAAATTAAAGTTCCGGGAACTCCGGATGGATGCCGGAGTATTGAGAAAAGAATTGAAAATCGGTGTTCCGGGAGCACTTCAGGCATGTGCTTACGGTGTGACAAATGTAGTGATCCAGGCATCCGTCAACAGTTTTGGTACAGATACCGCTGCAGGATGGGCAGCTTACGGAAAGCTTGATATGATCTTCTGGACAGTATCGAGTGCGCTTGGTGCGGCAGTGACCACATTCGCCGGACAGAACTACGGGGCAGGAAAGATGGACAGGGTATATAAAAGTATCCGGGTGAATGTAGTGATCTCTCATATATTTACAGGAGCTATTATTATAGTTCTGTTTGCATTCTGCGAACCGTTATACCATATGTTCACGACAGATCCAAAGGTCATCGGGATAGGAGTATATATGTTACGTTTCCTGATTCCGAGTTATCTGTTGAGTGTGCTGCTTGAGAATCTGTCCGGAGGACTGCGTGGTCTGGGAGATGTCCTCTGGCCGACCATATTTACATTCGGAGGTCTGTTCTTTGTAAGGCTTCCGTGGATCATAATCCTTACGAAGATTCATCATAAGGTGGAGATTCTGCTGATCAGTTATCCGCTGGCATGGGGGGTCAACGTTACTTTGTCTGATCCCGTACTATTTCTGTCGGAAGAAAAGAAGAATGAGTACATATGGATCTCATCTTCAAAAATTCATAGATTATATGTTAAAATATAGAAAGTATGTTTGGAGAAAAGAGCAACAGGAAAGGCAGAAAGAATGAGGTGTGCGATGACGGATAAGAAGGACTGTATGACAATGGAGCAGGCAGAACAGAAGATGGAGTGCCTAAGAGAAGTGTTCTCAATTGTACGCCTGGTTGATGGTGAGATGCTGGAGAAGAGAGCGGAGCACAGTGCGGATGCAGATGCAGATGCAATGGAGATGTGTCAGTGCTATTCATTCTGGAATAAGGCAAAGCCGTGTGAGAATTGCATATCTATGAAATCGCTGAGAGAAAAAAACATGGCAGCGAAGCTGGAATTTCTGGATTCGGATATTTTTCAGGTGTTTTCAAGATATGTGGAGGTTGATGGAAAACCGTACGTAATGGAGATGTTGAAGAAGCTGGATGAAGACACATTGATTGATGCGGTTGGATATGGGAAGATGGTCCAGAAGCTTTCTGTTTATAATGACAAGCTTTACAGAGATGCGCTGACAGGGGCTTATAATCGGAGATACTATGAAGATGAGATTAAGCATGTAAAGGGAAAAGCAGGGGTTGTGATTCTTGATGTAGATGATTTTAAGTTATATAATGATATGCGTGGCCATCACGCAGGAGATATGGCACTGATTACAGTGGTAGAAGTAATACGGCAATATATCAGAAAGACAGATAAACTGATCAGATACGGAGGGGATGAATTTCTGCTTTTACTGCCGGAGATCGACAGTGAGAACTTTGCGCGGAAGCTGAATAAGATTAAGAAAAAAATTTGCTGAAACGAGTGTACCAGGATATGAGCGGATTAAGTTATCAGTCAGCATCGGAGGTGTGTCAGCGACAGAAGAGACAGTGGAAGAGGCTGTCCAGAGAGCAGATAAACGGATGTACCTTGCTAAAATGTATAAAAATACTGCAATGGTAGAGGGAATGGATCAGAAAATAGCGGAGGAGGATCATGATGAGCATACGGATATTCTAAAGCCACGGATTCTTATTGTAGATGATTCTAAGATCAACCGAGAACTTCTGACAGAAATTCTGCAGGATAAGTACCAGATCATAGAAGCGGAAAACGGGAACGAATGTGTGGAGAAGCTGGAGAAATATGGAAATGATATAGCATTGATACTTCTGGATATTGTGATGCCGAAGATGGATGGATTTGCAGTACTGGAATATATGAATCAGGAACAGTGGATTATATTAGGCGTCCGTTTGATATGCGGATCGTATATTAACGGGTATTTAACATGATCAAATTATATGCAAAACAGCGCAGACTGGTAAAAATCCTGACAGCGCAGATAGAAGAGAGAGAAAACCTGTCACAGATTTCCGACAAGTCATAATCATTGATGAGACTTGGAGAAAATCTGCGGCAGGTTTTCTTTGTTAATAATTTCCGAGTTTATTCAGATATTTGTCAATCGTATTAAGTCTTTTTTCAATTCCCTTGGCCTTATGGCTGATGATTTCCAGCAAAGACTCTGTTACGAACTGCGGACCGATCATAGAGTTGAAGAATGTATTACTGTCTACCGGGACTGTGAGAAGAATGTCGGCATATTGTGCAAGCAGAGAACTCGGCTTATCAGTGATCACAATTATTGAAGCTCCAGCATCGCGTGCCATCTCGGCGGTCACTTCGTCCTGAGAAGAATATCTTGGAAAACTAAATAATACCAGACAGTCGGTCTGCGAGATATTGCACATATGATCAATCGGGCTCATGGAAGTTGTGGTTGTCATGGTTACATGCGGAACCATCTGTTTTAAATACAGGAGGAAGAAATCTGCAAGACAGATATTTCCTCTCGTTGCAGCAATGTATTTGTGCTTACTGGAAACAATAAGATCCGCAGCCTTCTCAAAGGTCTCAATGGAGTTTTGGATAAATATCTCTTCAAGGTTATGAGCAGCATTCTTAAAATGCCGGTTGATGTAATCAGAAGAGTTGTCTAATTTTGCCTGCTTTGCAATCCGCTGGGATGGGATTGTGATACTGCTGGAAATGCTGAGTACTTTGTCCTGATAATCTTTCCGCAGTGCCTTCTGAAAATCCATAAAGCCGTCAAATCCGATCGTACGGCTGAAACGGATTACGGAAGACTCACTCACCCCGAGCTTTAAAGCAATCTCCGTAGATGTCATAAAACAGGCTTCCGAAGCATTATCCAGAACATATTCCGCAATGATCCTCTGCGTTTTGGTAAGATGTGCAGAATGGAGTAATTCCTTCATATCTTTCATAATATAGTTCCTCCGAAAGTGATATTGATAATTAGATTAAAACATGAATCTGGGAAAGTTGCAAGACGGAGAGCAAGAAAAAAACCGTGTGGATATGGGGAAAAGAAGATAGAACTTATAGATAATGATGATTTTTTCTTGTTATTTATATATCACACAAATTGAAGCATACCCAATCTTTTTGAATGAAATCGTAAAAAAAGGAAGAAAACTATGTGCACATTGCACAAAAATGTGTGTGAAATAATAACATATATGGATAAAGTGCAAAAATAATTGTGTACAAAAAATAAAGGTATGTTATTATCAAACCAACGAACGACGAAAGAGAGGAAAAGAAATGTTACAAACAATTGAAACGTGAATGCGGCCGTTAACAATTTCGTCTGGGGGTTCCGGCAATGGTCTGTATCATCGGTGTAGGGCTTGTACTTTCAGCTCGTACAGGATTTATACAGTTCCGAAAATTTGGGTATGCCATTAAGAATTCTATCGGACGTATCTTCACAAAGTCAGAAGCGAAAGAAGGTAGTATCACTCCATTTCAGGCAGTGTGTACGGCGCTTGCGGCAACGGTAGGAACGGGAAATATTGCCGGAGTTGCCGGTGCGATTGCAATCGGAGGAGCAGGAGCAGTGTTCTGGATGTGGGTGTCCGCATTGCTTGGAATGTGTACGAAGTTCTCAGAAGTTACACTTGCAGTTCATTACAGAGAGAAGAATGCAGAGGGAGATTATGTTGGGGGCCCGATGTATTATATCAAGAACGGTCTTGGCAAGAAATGGTACTGGATGGCTTCGGTCTATGCGATCCTTGGAAGTTTGACAGTACTCGGAACAGGAAATGCAACACAGGTAAATACCATTACGACATCCATCGATTCAGCACTTATAAGCTACAATGTGATTGATGACGCACAGATAAGTATGGTGAATCTGGTGATCGGAATTGTGATTGCAGCACTGGTAGCGGTTGTTTTACTTGGCGGAGTAAAACGTATCGGTACTGTAACAGAGAAGCTGGTTCCATTCATGGCAGTATTCTATATCATCCTTGCAATCGGAGTAGTTGCACTGAATGCAGACAAAGTTCCACATGTATTTGAGATGATCTTTGTAGGAGCATTTAACCCGTCCGCATTTACCGGCGGTGTGGTTGGAAGCATGTTTATGACTATGAGACGTGGTGTTTCCAGAGGTATCTTCTCAAATGAAGCCGGAATCGGTACCGGATCGATCGCACATGCATGTGCAGATACAGATGAGCCTGTAAAACAGGGTATGTTTGGTATCTTTGAAGTATTTGCAGATACAATCGTGATCTGTACACTAACAGCACTGGTTATCCTTTGTGGCGGCGAAGGAATCCAGTACGGCGTGGCAGCAGGTGCGGAGCTTACCATTTCAGGATTCGTAACAACGTATGGAAGCTGGGTGACGATCTTTACTGCAATTGCAATGTGCTGTTTCGCATTCTCAACGATTCTTGGATGGGGACTTTACGGAGCAAGATGTGTCGAGTTTGTATTTACAACAAAGGTTGTGAAACCATTTATGATCGTGTATGCGCTGGTCGCAATCCTTGGTGCAACAGTGGATCTTGGTATCATCTGGGGAATTGCAGATACCTGTAATGGTCTGATGTCTATCCCTAACTTGATCGCATTATTCCTGTTGTCAGGAACAGTGGCAAAACTGGTAAAAGATTACTTTGCAAAACAAGCGAAAAAGAATTAGAAAGACGAAAAAAATAACTTACTAGTGGAAAAAAATAACTTTTATTGCATTAACAACTTGAGTGTGATAATATGAGTTCAGACAGAAATGAAGAATATTCTTCAACAAAATAACAATAAGAAAATAATCTTCACTTCAAAAAACAAACGGATTAAAAGTTTTTTAGGAGGATTTTTCAAAATGAAAGTAGGATGTGTAAAAGAGATTAAAAACAACGAGTTCCGTGTAGGTATGACACCTGACAATGTTAAGAGCTATGTGAACGCAGGACACGATGTTTATATCGAAAAAGGTGCCGGAGAAGGATCAGGATTCTTAGATGCCGAATATGTGGCAGCTGGGGCTAAGATGATTGATACAGCAAAAGAAGTATGGGATACTGTAGAGATGATGATTAAAGTAAAAGAGCCGCTTCCGGAAGAATATCCATTATTCCATGAAGGACTGATCCTTTATACATATCTTCACCTTGCAGCAGACAAGCCGCAGACAGATGCTCTTCTCGGAGCAAAGGTAAAAGGTGTTGCTTATGAGACACTGATCGAAAGAAACGGAAGTATTCCTCTGCTTGCTCCAATGAGCCAGATCGCAGGACGTCTGAGTATTCAGGAAGGTGCAAAATATCTTGAGAAGAGATTTGGAGGAGAAGGTGTTCTCTTAGCAGGAGTTCCTGGAACACCAAAGGCTAACATCGTAATCCTCGGAGGCGGATCTGTAGGAACAAACGCTTGTAAGATCGCTGTAGGAATGGGCGCTAATGTAACAATCATGGATATCAATCTTCAGAGACTTGCTTATCTGGATGATATCTTCGGAGCACGTATCCAGACACTTGTTTCTAATGATGCAAATATCGAAAAAGCTGTAAAAGAAGCAGACCTCGTAATTGGATGTGTTCTGATTCCAGGAAATCAGCTCCTAAGATCTTCAAGAAAAAATATCTCAAAGAGATGAAACCAGGTGCTGTATTTGTAGACGTAGCTGTTGATCAGGGCGGATGTGGTGAGACAACAAAAGTTACATACCACGATGATCCGATCTTCATTGAAGATGGTGTTGTTCACTACTGTGTAGGAAATATGCCTGGAGCAGTTCCAAGAACATCTACAATTGCACTGACAAATGCTACACTGTCTTATGGACTGCAGATTGCAGGAAAAGGACTTGAGCAGGCATGCAAAGATAACGAAGTTATCTATTCAGCTGTAAATACATACGATGGAAAATTAACATGCAAGAACGTAGCAGACAGCTTTGACTGCTATGAATACACAGATATCAGAACTGTATGTTAATTGAATCGTTATTATAATAAGAAGCAACTAAACTAAATGATTGATTCCTATGAGTGGGAAATGCCGGTATCTTGGGGTGCCGGCATTTTCACTTTTGAGTTTTCTGTATTGGGCTATAAGCATGCAGTTCCCGAGATGATAGCATTGTGGAAAATGCACACAGATCTAATGATCGGAGTTATCGTATGCCCGATCACTTCCGGAGATACTGCATTCCGTAGTGCCCGTCTGGTACTGGCAGACTGGTTCAAAGTTGATCAGAATAAGATGCAGAAACGTCTGATGTTATGTGTTCCGCTTCTGGCAGTCGGAGCATTTGTCGGACATCTGGATTATGCAATCGTATGGAGATACTTCAGCTGGACAAACCAGACACTTGCTATGATCGTTCTGTGGACAGCAAGTATGTATCTGTTCCGCGAGAAGAAGAATTACTGGATCACAGCGGTACCGGCAACATTCATGAGTGCAGTTTCCATGACATATTTCTTCTGTGCAGAAGAGTGCCTGGGACTTTCTACGAAGGTTGCTTATCCGGTAGGAATTATTCTGGCAGCAGCATTCCTTGGAATCTTTATCCATGCGACAAAGAAACCAATGAAAGCATAGTTGTAAGACAGTGTAATTTGAATACATAAAAAGGCAGAATGAATTGACAGAAATGAGATGATGAAAAGATGAAACCACAAAGACTGGGTAATGTATCGATTCCGGATGAAGAATTGATAAAAGACAGAAAAGAATGTAAGAAGATCGGACCTTGCGGAATTGGAAAAAAGGCAGTGTATCTTAGCAGCTTTTATATTGACAGAAGGTATTACATACCGATTGATTCTGTAAAATGGATCTTCAAAAGAATCGCCATGAGTAAGGGTGGATTTACAGGAAAAGGAGTATTCGGTACATTATCCTATCTTGTGGTCGTATATGAGGACGGAAAAGAAAAACAATGTAATTTCAAACATGAAGAAGATGTGGACAGATTTGTTGCATACATAGAAGAAAAATATCCAGATATTCCGGTACACAGTCTTGAGGCTGAGCGAAAGCTGGCAGAGAAGGAAAAATGGCTGGCAGAAAAGCGAAGAAAAAGAAATGCATCGGAAGAAACAAAAAGATGTCTTGCAAAACTGGAACAGGCAGAAGAGTATCTGAAAAAGCAATCGGATATCTATATGGACTTGAGTCAGTCGGCGAAGAAAAAGCGTACTTATGGCAGAAGTAACCCGGCATATAAATGGGTAGCCCTTGCAATCGTACTGATGGGCGGTGCGGCATTTGTCTATGGTATCTATGCATTGACGACGCATGCGGGATTTGGAATGTATTTCCTTTTGTTTGGCCTGGCCGCAATCTTCTTATTTGCCGGAGCGAATGTATTTCCGACTTCGAAGAATAATAAGAATTATATTGAGAAGCGGCTGACGGAATCGATCAGTCAGATGGAAGAGTATATCAGAGTGTATCCGGATTTTCCGGTACCGGCTCACTATGCACATCCGATTGTGCTAAAGAGAATGCAGGAAATTATGAAAGAAGGGCGTGCGAGAAATATTCCGGAAGCATTGCAGGTTTTGAAAAAAAAAGATCTGAAAGCGTTGAATTCCAGCGTAGTCGTCGAGAAAGAAGAGTATGACGAAGTGGTAGCGATCAAACCGATGTTTCTGGTGATGGATTATAAATAATTTGGCAGATAGAAAATGCGGTCGGCATATATTCTGAGATTATGAGTAAGAATATATTACCGGCCGTATTTTTGACATATCAAAGTATACAAGAGAAGATACCAGCGGGAGGTTCTTTGTAGCGCTATGTGTTTGAAAGAAGCCACCGGTGGCGGGTACTTAGATTTTAAGCTTCAATATATATGCTAAAACCAGGAATAGTATTGCGATACATTTCACACCAATAGACACTCCGACATACCCCGGCAGCAAATATCCTTTTTGCATTTTTCCCTGATATTAAAGAAATGATATCAATTATGAAAAAGACGATCAGAACAATTGCGGCACCGAAGATCAGCAGCATGGCATCACCATGATTATGTGTCAGTGCAGTTACGACTCCGACATTTGTAAGTGACATCCAACTGTAGATTATGTATATCATGCATATTAAGTTAAAAATAATATCAAAGACAACCTTTTTTGTTTTCTGTTCCGTTCTTCATTTTAATGTCTCCTTTCTTTAAGAGAATTTGGGAATAGCCGGCATTCTTATCAATATTTGTTTCTTCTCTTTTCTTGTCTATAATATAAACTGTCAAGTAACTTGAAGGTCAATAGTTTTGGAAAAATAATTTGTAACTGCTTCTGTATTGTGGAAAAATCAGAATGTTGGTATAATGAGAACATATATTCGAAACGAGAAAAGAAAACGTTGTGAATGAATTTGTGAGTAAAGGAAGGGGGCGAACAGGCATGGCAGACAAAGGACAGAGAAGCTATATCGCAATCGACTTGAAATCATTTTACGCATCGGTAGAATGCAGAGAAAGAGAACTGGATCCGATGACAACCAATCTGGTAGTAGCGGACAAAAGGCCGTACGGAAAAGACTATCTGTCTGGCAGTGTCTCCTTCCTTGAAATCCTACGGGATACCGGGCCGTGCCAGACTCTTCGAGGTCGTGCAGAAGGTAAAAGAAGTGAATAAAAGACGGATCTGCATGGCACCCGGAAAAGGAAGTTTGCAGGAGCTTCCGTAGATAATGAAGAAAATAAAACTACATCCGGAATTGGAACTGGATTATATTACGGCGGTTCCGAGAATGGCATTATATATGAAATGCAGTACGGAGATCTACAACATTTATCTGAAATACGTTGCACCGGAGGATATCCATGTCTATTCCATTGACGAGGTATTCATGGATGTGACCGATTACCTGAATACTTACCGGATGACGGCAAGAGAGCTGGCTGGAAAGATTATTCGGGAGATCCAGCAGGAGACGTCGATTGCGGCAACGGCCGGAATCGGAACGAATCTGTACCTGTGTAAAGTTGCCATGGATATTGTGGCGAAGCATATCGAGCCAGACCAGAATGGAGTGAGGATCGCAGAACTTACAGAAATATCTTATAGAAAGCTTTTGTGGGCGCATCAGCCGATCACGGATTTCTGGCGTGTGGGCACGGGGTATGCCAGGAAGCTTGCGGAAGTCGGATTATTTACCATGGGAGATGTGGCAAGATGTTCTCTTGGTAAGCCGGGGGAATATTATAATGAAGATTTGCTGTACCGGCTATTTGGGGTGAATGCAGAACTTCTGATTGATCATGCATGGGGATGGGAGCCATGCACGATCGCAGATGTGAAGGCGTATAAGCCCGAAAATAACAGTATGGGTGCGGGACAGGTACTGCATTGTCCATATAATTTCGAGCAGACGAAGATCGTGGTAAAGGAAATGATCGACCAGCTGGCATTGGATCTGGTAGATAAACGTCTCGTAACGGATCAGATCGTTCTGACGATCGGATACGACATCAAGAATCTGGGACAAGGAACGAAGAAAAATGTAGGGGAGATCACGACAGACTGGTACGGCAGGAAGCTGCCGAAACATGCACACGGAACTGCTAATCTGAAGCAGCATACTTCTTCATCGAGGCTGATGACACAAGCGGTTGTAAAACTGTATAATGAAATTGTGAATCCGGATCTTCTGATCCGCCGGATTACGATGGCAGCGAATCATGTGATCAGTGAGAAAGAGGTCCAGGAAGAACAGCAGTATGAACAGATGAATCTTTTTACAGATTTTGGAATTGCAAAGAAGGAAAAGGAAGAGAAGAATGAGAAGCTGGAACGGGAAAAGAAGATGCAGAAGACGATGCTGGATATCAAGAAAAAATATGGGAAGAATGCAATCTTAAAAGGAATGAATCTGCAGGAGGATGGAACTGCGATGGAACGGAACCTGCAGATCGGAGGACATAAAGCGTGAGAAATGAAAATGTTTCGAAAGAAAATATTTCAACAAAACAGATTCTGCAAGAAAGAGAATCGGTAAAAAATTATTTCTAAGGAAAACAGGATAGAATTTTCTGGGAAATTGCAGAAATCGGTACTGGAAGTACAGCGGAAATATGGTGATATCCTGGGCTTTCCGCATCATGTATCGGAGACACATCCGCCGATGCCGATAGCAGACCGGGCGGCTCAGTTTGCACCATTTGCGGCACTGACCGGCTATAAAGAAGCAATAGAAGAGACAGAGCGGCTGGCAGAGAAAAAAATTCGAGCAGGAATACGAGTAAAGGCAAAAAAGTGGAAGAAAAATATGGTGAATCTCTTGACCTTCAAGCGGCTTGAAGGAATATAATCATCTTAACAAAGAGGGAGAAGGATGTAGATATCCGGAATGAGGGAAGGTGACAGTATGGAAAAAAAGTGAAGAAAGAAACAAAATCATTTCTGAACTTCAGACAGTAATAAAAGAACAGGTTGAATTAAAAGAAATCGAAATACCGGGAACCATTACATTTCAGGTTATGTCTGTGGATGGTGGGAATGTACCGGTGGGAGCCGGTGAAGTGCTTCTGCTTCGTTACAGTGCGACTCATCTGGAATACAGTCATGAGTTGGAAGACGAGAACCAGAAGTTTCATATGGCAGTTCATATCATTTATTGTAAAGAGCAGAAAGGTTTATTTGGTAAAGTAAAATACAAGACGATAAAACACCGCAAAGAGATCATTACAGAGGCAGACTGGAAGAATGGAAAGAAGGTGTCACTTTATGAAGATTAAAGATGTAGAAAAACAGGTTGGGATTTCCAAGGCGAATATAAGATTTTATGAAGAAGAAGGACTGATCCATCCGGCACGTAATCAGGAAAATAATTACCGGGAGTATTCAGAAACAGATGTAGAACAGCTTCAGGAAATTAAAAAGCTGCGTCTGATCGGTATTCCGGTACAGGAGATCAAAGATATCTATGAAAACAGATTGACTTTACAGGAAGCATTATCTCACAGATTAGATGAGATCGAAAAAGAAGAACGAACATTAAAAGAGACAAAATTGACCTGTCAGAAGGCATTGAAAAGTAAGCTTGACATTACATCGATCGATCAGCTTGAGATTGAGGAAGAAAAAGAAGAGTGGCAGGTACGTCTGGCAATTCTTTTGAAAGAGGATATTGTACAGAAGAAATTAAGCAGGGATGAGATGAACAATGAGATTGCATGCCTTTTTTATTGCAGGAACGATCTTAAGTGTGATATCTATATGGCTGCTTCCGAAGGATTATATCGGAACACATCTTTATGTCGGGCTGATTTCACTTGCAGCTGTGGTAGGTCTGCTGATCATAGGAACATGTTCGGCGAATATGAAAGTGCATCTGACATTGTTGCTTCTGGGGGCAGTTGTACAGCCTGTCGGAATTTTTTACAATCGGAACATTGATGGGAAGAGGATATATTGTGTGTCGTGATACAGCGGTATTGAAGCAGTATGTAATCTACCTGTATGGCGGGGCATTTATTCTTGCAATTATATTGTGGATGGGCTCAAAGCTGAACCGCTATATTCTGAACAAACTCTGGATCAGTATGCTTGCAAGCCTGATCATGGCAGGAGTGATAGCACAGATGCTGAATCAGAAGTATGGACACTTGATGGCAACAGGCGAACTTATCGTGGGATTTTTGTGTGCTGTTATTTATCTTGCTGCTGTATCCGGAACATGGACACTGGCGAATGCAGACTGGGGAAAATATAACCGGTATCATGCAGTGTATACGTCGAACAAGATGATCAATGTATTCGCAACGATATTCAATGCAGCCGGATACTATAGTGGAAAGAACTGGAGGAGATAGCAGATATGAATTATATTACATTTAATGAAATTATTGAAGTGAACGGATTGCTGGAGGAGAAAGGGCTGAATTTTAAGGTTCACTTGAGAGATGCCTGTGGAAAACAGTCCTGTTGGATCGAACCGTTAGGAAACTGTGCATGCGAGGGACGGTATGAGGAGATGTATCAGGTTGTGGAGGAGTATTTTAGAAGGAAAGGGCAGAAGATAGAGTTTGATGAGACGAAGTTGAAATTTTTTTGCTGTTTAATACAGTATTGTGGCTTACCCCGGTCCATGAGAAAGACTTGGTATTCTGGTTCGGGCTAAGATTCCACGATGAAGAAGTTATAAGGGCGTCAGAATTTTCTAAAAGCACCCGGCCTAGGAGTCAAACTCGCCATACGGCTCAAACAGTGACTCCTATTCCGGGTAACGAAAATTCTGACGCCTAACAACTTCTAACATCGCTCCATATACGCCCGAACCAGAATACCAAGTCTTTCTCATGTCGTGACTGGCCAATGATACTGAATTCAATAGCGGAATTGTAACCTGTGTATGGCCGCAAAAGTTGTGGCGGAAGCCTTGACTTCCGGCATTTTTTTTGTACACTTCCGGTATCACAGCAGTTATGGTTCCGCTGTTGAATCATTACAGCATGCGATACCCACGGAATGACCGCTTCATGTAATAAACAGCAACAAAATTTGTTTGTAAAATATATTGAATAATATTTATTTATATGTTAATCTATATAAAAGCATACTTCAAAAGAAATCTAAGGTATATTGAATCATATACTATCTACATTCTAATTGCATTTCAGGAATCTATGCTTTTTTATACCAATCAATTGTAAAAAGCAGGAAAGGACTGAACGTGTAAGTAAGATATCCTCCTGCACATAGGAGGAATTAAATATGGCGAGAAGAAAAAGTCAGAAGAGACGTAACAAAAAGTATCAGGTAAGCAACCGTCAGTTAAAGACAAAAC
>ENA-OQHD01000481-OQHD01000481.1-human-gut-metagenome-genome-assembly--contig:-NODE-481-length-14334-cov-3.820652_pt1 | contig 14334 bp, 15 predicted proteins | sample MGYA00242560_ERZ504711 | MGnify/ENA primary metagenome ERZ504711 (study PRJEB26092, sample SAMD00036198) | human gut metagenome | host: Homo sapiens | study: EMG produced TPA metagenomics assembly of... | reverse complement strand
TCTCAATCCGAAGATATAACTGTAGATAGGAATTTTGAGGAAAATCGTCAAGAGTATAAGTTAGAGAAGAGTTCAAGCTGGGTAAGGAGATGCCTTCGCAAGAAGTGATGATGCAGCTCTATATGCGTATCCAGGGTATTGAGAATGCCAAGGGCTTCCAGTTGGACGAGGCGATGCTCGACTCTGTCATCGGAAAATACAAAGTAGGCTCCATCTTGAACGTGCCTAACGGTGTGGCACAAAGCGTGGAGAAGTGGCAGGAAATCATCAAACGCATTCAGGAGAAATCCATGGAGGTGATGGGTATTCCTTGTGTGTACGGTGTAGACCAGATACACGGAACTACCTATACGCTGGGTGGTACTTTCTTCCCGCAAGGCGTCAATATGGGAGCTACCTTCAACCGTGAACTGACACGTGAAGGTGCACGCATCTCCGCTTATGAAACAAAGGCGGGAAGCATTCCCTGGACGTATGCCCCGGTGACCGACCTCGGACGTGACCCGCGCTGGCCTCGTATGTGGGAAAATTATGGTGAAGACGCCTACGTCAATGCCGAAATGGGACGTGAAGCAGTTATCGGTTTCCAGGGCGAGAACCCCAACCTGATTGGCGAGAACAACGTTGCCGCTTGTATGAAGCACTATATGGGTTATGGTGTTCCCGTTTCCGGTAAGGACCGTACGCCGTCTTCCATCACCGAGCAGGATATGCGTGAGAAGCATTTCGCTCCTTATCTGGAAATGGTGAAAGCAGGTGCCCTCTCCGTGATGGTGAACTCCGCCATGAACAACGGTCTGCCTTTCCATGCCAACTATGAGCTGCTGACCAAGTGGCTGAAAGAAGACCTCAACTGGGACGGTATGATTGTGACTGACTGGGCGGACATCAACAACCTTTATAGCCGCGACCACATAGCCAAGGATAAGAAGGAAGCCATCAAGCTCGCCATCAATGCCGGCATCGACATGTCGATGGACCCGTACGACTGGAAGTTCTGCACACTCCTGAAGGAGCTGGTGGAAGAAGGCGAAGTCCCCATGAGCCGCATTGACGATGCGGTGCGCCGCGTATTGCGCCTGAAGTACCGCCTCAATCTGTTTGAGAAACCCTATTATGATTTGAAAGACTTCCCGCTGTTCGGCAGTGCGGAACATGCCGCCGCCGCACTCCAGGCTGCCGAAGAGTCTTTGGTACTCCTGAAGAACACAGACGGCATACTGCCGCTGGCAAAAGGCAAGAAACTGCTGGTTACCGGTCCGAATGCCAACTCCATGCGTTGCCTCAACGGCGGCTGGTCCTACTCTTGGCAGGGTGACAAGGCAGACGAGCATGCAGGCCAATATAATACCATCCTCGAGGCTTTCACCAATAAATTCGGTGCGGACAACATCATCTACGAAGCCGGTGTCACTTATAAGCAAGGTGGCAACTGGTGGGAAGAGAATGCTCCTGAGATAGAGAAAGCCGTAGCTGCCGCTGCCGGTGCCGACTACATCGTTGCCTGCATCGGTGAGAACTCTTACTGCGAGACTCCGGGTAACCTGACGAACCTCTTCCTCTCACAGAACCAGCTCGACCTGGTGAAGGCTCTTGCCAAGACCGGCAAGCCCGTCATTCTGGTGCTGAACGAGGGCCGTCCACGCCTGATAGCCGACATCGAGCCTTTGGCAAAGGCTGTGGTCAACACCATGCTTCCGGGCAACTACGGCGGCGATGCGTTGGCAAACCTCATTGCCGGCGACGCCAACTTCAGCGGAAAGATGCCTTTCACTTATCCGAAGGAAATCAACTCGCTGATTACGTACGACTACAAACCGTGCGAACACATCGGCAAGCAGATGGAAGGCGCTTATAACTACGACGCGCAGGTGTCCGTACAGTGGGCGTTCGGCTACGGTTTGAGCTATACCACCTTTGCGTACAGCAACCTCAAGGTGGATAAGTCGGACTTTACCGCTGATGATGTGCTTACTTTCACCGTTGATGTGAAGAATACCGGTGACCGTGTCGGCAAGGAGAGCGTGTTGCTCTTCAGCAGTGACCTCGTTGCCTCCCTTACTCCCGATACCCGCCGTCTTCGCGCTTTCGAGAAAGTGGAACTGAAACCGGGCGAGACAAAGACCGTGACTCTGAAACTGAAAGGCTCCGACCTTGCTTTCGTAGGCTATGATGGCAAGTGGATTTTGGAGAAAGGTGACTTCCGCATCCAGACGGGTGACCAAACGGTGAACGTGGTTTGTACGGATACCAAGAAGTGGGAGACTCCGAATAAGTGATACGACAAGGTCTTTTAGACCTTTAGAACCATAGTAAAAGGGCCGATAGCATGAAACAAGCTATCGGCCTTTTATTTTCCGCGTTGTCTTTCAACAGTATCTTCTTTCCGTTTGTATCTCCTTACTTCTTTTCCTGAAACAATAGAGATTATATGCTTGAGATGTACATCTCATGTTGTCCGAGATGCACATCTCGTTGTGCTTGACATGTGCATCTCATGCAGTATGGAACGTGATAATTCATTTCATAAAGTATAAGCTTCTGTCTCATAAGATTATATGTTTTACCCTTATCTTGAAGTGTTGAAAGGGTGTGTTTGTAATATAATTCCCGTTTGAACCGTTAAATCAATCTTTTTTTCTCTAATATTTTGTAGTCGAACAGATTATTTATATCTTTGCAACCGAAAACGGATGAAAGGTGGAGGGGCGATTAAGCTCCTCTTTTTTGTTCCTAATGGTTAATCTATGATAGAAAAGAAAACTGTTTGTCAGATTGTTGACGAGTGGCTGGCAGGAAAGGACTACTTCCTTGTGGAGGTGACAATCAGCCCGGATGACAAGATTTTGGTGGAAATAGACCACAAAGAAGGTGTTTGGATTGAGGACTGCGTAGAGCTGAGCCGCTACATCGAGTCCAAGTTGAACCGTGAGGATGAGGATTATGAGTTGGAAGTCGGTTCGGCCGGCATCGGACAGCCCTTCAAGGTACTGCAGCAGTACATTAACCACATCGGCAAGGAAGTGGAAGTGCTGGCAAAGGACGGCCGCAAGCTCAGCGGCGTGTTGAAGGAAGCCGACGAACAGCATTTCGTCGTGACCATTCAGAAGAAAGTGAAAGAGGAAGGTGCCAAGCGTCCCAAGCTGGTGGACGAGGACTTGACCTTTACGTATGAAGAGATAAAATACACTAAATACTTAATCAGTTTTAAATAAGACTATGGCCAAAAAAGGTAGAAACTGTCAGCTTGATAGATACATTTTCGGAATTTAAGGAACTGAAGAATATCGACAGAACCACGATGGTAAGCGTACTCGAGGAGTCGTTCCGTAGTGTGATTGCGAAAATGTTCGGTACCGATGAGAATTACGACGTAATTGTAAACCCGGACAAGGGTGACTTCGAAATATGGCGTAACCGTGAGGTAGTGGCAGACGAGGATTTGGAAAACCCGAACCTGCAGATTGCATTGTCCGAAGCACAAAAGATTGATGCTTCTTATGAAGTGGGCGAGGAAGTGACGGATGAAGTTATCTTCGCGAACTTCGGTCGCCGTGCCATCTTGAACTTGCGCCAGACACTGGCCTCCAAGATATTGGAACTGGAGAAAGATAGTATTTACAACAAATACATTGATAAAGTGGGTACCATCATCAATGCGGAAGTCTACCAGATTTGGAAGAAAGAGATGCTGCTGCTCGATGATGAAGGCAACGAACTGTTGCTGCCCAAGACCGAACAGATACCGAGTGACTTCTACCGCAAGGGCGAGACCGCCCGCGCCGTAGTGGCACGTGTGGACAACAAGAATAATAATCCGAAGATTATCCTAAGCCGTACGTCGCCCGTCTTCCTGCAACGTCTGTTCGAAATGGAAGTACCCGAAATCAATGACGGACTGATTACCATCAAGAAGATTGCCCGCATCCCCGGCGAGCGTGCCAAGATTGCCGTTGAGAGCTACGATGACCGTATCGATCCGGTAGGTGCTTGCGTGGGTGTGAAGGGTAGCCGTATTCATGGTATTGTCCGCGAGCTTCGCAACGAGAATATCGACGTTATCAACTATACGTCCAATATCCAGTTGTTTATACAGCGTGCCTTGAGCCCTGCCAAGATTTCTTCCATCCGCTTGAACGAGGAAGAACGCAAGGCTGAAGTGTTCTTGAAACCCGAAGAGGTGTCGCTGGCTATCGGTAAAGGCGGTTTGAATATCAAGCTTGCCAGTATGTTGACTGAGTACACCATCGACGTGTTCCGTGAGTTGGATGAGGCCATAGAGGATGAAGACATCTACTTGGACGAATTCCGTGATGAAATAGACGGTTGGGTTATCGATGCCATCAAGGCTATCGGTATCGATACGGCTAAGGCTGTGTTGAACGCTCCCCGTGAGATGTTGATTGAGAAGACGGACCTCGAAGAAGAGACGGTGGACGAGGTATTGCGCATTTTGAAACAGGAGTTTGAAGAGGAGGAGCAGTAATGTGGTAATGTGGGTAATATGCTAATGTGCCAATGCAGATAGCATATCGGATGAAGTGCACACTCCTTTTTTCTCAGCCAATTAGCACATTAGCATATTGGCACATTAATTCATTAAATTAGTATGACGATAAGGTTAAACAAAGTAACAAGAGATTTAAATGTAGGGATTACGACGGCTGTCGAGTTCCTGCAAAAGAAGGGATTTACCGTTGAGGCAAATCCGAACACAAAAATTTACGGATGAACAGTTCGAACTGCTCAAAAAGGGAGTTTAGTACAGATAAGGACCTTAAGATAAAGTCGGAGCGTTTCAGCCAGGAACGTCAGAGCAAGGACCGCAACAAGGCGTCCGTGTCTATTGACGGCTATAGGGAAACGCAGGAGAAAGCGAAGCCCGAGGAGATTAAGACGGTTGTTCCGGAAGACGCACGTCCGAAGTTCAAGCCGGTAGGCAAGATTGATTTGGACAAACTGAACCGTAGACCTGCTCCTGCTCAGGAAAAACGAGAAAGAAGCGGAAAAATGCGGTAGAGGAGAAGAAGGTGGAGGAACCGGCAGTTGTAGAAACGCCGAAACCGGAACCTGCTCCTGCTCCCCAACCGGAACCACAGCCGCAACCGGAGGTACAGCCGGCATCTGAGTCCGAGCCGCAGCCCGTTTCGGAACCGCAGCCACAACCCGTTGTCAAGGAAGAGCCTGCTCCGGTTCTAGAGGCTCAACAAGAATCTAAAAAGGAAGAAATGATAGAAGCGCCTGCTCCCGTACCGGTGGCTGAAGAAGCACCGGTTGAAAAAGAGGGGAAAGAAGAAGGAGAAGAAATCTTCAAGATACATCAGCCTGAGTTTGTTTCGAAGATTAATGTCATCGGACAGATAGACCTGGCGGCTCTGAACCAATCCACACGCCCGAAGAAGAAATCGAAAGAGGAGAAACGCAAGGAGCGTGAAGAGAAGGAAAAGATTCGCCAGGATCAGAAGAAGCAGATGAAGGAAGCTATCATCAAGGAAATCCGCCGTGATGACAGCAAGTTGAAGGATACCGCTGCCGGCGATGCCAACGGCAAGAAGAAACGTGTCCGTATCAATAAGGAGAAAGTGGACATCAACAATGCTTCCAACTTCCAGCGTGGTGGCAACGACCGTGGACACGCTGGTGCCCAGCAAGGTCAGGGTGCCCGCCCGCAAGGTGGAAACCAGCCTGGTGGAAACAATGCCAATAATAACCGCAACCGCAATAAGGACCGCTTCAAGAAGCCGGTCATCAAGCAGGAGGTTAGCGAGGAAGATGTAGCAAAGCAGGTAAAGGAAACTTTGGCACGCCTCACTTCCAAAGGAAAGAACAAAGGTGCCAAGTATCGTAAGGAAAAACGTGACATGGCTTCCAGCCGTATGCAGGAATTGGAAGACATGGAAATGGCAGAAAGCAAGGTACTGAAGATTACGGAATTCGTGACGGCCAACGAGTTGGCAAGCATGATGGATGTTTCTGTTACTCAGGTCATCGCCACTTGTATGAGCATTGGTATGATGGTATCCATCAACCAGCGTCTGGATGCCGAGACCATCAACTTGGTGGCTGAGGAATTCGGCTTCAAGACAGAATATGTAAGCGCAGAAGTGGCGCAGGCCATCGTAGAGGAAGAGGATGATGAGGAAGATTTGGAACCTCGCGCTCCGATTGTAACGGTGATGGGTCACGTAGACCACGGTAAGACTTCATTGCTCGACTATATCCGTAAGGCGAATGTGATTGCCGGTGAAGCGGGTGGTATCACACAGCACATCGGTGCCTACCACGTGTCGCTGGACGACGGACGTAAGATTACATTCCTCGATACTCCGGGCCACGAGGCGTTTACCGCCATGCGTGCCCGTGGTGCCAAAGCTACGGATATTGCCATCATCATTGTGGCTGCTGACGACAACGTGATGCCGCAGACAAAGGAAGCCATCAACCATGCCATGGCTGCGGGTGTTCCTATTGTATTTGCAATCAATAAGATTGATAAACCGACTGCCAACCCCGACAAGATTAAGGAAGAGCTGGCTGCCATGAACTTCTTGGTGGAAGAGTGGGGCGGTAAGTATCAGTCGCAAGATATCTCTGCCAAAAAGGGTATCGGTGTACCCGAGTTGATGGAGAAAGTGCTGCTCGAAGCAGAAACTGCTGGAGTTGAAAGCAAACCCGAACCGCCGTGCTACCGGTTCCATTATCGAGTCCTCATTGGATAAGGGTCGTGGCTATGTGGCTACGGTACTCGTTTCCAACGGTACCTTGAAAATGGGCGACATCGTGCTGGCGGGTACCAGCTACGGTAAGGTGAAGGCTATGTTCAATGAGCGTAACCAACGCATGCAGGAGGCTGGTCCTTCTACACCTGCCCTGATATTGGGCTTGAACGGTGCACCTGCTGCTGGCGACACGTTCCACGTAATCGAAACGGAGCAGGAAGCACGCGAGATTGCCAACAAACGCGAACAGTTGCAGCGTGAACAAGGTTTGCGTACGCAGAAGATGCTGACGCTCGACGAAGTGGGCCGCCGTCTGGCGCTGGGTGACTTCCATGAGCTGAACGTGATTGTGAAGGGTGACGTGGACGGTTCTGTGGAAGCGTTGAGCGACTCTTTAATCAAGCTGTCTACGGAGCAGGTGCAGGTAAACGTAATCCACAAGGGTGTCGGTCAGATTTCCGAATCGGATGTCTCGCTGGCTGCCGCTTCGGATGCGATTATCGTCGGTTTCCAGGTACGTCCTCGGGTGCTGCCGCCAAGATGGCAGAGCAGGAGGGTGTGGATATCCGCAAGTACTCCGTCATCTACGATGCCATCGAAGAGGTGAAGGCTGCCATGGAAGGTATGCTGGCACCGACATTGAAGGAGCAGATAACGGCAACCATCGAGGTGCGCGAAGTGTTCAACATCACGAAGGTGGGACTGGTGGCAGGTGCCATGGTCAAGACCGGAAAGGTGAAACGCAGCGACAAGGCCCGTTTGATACGCGACGGTATCGTAATCTTTACGGGTGCCATCAATGCCCTGAAGCGCTTCAAGGACGACGTGAAGGAGGTAGGTACCAACTTCGAGTGCGGTATCAGCCTGACAAACTGCAACGACATCAAGGTGGGCGATATTATCGAATCTTACGAAGAAATAGAAGTGAAGCAAACATTATAATTGAATAATGTGCAAATATGCTAATGTGCCAATTGGCTGCGCGTACAGAAAATGCCGCAGGGCAATTGGCACATTTTGCATATTAGTTATTTGCTCATTGACCCATTAGCATATTGGCACATTAGCATATTGTCACATTGGTACATTAATTTTATGGCAATTATAGATATCATCATATTGGCTGCTTTCGGCTTGGGCGCAATCATCGGCTTCATGAAAGGTTTTGTGAAGCAATTGGCCTCTCTGCTGGGGCTGATTGTCGGTCTGCTGGCGGCAAAGGCTTTGTATGCCTCGTTGGCAGTGAAGCTGTGCCCCATGTTGACAGACTCTATGACAGTGGCGCAAGTACTGGCATTTGTCTTCATCTGGCTGGCTGTTCCTTTGCTCTTCTCCCTGGTGGCTTCTCTGCTGACCCGGGCAATGGAGGCCGTCTCGCTGGGCTGGCTCAATCATTGGTTGGGGGCTGGTCTAGGGGCTTTGAAGTACCTCCTGCTGACGAGCCTGCTGATTGGTGTCATCGAATTTATAGACGGAGACAATACGCTGATTAGCAAAACAAAAAATGAAAGAATCAGTGTTATATTATCCTATGGAAGAGTTTGCCGGGATATTCTTTCCCGCAGCAAAGGCGGTTACGGAGCAGATTGTAAACGGAGACTTTGACTGATACCGTGAACCGTGATTTTGTAATTCATAATTTGTAATTATAGAAGTGATGCAACAAGAAGAACCCAATAAATATGTAAAGGAACTCACTCAGGAGAAGTATAAGTACGGTTTCACGACCGACGTGCATACAGACATCATTGAGCGCGGGCTGAATGAAGATGTAGTGCGGCTTATCTCTGAGAAGAAGGGAGAACCGGAATGGTTGCTGGAGTTCCGCCTGAAGGCATATCGCCACTGGCTGACATTGGAGATGCCTACATGGGCACATCTCCGCATTCCCGAAATAGATTATCAGGCCATATCCTACTATGCCGACCCTACGAAGAAGAAGGAAGGACCGAAAAGCATGGATGAGGTAGACCCTGAGTTGATAAAGACTTTCAATAAGCTGGGCATTCCGCTGGAAGAACAGATGGCGTTAAGCGGTATGGCTGTGGATGCCGTTATGGACTCGGTGTCTGTAAAGACTACCTTCAAGGAGACACTGATGGAGAAAGGAATCATCTTCTGCTCGTTCAGCGAGGCTGTACACGAGCATCCCGACTTGGTACAGAAATATCTCGGTTCGGTGGTGCCTTATCGTGACAACTTCTTTGCGGCACTGAACTCGGCGGTGTTCTCCGGCGGTTCTTTTGTCTATATCCCGAAGGGGGGTACGCTGTCCGATGGAGTTGTCCACCTATTTCCGCATCAATGCCCGCAATACGGGGCAGTTCGAAAGAACCTTGATTGTGGCGGATGATGATTCGTACGTTTCTTATCTGGAAGGGTGTACGGCTCCGATGCGTGACGAGAACCAGTTGCACGCGGCCATTGTGGAAATTGTAGTGCACGACCGTGCAGAAGTGAAATACAGCACCGTGCAGAACTGGTATCCCGGTGATGCCGAGGGCCGGGGTGGTGTCTATAACTTTGTGACGAAGCGTGGCCATTGTAAAGGGGTGGACAGTAAACTGTCTTGGACACAAGTGGAAACAGGTTCGGCCATTACCTGGAAGTATCCGTCTTGCATCCTTTCCGGCGACAATTCGACAGCGGAGTTCTATAGTGTGGCAGTAACCAATAACCATCAGCAGGCAGACACGGGAACAAAGATGATTCATCTGGGCAAGAATACCCGGAGCACCATTGTGAGCAAAGGCATTTCTGCCGGAAAGAGCGAAAACTCTTACCGCGGCTTGGTGCGCGTGGCACAGAAAGCGGACAATGCTCGTAATTACAGCCAGTGCGACTCCTTGCTACTTGGTGACAAATGCGGCGCGCATACTTTCCCCTACATGGATATTCACAATGAAACGGCCATCGTGGAGCATGAGGCCACTACCAGCAAAATCAGTGAGGACCAGATATTCTACTGCAATCAGCGCGGTATTTCTACGGAAGATGCCGTGGGGCTGATTGTGAACGGTTATGCCAAAGAGGTTTTGAATAAACTTCCGATGGAGTTTGCCGTAGAAGCGCAGAAATTGCTTGCCATTTCGCTGGAAGGAAGCGTGGGGTGATTTATAAATAGTAAATTGTAAATAGTCAAATAGTAAATATAAAGATGTTAGAGATAAAAGACCTGCATGCCAGCATCAATGGCAAAGAAATATTGAAAGGCATCAACTTGACCATACGTGATGGAGAAGTACATGCACTGATGGGACAGAACGGTGCTGGTAAAAGTACGTTGAGTAATGTGTTGGTTGGCCATCCTGCTTACGAAGTGACGCGCGGCTCAATTACCTTTAATGGCAAGGACTTGCTTGCCATGAGTCCTGAGGACCGTGCACATGAAGGGAATCTTTCTTTCTTTCCAGGCTCCGGTAGAGATTCCGGGCGTGTCGATGGTGAACTTCATGCGTGCGGCTGTGAATGAGCAACGCAAGTACCGCCATCTGCCTGCTTTGTCGGCCAGTGAGTTCCTGAAGCTGATGCGCGAGAAGCGTGCCATTGTGGAGTTGGACAACAAGCTGGCCAACCGTAGCGTGAACGAAGGTTTCAGCGGCGGTGAAAGGAAGCGTAACGAGATATTCCAGATGGCGATGTTGGAACCGACTTTTGCTATTTTGGACGAGACGGATTCCGGATTGGATGTGGATGCTTTGCGTATTGTGGCCGACGGTTTCAACAAACTCAAGACTGCGGAAACCAGTGCTATGGTCATTACCCACTACCAGCGGTTGTTGGACTATATCAAACCCGATACGGTACATGTACTGCTGGGTGGACGTATCGTAAAGACCGGTGGACCGGAATTGGCGAAGGAGATTGAAACACGTGGCTTCGATTGGATAAGGAAAGAAGCAGGTGAATTATAAACTCATAATCTGAAAACATGAGTGTAGAGCAACAATACATAGACCTTTTCTCCCAAACGGAGGCGATGATATGCCGGCATAGTGCCGAGGTGCTGAATGCGCCGCGTGCCGCTGCTTTTGCTGACTTTGAGCGCTTGGGCTTTCCCACCCGTAAGGAGGAGAAATACAAATATACGGATATCAGCAAGTTCTTTGAGCCGGATTATGGCTTGAACTTGAACCGGTTGGAAATTCCGGTGAATCCTTATGAAGTGTTCAAGTGCGATGTTCCCAATATGAGCACTGCTCTTTATTTTGTGGTGAACGATGCTTTTTATGGCAGGGCTTTGCCTAAGTCCCATCTGCCTGAAGGGGTTATCTTCGGCAGCCTGAAGGAGGTGGCCGAGAAACATCCCGATTTGGTGAAGAAATATTATGGCAAGTTGGCTGATACGGCAGAGGATGGGGTGACGGCGTTCAACACCGCTTTTGCACAAGACGGCGTTCTGTTTTATGTTCCTAAGAACGTGGTGGTAGAGAAACCTATTCAGCTGGTGAATATCCTGCGTGGTGACGTCAATTTTATGGTGAACCGCCGTGTGCTGATTATTCTGGAGGAGGGTGCACAAGCCCGCTTGTTGGTGTGTGACCATGCGATGGACGGCGTGAACTTCCTGGCAACGCAGGTGATAGAAATCTTTGCCGGTGAGAATGCCATTTTCGATTTTTATGAACTCGAAGAGACACACACCAGTACGGTACGTATCAGCAATATGTATGTAAGGCAGGAAGCCAATAGTAATGTATTGCTGAATGGTATGACCTTGCACAACGGAACTACACGGAATACAACCTGTGTGACGCTTGCCGGTGAACATGCGGAGCTGAATCTGTGCGGTATGGCCATTGCAGACAAGAATCAGCATGTGGACAATCATACGACAATCGACCATGCCGTGCCCAACTGTACCAGCAATGAGCTTTATAAGTATGTCCTTGACGAGCAGGCTGTAGGTGCCTTTGCCGGTCTGGTTTTAGTGCGCCCTGACGCACAGCACACCAGTTCGCAACAGACCAACCGCAATCTTTGTGCCACCCGAGATGCACATATGTACACCCAGCCTCAGCTGGAGATTTATGCAGATGACGTGAAGTGCAGTCACGGCGCTACGGTGGGGCAGCTCGATGAAAGCGCTCTCTTCTATATGCGGCAGCGTGGTATCCCGGTGCGCGAGGCGCGCCTGCTGCTGATGTTCGCTTTTGTCAACGAAGTTATCGACACCATCCGTTTGGATGCTTTGAAAGACCGTCTGCATCTGCTGGTAGAGAAGCGTTTCCGGGGGGTAACTGAACAAATGCCAGGGGTGCGCCATCTGCAAGTGATAGCTTATAATTTCGATTCATTATGAACAACGATATAAATAAGAGTAGTATCTTGGCTCCCCTCCCTATGGGAGAGGGGTCTGGGGGCAGAGGCTTCGAGCTGATTTCCCTATCCTTTCCCGTGAGGTATATGGCAAGCCGTTGGTCTATCTGGACAACGGCGCGACTACGCAGAAACCTCGCCAGGTAGTAAATGCCATTACGGACGAATATTATTCGGTGAATGCCAATGTGCATCGCGGAGTGCACTTCCTGTCGCAGCAGGCTACAGAGCTGCACGAGGCCTCGCGTGAGACGGTGAGACGTTTCATCAATGCTCGCAGCACGAATGAGATTGTCTTCACCCGTGGTACGACGGAGAGTATCAACCTGCTTGTCTCCAGCTTTGGTGAGGAATTTATGCAGGAGGGGGATGAGGTGATTCTTTCTGTGATGGAACACCATAGCAACATTGTTCCCTGGCAGCTGCTTGCCGCCAAGCGTGGAATTACCATCAAGGTGATTCCGATGAATGACAAGGGCGAACTCTTATTGGACGAATATAGGCAGTTGTTCTCCGAACGTACCAGGATTGTCAGTGTGGCGCATGTTTCCAATGTGCTGGGTACGGTCAATCCCGTCAAGGAGATGATTGCTTTTGCCCATGAGCAGGGTGTCCCGGTGCTTGTGGACGGTGCCCAGTCCATTCCCCACATGCCGGTAGATGTGCAGGATCTGGATGCCGATTTCTTCGTTTTCTCCGCGCACAAGGTGTATGGTCCTACGGGGGTAGGGGTGCTTTATGGTAAAGAGGGGTGGCTGGATAGGATACCTCCCTATCAGGGCGGTGGAGAGATGATTCAGCATGTATCTTTTGAAAAGACTACCTTCAATGAATTGCCCTTCAAGTTTGAAGCCGGTACGCCGGATTATATCGGTACTACCGGACTTGCCAAAGCTTTGGACTACGTTTCGCTGGTTGGGATGGACAAGATTGCCGCCTATGAACACGAATTGACCCAGTATGCCATGCAACGGCTGAAAGAGATTCCCGGTATGCGTATCTTCGGCGAGGCAGAAGACAAGGGTAGTGTCATATCGTTTCTGGTAGGTGATATCCATCATTTTGATATGGGTACATTGCTCGACCGTCTTGGCATTGCCGTACGCACGGGACATCACTGTGCCCAACCATTGATGCAGCGTCTTGGCATCGAAGGAACAGTGCGTGCATCTTTCGGGCTTTACAATACCCGGGAGGAGATAGATGTGCTGGTGGCAGGTATAGTTCGTGTCAGCCGGATGTTCTGACCAAAGCAAAGCTTTGCAACCTTTCTTTCATTCCTTGCGTCTAATATGTCAACAACTAAAAAAAGTGAATTATGTTAGTAACAACAACCCCGACTATTGAGGGTGGACGTATCACCCGCTATTATGGCATCGTTTCCGGTGAAACGATTATCGGTGCCAATGTATTCCGCGATTTCTTTGCCAGCATCCGCGACGTGGTGGGTGGGCGAAGTGGCTCTTATGAAGAAGTGCTGCGCGAAGCTAAAGATATAGCCTTGCGCGAGATGCAAGAACATGCCCGTGCTATGGGTGCCAATGCCGTGATTGGTGTAGACTTGGACTATGAAACGGTAGGAGGCAGTGGCAGCATGTTGATGGTTACGGCATGCGGTACGGCTGTAACGGTGGAATAAGTTCGCTCTACTATATTACAACATAGGAAGATATAAGAAATGGCAACCCTGTGAATGGTTGCCATTTTCTTTATAAGGAGTATCTTTTATCGGTTATTTGTACCAATCCTTATAATCTGTTCCATTGGAATTGACCCAATCCATAAAATGTTCAAAGCTCTTGTCATATCGGCTGGGTTTCAGGAGTATTGAAGTTTGTGGCTCCACTTAGATGAATGGCAAAAGGATAGTTGCCATTGGCTACATAATAGCTTGTCGGTACAGAGGACAAATCCTCTTCGGTATGGAATAGAGCCATGTCTGCCTTTTCAGTAGGAGGATAGTTGACCAAATGCACTTCGATGCGTGATTCTTTCAATTCGTCATGTACCATGATGAATGGATTATAAGGGGGAAATTCCAAGCGTTTCGTGTGATAGTGGAGTCTTGAAGGTGTTCTTTATCTTATATGTAGCGGTTTTTGTATTTCTCTCTGTTACATCGAGCGCACTTAGAAATACATTGACGGTAGCTTTGGAAAGGTCTGTATCCAGTCCTTGTCCGTTGAAACTTGTGGGGGTCTTCCAATATTTCAGTTGACATATTGCTGCGTTCTGTATTCAGTTGGTAAGCGAAACCATTTTTGAAAGTGGCACCGGACCAAAGCAACTCATAGGT
>ENA-OQHD01000480-OQHD01000480.1-human-gut-metagenome-genome-assembly--contig:-NODE-480-length-14352-cov-4.308822_pt1 | contig 14352 bp, 20 predicted proteins | sample MGYA00242560_ERZ504711 | MGnify/ENA primary metagenome ERZ504711 (study PRJEB26092, sample SAMD00036198) | human gut metagenome | host: Homo sapiens | study: EMG produced TPA metagenomics assembly of... | reverse complement strand
GCTGTAGTTGTTCGTACTGTAAACAGTACACGTCGTAAAGATGGATCTTACATCCGTTTCGATGAAAATGCTGCTGTAATTATAAAAGATGATAAGACACCAAGAGGAACCCGTATCTTCGGGCCAGTAGCAAGAGAGCTTCGTGACAAACAGTTCATGAGAATTGTTTCTCTGGCTCCGGAAGTACTTTAAGGAGGTGCGCGTAAGATGTCAATGTTAAAGATCAAAAAAGGTGATACAGTTAAGGTTATCGCCGGTAAAGATAAAGACAAAGAAGGCAAAGTTATCGCTGTTAACCAGAAGACAGGAAAGGTTATCGTTGAAGGCGTAAATATGCTGACAAAGCACACAAAACCAAGTGCTCAGAACCAGGAAGGCGGAATCGTTCGTCAGGAAGGACCAATCGATATCTCTAACGTAATGTATGTTCACAAAGGAACTGCTACAAGAGTTGGTATCAAGATGGATGGAGACAAAAAAGTACGTTACGCTAAATCAACAGGCGAAGTGATTGATTAATTTGAGGAAGGAGGTCCAAAGCTTTGAGTAGACTGAAAGAACAGTACCAGAACGAGATCGTTGATGCAATGATCAAAAAGTTCGGTTATCAAAAATATTATGGAAGTACCAAAACTCGATAAAGTTGTTATCAACATGGGTGTTGGTGAAGCAAAAGATAACGCAAAACTTTTAGATGCTGCAATCGCTGACATGGAGAAAATCACAGGTCAGAAGGCTGTAGTTTGTAAAGCTAAAAAGTCCGTTGCTAACTTTAAAATCAGAGAGGGTATGCCGATCGGATGTAAAGTTACATTAAGAGGAGAAAAGATGTATGAGTTCGTTGACCGTCTGGTTAACCTTGCTCTTCCTCGTGTACGTGACTTTAGAGGTGTAAATCCTAACGCATTTGACGGAAGAGGTAACTATGCTCTCGGAATTAAAGAGCAGCTGATCTTCCCTGAGATTGAATACGATAAAGTAGATAAGGTAAGAGGTATGGATATCATCTTCGTTACTACTGCTAATACAGATGAAGAGGCACGCGAACTGCTCACTCAGTTCAACATGCCATTTACAAAATAAGGAGGTAAATTATGGCTAAGACAGCAATGAAAGTGAAACAGCAGCGCAAGCAGAAGTTCTCCACAAGAGAATACAATCGTTGCAGAATCTGTGGACGTCCACATGCATATTTAAGAAAATATGGTATCTGCCGTGTTTGCTTCCGTGAGTTAGCATACAAGGGACAGATTCCAGGTGTTAAGAAAGCAAGTTGGTAGGAGGAAAGAACAATGACAATGAGTGATCCAATCGCAGATATGCTTACAAGAATCCGTAATGCAAATACTGCTAAACATGATACTGTAGATGTTCCAGCATCCAAGATGAAGCTTGCTATCGCTAATATCTTGTTAGATGAAGGATATATCGAGAAATACGATGTTGTTGAAGACGGAGTATTCAAAACAATTCACATCACACTGAAATATGGTGCTGATAAGAACGAGAAAGTTATCACAGGCCTTAAGAGAATTTCTAAACCAGGTCTTCGTGTATACGCTTCAAGCGAGAATGTACCTAAGGTATTTGGTGGACTTGGAACAGCAATCATTTCCACAAACCAGGGTGTAATCACTGACAAAGCTGCAAGAAAGCTTGGTATCGGTGGAGAAGTTCTCTGCTATATTTGGTAAGAAACCCGTGAGCAACTTAGTGAAGGTGTGCCGTAAGGCACAGCCTGAACTGATTGCCATATAGAAACTGAAAACAGAGAAGCCATAAGAGCTTTTCCGAGAATCTAAGTTAAGGAGGAATAAGGTATGTCACGTATCGGAAGACATCCAATCGCTATCCCGGCAGGCGTAACTGTTGAGATCGCTGAGAACAATGTAGTGACTGTTAAAGGTCCAAAGGGAACACTTGAGAAAGCACTTCCTACAGAGATGGAAATCAAACAGGAAGGCGAAGAAATCGTTGTAACAAGACCAAATGACTTAAAGAAAATGAAATCTTTACATGGTCTTACAAGAACACTGATCAATAACATGGTTATTGGTGTAACGGAAGGATACCAGAAGGTTCTGGAAGTTAACGGTGTTGGATACAGAGCAGCAAAATCAGGTAACAAATTAACACTGAACCTTGGTTATTCTCATCCAGTCGAGATGGAAGATCCTGAAGGCATTGAGACAGTAGTTGAAGGTCAGAACAAGATCATCGTTAAAGGACTCAGTAAAGAAAAAGTTGGTCAGTTTGCGGCTGAGATCAGAGACAAGAGAAGACCTGAGCCATACAAAGGTAAAGGTATTAAGTATGTTGATGAAGTTATCAGACGTAAAGTTGGTAAGACTGGTAAGAAATAATTAAGGAGAGATGTGAAAATGGTTAGCAAAAAATCAAGAAGTGAAGTTCGCGTAAACAAGCACAGAAAATTACGTAACCGTTTATCTGGTACAGCTGAGTGCCCACGTTTAGCGGTATTCAGAAGTAATAATCATATGTATGCTCAAATTATTGACGATACAGTTGGAAATACACTGGTTTCCGCTTCCACTCTTCAGAAAGATGTGAAAGCAAACCTGGAGAAAACTAACAACGTTGATGCAGCAGCATATTTAGGAAAAGTAATCGCAGAAAAGGCCCTTGAAAAAGGTATTAAAGACGTTGTCTTCGACAGAGGCGGATTTATTTATCAGGGTAAAGTTCAGGCATTAGCAGACGCAGCTAGAGAAGCTGGGTTGAATTTCTAGAAGGAGGAGCACACATGAGACAGGAACGTATTGATGCTAATTCATTAGAATTAAACGAAAAAGTAGTATCAATTAAACGTGTAACCAAAGTTGTTAAGGGTGGCCGTAATATGAGATTCACAGCTTTAGTAGTTGTTGGTGACGGAAATGGCCATGTTGGTGCAGGTTTAGGAAAAGCTACAGAAATTCCGGAAGCAATCCGCAAAGGAAAAGAAGATGCAGCTAAAAATCTCATCTCTGTAGCATTAGATGAAAATGACAGTGTAACACATGATTATATCGGTAAATTCGGAGGCGCTTCTGTATTACTTAAGAAGGCTCCAGAAGGTACTGGAGTTATCGCTGGTGGTCCAGCACGTGCCGTAATCGAGATGGCAGGAATCAAGAATATCCGTACAAAATCTCTTGGTTCTAACAACAAACAGAACGTTGTACTTGCTACAATCGAAGGATTACGCCAGATTAAAACTCCGGAAGAAGTAGCTAAGCTTCGCGGTAAATCTGTTGAAGAGATCTTTGGCTAAGGAGGTAGAACAAAATGGCAGATTTAAAAATCACATTAGTAAAATCTACAATCGGTGCTGTACCTAAGCATAAGAAAACTGTTGAAGCATTAGGACTTAAGAAGCTGAACAAAACTGTTGTACTTCCAGATAATGCAGCAACAAGAGGTATGGTTAAACAGGTTTCTCACCTGGTAAAAGTAGAAGAAGTATAATTCATTTATTCGGATAAGGAGGTGTCACAATGGATTTATCTAACTTAAGACCTGCTGACGGATCAAAGCAGAGTGATAATTTCAGAAGAGGACGTGGACACGGTTCTGGAAATGGTAAGACAGCTGGTAAGGGACATAAAGGTCAGAAAGCTCGTTCAGGCGGTACAAGACCTGGTTTCGAAGGTGGTCAGATGCCATTATATAGAAGAATACCAAAGAGAGGTTTCACTAACAGAAACACTAAGACAATCGTTGGTATCAACGTAAGTGCTCTTGAAGTATTTGAAAATGATACAGTTGTTACTGTAGATACATTAATCGAACAGGGTATCGTTACAAATCCAAAGGATGGAGTTAAGATTCTTGGAAATGGCGAACTTACTAAGAAGCTTACAGTTCAGGCAGATGCATTCAGTGCAGGAGCTGTAGCTAAGATCGAGGCGTTAGGTGGAAAAGCAGAGGTGATCTAATGTTAGAAGCATTTCGAAAGGCATTCAAGATAAAGGATATTCGAAAGAAGATCGGATATACATTTTTGATGTTAATCGTAATACGAATTGGATCGCAGTTGCCAACACCAGGCGTAAATGGTGAATATATTAAGAATTTCTTTGCTCAAAACACTGGAGAGGCGTTCAATTTGTTTAACGCCTTCACCGGTGGCTCTTTTGAGCAAATGTCTGTATTTGCCTTAAGTATTACACCTTATATTACTTCATCAATCATAGTTCAGCTGCTTACAATTGCAATTCCGCAGTTAGAAGAGATGCAGCGTGACGGCGAGACTGGAAGAAAGAAGATTGTTGCTATTACAAGATATCTTACCGTTGGTCTTGCTTTAATTGAATCCGGCGCTATGGCAGTTGGATTCGGCCGTCAGGGACTTCTGGTGAAGTATAATTTTGTTAATGCAGCAATTGTCGTATTAACACTCACGGCAGGATCCGCTTTCCTGATGTGGATTGGTGAGAGAATTACAGAAAAAGGTGTGGGCAATGGTATATCTATTGTCCTGGTGATCAACATTATCTCTCGTATTCCGAGTGATATGACGACGTTATTTGACCAGTTCGTGAAAGGAAAAGCGATTGCTTCCGCTGGTCTTGCAGTATGTGTAATCATTGCAATCATCTTAGCATTGGTTGTTTTTACCGTAATCCTGCAGGATGGAGAAAGAAGAATTGCTGTACAGTATTCCCAGAAAGTGGTTGGAAGAAGATCATATGGTGGACAGTCCACTAATATTCCGCTGAAGGTTAACACGGCAGGCGTTATCCCTATTATCTTTTCATCATCTTTGATGCAGTTTCCAATCGTAATTGCAACTTTTCTTGGAAAAGATAATGGTAGTGGAATCGGAAGTGAGATTCTTCGTGGATTAAACCAGAGCAACTGGTGTAATCCGGAACAGATCAAGTATTCGTGGGGACTGGTACTATATATTGTCCTGACTGTATTCTTCGCATATTTTTGACACTTCAATTACATTTAATCCATTGGAGATTGCAAATAATATGAAGAAGAGCGGTGGATTTATACCGGGAATTCGTCCGGGAAGACCAACAGTAGAATATTTGACAAAAATCTTGAATTATATTATTTTTGTTGGTGCATGCGGATTGATTCTGGTACAGATTGTTCCGATATTATTCAACGGATGGCTTGGAGCAAAAGTATCCTTTGGTGGTACTTCTCTGATCATTATTGTCAGTGTAGTATTGGAAACACTTAAGCAAATTGATTCAATGACACTTGTAAGAACATACAAGGGATTTTTAAATAGTTAATATTTTGACTCGCGGGAAGTTTTTTTTACGCGGGTTAAAATGCTATAAGGAGGAACCGCCAAATGAATATTATTATGTTAGGTGCCCCAGGAGCGGGCAAAGGAACCCAGGCAAAAAAAATTTGCAGCAAAATATGATATCCCACACATTTCTACAGGAGATATCTTCAGAGCCAATATCAAGAATGGTACAGAACTGGGAAATAAGGCAAAAACATACATGGATCAGGGCTTGTTAGTTCCGGATGAACTGGTAGTAGATCTCGTAGTAGACCGCGTACAGCAGGATGATTGCAAGAACGGATATGTTTTAGATGGTTTTCCGAGAACAATTCCACAGGCAGAAGCACTGGATAAGGCACTCGCAGCACTGGGAGACAAGGTTGACTATGCAATCGATGTAAATGTCCCTGATGAGAACATTGTAAATCGTATGGGTGGACGACGCGCATGCGTAGGATGTGGAGCAACTTATCATCTGGTATATGCACCGACAAAGACAGAGGGAATCTGTGATGTTTGCGGAAAAGAACTGATTTTAAGAGATGATGATAAACCAGAGACAGTTCAGAAGAGACTGAACGTATATCATGAGCAGACACAGCCGTTGATTGATTATTATACAAATGCCGGTATTTTAAAAACTGTTGACGGAACAGTTGATATTAATGATGTATTTGCAGCAATCGTAGAGATACTTGGAGCATAAGATCATGGCAATTACAATTAAGTCCGAAAGAGAAATCGAATTAATGGCGGAAGCCGGTAAGATACTTGAACGGGTTCATAATGAACTGGAGAATGCACTGCGTCCGGGAATGAGTACGAAAGATATTGATACTCTGGGTGAGGAGATTATCAGAAGTTATGGATGCATTCCTTCTTTTTTGAATTATAATGGATATCCGGCATCCATCTGTGTATCAGTGAATCAGGAAGTTGTTCATGGAATTCCGGATAAACACAGGATCATTCAGGAAGGCGATATTGTCAGTCTGGACGCAGGAGTTATTTATAAGGGCTATCATTCAGATGCGGCAAGAACGCATGCGGTCGGTGAAGTCAGTGAGGAAGCAAAAAAATTTGATTCAGGTTACCAAAGAAAGCTTCTTCGAAGGAATAAAATTTGCCAAAGCAGGGAATCATTTATTTGATATATCCGGTGCGATCGGCAGATATGCAGAAGAAAGAGGTTATGGTGTTGTAAGAGATCTATGTGGACATGGAATCGGAACAGCACTTCATGAGGCACCTGAAATTCCGAATTATGAAGTGGGACGTAAAGGTGTGAGATTAAGACCAGGTATGACACTTGCCATCGAGCCGATGATCAATATAGGAACACCTGAAGTTGACTGGCTGGACGATGACTGGACAGTTGTAACAAGAGATGGTTCTTTATCGGCACATTATGAGAATACGATATTGATCACCGAAGGCGAACCTAGAATTCTGTCCTTAACCTGTGAGAATGAATAGACTTATATAAGTAAGAGGAAACAGATATGGTGATGTATGAAGCAGGCATGCTTGCAAGATCAAAAGCCGGACATGATAAAGCAAAGATGTATATCATAAAAGAAGTGGACGATACATATGTATATCTGGTGGATGGACGAATCAGAACACTCGTCCATCCTAAAAAAAATAGAAAAAAAAAGCATGTGCAAGATCGTTCAATGGCAACATATAATATGAAAGAACTTGATGATGCAGGCATAAGAAAGTTAATTAAGGATTGGATGAAAGAAGAAAAGTAGGAGGAAGATAGAATGTCAAAGGCTGACGTTATTGAAATTGAAGGAACTGTAGTAGAAAAATCTGCCAAACGCAATGTTTCAGGTAGAACTTGAGAATGGACATCAGGTATTAGCTCATATCAGCGGTAAACTGAGAATGAACTTCATCAAGATCCTGCCGGGAGATAAAGTAACATTAGAGCTGTCTCCATATGACCTTTTCAAAAGGGAAGAATTATCTGGAGAGATAAATAAATTCCAAAAAAAGCTATTGACTTATATTGCAAATGGATGCTATACTATATAAGCACGTTTTCTAGGCATGTTTATGCACTGAAATCTCTGAGTTGCGATTTCAAATGGAAATGTGTAGCAACAAAGGCATAGCAATGGATGAAAGGAGGATCCCCGTGAAGGTTAGATCATCAGTAAAACCAATTTGCGAAAAATGCAAAGTAATTAAAAGAAAAGGAAGCATTCGCATTATCTGCGAAAATCCAAAACACAAACAGCGTCAGGGTTAATTTCTGAAGAATGTTTGATGTATTTAGGCGGCTGATAGTGGACACGCCAGGCGGTGTGGAAACTATTTCAAATATACAAGGCGCACCCGAAAGACCGGTGATGATCCTCGTATATTGCTTCTAATGCCGGCTCGTCATTACCGCATAGCTTCCAACACTATGAGCGGTGGCCGGAAAGGGCATGATACCGAACATGCCTGGGACAAAAATACAGGTCCCCTATTAAAGACAATTAACAATGAAAGAAAATGGAGGAAATTCACATGGCTCGTATAGCAGGTGTAGACTTACCAAGAGACAAACGTGTTGAGATCGGACTGACTTATATCTACGGAATCGGTAGAACAAGCGCAACTCGTATCTTGACAGAGGCAGGAGTTAATCCTGATATTCGTTGTAGAGATCTTACAGACGATGATGTAAAGAAAATCAGTGCTGTAATCGATGAGACACAGACAGTAGAAGGTGATCTTCGTAGAGAAATCGCTCTCAACATCAAGAGATTACAGGAAATCGGATGCTATAGAGGAATCCGTCACAGAAAAGGACTTCCGGTTCGTGGTCAGAAGACTAAGACAAATGCAAGAACAAGAAAAGGTCCTAAGAGAACAGTAGCAAACAAGAAGAAATAATTTATTTGAGGAAAGAGTAGGTTAGTTTTATTATGGCAAAGAAAGTTACAAAAAAAGGTGACAAAGAAACGTGTCAAGAAAAAACGTTGAACACGGACAGGCTCACATCCAGTCATCTTTTAATAACACAATCGTAACATTAACAGATGCACAGGGAAATGCTCTGTCATGGGCAAGTGCAGGCGGTCTCGGATTCAGAGGTTCAAGAAAATCTACCCCTTATGCAGCTCAGATGGCAGCTGAAACAGCAGCTAAAGCAGCATTAGTACATGGTTTAAAATCAGTTGACGTAATGGTTAAAGGACCAGGTTCAGGTAGAGAAGCAGCAATTCGTGCTCTGCAGGCATGCGGAATCGATGTAACAAGTATCAGAGACGTTACACCAGTACCACACAATGGTTGCCGTCCACCAAAACGCAGAAGAGTCTAGTACTATTATTATTCACTACGTTAACGGATTGTATGTGTCCGAATTATATAGGAGGAAAACAAAAACATGGCAGTAAATAGAGTTCCTGTTCTTAAAAGATGCAGATCCCTCGGAATGGATCCAGTTTATTTAGGAATTGATAAAAAGTCTAACAGACAGTTAAAAAGAGCTAATAGAAAAATGAGCGAGTATGGTCTCCAGTTACGTGAGAAACAGAAAGCAAAATTCATCTATGGTGTATTAGAGAAACCTTTCCTGAACTACTTCAAGAAAGCATCTAAGATGAATGGTATGACAGGTGAAAACCTGATGGTACTCTTAGAGTCAAGACTTGACAACGTTGTATTCCGTCTTGGACTTGCCAGAACAAGACGTGAAGCAAGACAGATCGTTGACCACAAGCACGTGCTTGTAAACGGAAAACAGATCAACATCCCTTCATACCTTGTAAAGGCAGGAGATGTTGTAGAAATCAAAGAAGCTAAGAAAAACTCACCAAGATACAAAGAGATCGTTGAGGTTACAGGCGGACGTCTTGTTCCAGAATGGTTAGAAGCTGATCTGGAAGGTCTGAAAGGAACAGTAAAAGAACTTCCAAAACGTGAAGCAATCGATGTTCCTGTAGATGAGATGTTAATCGTCGAGTTGTATTCTAAATAATAAACCGTAACCCACAGGAGGTGGACTTAGTGTTTGATTTTAATAAACCCAATATTGAAATAACTGATATTTCAGATGATAAGAAATATGGTAGATTCGTTGTAGAACCTCTTGAAAGAGGTTATGGTACAACATTAGGTAATTCTCTTAGAAGAATTATGCTTTCATCTTTGCCTGGTTCAGCAATCAGCCAGGTTAAGATCGATGGTGTACTTCATGAATTCAGTTCTATTCCGGGTGTTAAGGAAGATGTCACAGAGATTATCATGAACCTGAAATCTCTGGCAATCAAAAACACATCTGAATCTGATGAGCCTAAGACTGCTTATATTGAGTTCGAAGGCGAAGGAGTTGTAACAGCAGCTGACATTCAGGTGGATCAGGATATTGAAATCATGAACCCGGAGACTGTAATCGCTACATTAAACGGCGGTGCAGACAGCAAATTGTATATGGAACTTACCATTACAAATGGAAGAGGCTACGTGAGTGCTGATAAGAATAAGAATGACGAACTGCCAATCGCAGTGATTCCAATTGATTCTATCTACACTCCAGTGGAACGAGTGAACCTTACAGTAGAGAATACCCGTGTCGGACAGATTACAGACTTTGATAAACTTACACTGGATGTATACACGAACGGCACACTGCTTCCGGATGAAGCTGTAAGTTTGGCTGCAAAGGTACTTAGTGAACATCTGAAACTCTTTATTGATCTGTCAGAAGTAGCACAGGCTGCTGAAGTTATGATTGAAAAAGAAGACGATGAAAAAGAAAAAGTTCTTGAGATGAGCATTGACGAACTTGAACTTTCTGTTCGTTCATACAATTGCCTGAAGAGAGCTGGTATCAATACAGTTGAAGAACTGACAAACAGAACACCGGAAGATATGATGAAAGTACGTAACCTTGGACGTAAGTCTCTGGAAGAAGTACTTGCAAAATTAGATGAGTTAGGCTTAAGCCTCAGCAAAGGTGAAGAATAATCTGTCAGTAAGCCCGTAAGTGCATGGCAGAGCATTTGGCTAGTAAGCCCGAAGAAGCATAACCAAGTGTTATAATGGAGGATATTTTAAAAATGGCAAAATATAGAAAACTTGGCAGAACATCAAGCCAGAGAAAAGCATTATTAAGAAACCAGGTAACAGCACTTCTGAACAACGGTAAGATCGTTACAACAGAAGCTAAGGCTAAAGAGATCCGCAAGATCGCTGAAGGACTTATCGCATTAGCTGTTAAAGAAAAAGATAACTTCGAAGAAGTTACTGTAAAAGCTAAAGTTGCCCGCAAAGACAAAGATGGCAAGAGAGTAAAAGAAGTTGTAGATGGTAAGAAAGTTACTGTATATGACGAAGTTGATAAAACAATCAAAAAGGATATGCCAAGCAGACTGCATGCTCGTCGTCAGATGCTGAAGGTTCTTTATCCTGTAAAGGAAGTTCCAACTGCACAGGCTGGAAAGAAGAAAAATACAAAAGAAGTTGATCTCGTAGCAAAATTATTCGATGAGATCGCTCCTAAGTATGCAGATCGTAACGGTGGATACACAAGAATCGTTAAGATCGGTCAGCGTAAAGGTGATGCAGCTATGGAAGTTCTGATTGAACTTGTATAGTTAGAAGTCAATAAAAATATTGAAAACCTCACACAATCATGTGTGAGGCTTTTTTTCTGCATAAATGACACAGAAAAAAGACAGACAGGAAATTTCGTAAAACAGATAATCAAAGATTTGTTAAAAATCTGACTATAGCGTTAAATTTACTACTATTAACAAATATGATTACAAATTATCAAATAAATGATATAATACCGATATCACATTTGAAATGAATTGTGCAAAAACTGATAATTGCAATTCATATGTACTGTAAATTGAAAACAAACAGATGGAAGGTAGGAATAAAGAATGAGCAGACTGGAAATTGCCTCTCCAAAAAAAGCAAAGATCGTAATGGAAGGCCTTTATAAAGATCTGGAAAGAAGAATCGAATCAAGTCCTCCGGGATTATGTCCTGTAGATATGGCAAGAGCATTTCTTGAGTTATGTCATGCACAGACCTGTGGAAAATGTGTACCTTGCCGTATCGGATTAGGTCAATTGAACAATTTCATCCGTGAAGTACTGGATGGAAAAGCAACTATGAAGACGCTGGATATTATGGAGCAGACTGCACTTTCAATCATGGAATCAGCAGACTGTGCAATCGGATATGAGGCTGCTAATATGGTATACAAAGGATTGATCGGTTATCGTGATGATTACGTTGAACATATCCAGAACGGAAGATGTACCTGTACCTATAATCAGCCGGTACCATGTGTATCTTTATGTCCTGCACATGTAGATATTCCGGGATATGTTGCACTGGTAGGTGAAGGCAGATATGCAGATGCGATCCGTCTGCTGAGAAAAGATAATCCGTTCCCGACCACATGTGGATTTATCTGTGAACATCCATGTGAAGCAAGATGTAGAAGAAATATGGTGGATGATTCTATTAATATTCGTGGATTAAAACGTGTAGCAGCAGATTTTGCGGGAGAAGTTGATCCTCCGCAGTGTGCACCGGATACAGGAAAAAAGATTGCAATCCTTGGTGGAGGACCTGGTGGTTTGAGTGCAGCTTATTATCTGCAGTTAATGGGACATCAGACAACTGTATATGAGATGCTTCCGAAATTAGGAGGAATGCTTCGTTATGGTATTCCGAACTACAGACTTCCGAAAGACAGACTTGACGATGATATCCGTGCGATACTGAAGACAGGTGTGCAGGTGAAAAAATGGTCTGAAGATCGGTCAGGATATTACAATCCAGCAATTGAGACAGGAATATGATGTTGTTCTGATTACAATCGGGGCAAGTACAGATAAAAAATTAGGATTGGAAAATGAAGATGCAGACGGAATCCTATCAGCCGTACAGTTCCTGCGTAACGTAGGGAAGAATCAGATTATGGATTTGACAGGAAAAGAGGTTGCTGTTATCGGTGGAGGTAACGTATCCATGGATGCGGTCCGTACAGCAAAACGTCTGGGTGCCAAGAAAGTAAGTATCGTTTACAGACGAAGAGTTGCGGATATGACTGCACTTCCGGGAGAAATAGACGGAGCAGTTGCAGAAGGTATTGAATTACAGACATTGAAAGCACCGTCATCCATTGATGTAGATGAGAATCATCATGTAAAAGGAATCTATGTGACCCCTCAGATGGTGAGCTCAATCAGAGACGGAAGAGCAAGCATCAAACCTACAGGTGAAGAAGATATTTACATACCATGCGATGTATTAATCGTAGCAATCGGACAGAATATCGAAACACATCACTTTGAACAGGCTGGTATTCCGGTTGAACGTGGGAAAATTGTTACCAAAAGCACAGGAGCATTCGAGAACCTTCCAGGTGTATTTGCCGGAGGAGACTGTGCAAGCGGACCGGCTTCAGTTATTAAGGCAATTGCAGCTGCAAAAGTCGTAGCAGCTAATATTGATGAGTATCTTGGATATCATCATGAGATTTCCTGCGACGTTGATATTCCAGAAGCGCATCTGGATGATCGTACACCTTGCGGAAGAGTAAATCTTACAGAAAGAGAAGCGTGTGAAAGAGTCTGCGATTTTGAGGCAGTGGAAAATTGTATGACAGAAAAAGAAGCGAAACAGGAAGCAGGAAGATGTCTTCGCTGTGATCACTTCGGATACGGTATATTTAAGGGAGGCAGAGAGACATTATGGTAAATCTTACAATAGATGGAAGAGAGATAACGGTAAAAGAGAATACCACGATCATGGAAGCTGCATCCCAGAATGGAATTCCAATTCCGAAACTTTGTTATTTAAAAGGAATCAATGAAATTGCGGCCTGTCGTGTCTGTGTAGTGGAATTAGAAGGAAAAGAGAAACTTATCACCTCATGCAATAATGTTGCAAAAGAAGGTATGGTCATTCATACGAACAGTCCGAAAGTCAGAAGACACAGAAGAACAACGGTAGAGCTGATCCTTTCGCAGCATGACTGTGAATGTGTTACCTGTTCCAGAAGTGGAAACTGTAGTCTTCAGACGGTTGCAAATGACCTGAATATTATAGATATTCCGTTTAAAATGGAGATTGAAAGACAGCCATGGAATAAAGAATTCCCATTGATCAGGGATTCTTCCAAGTGTATAAAATGCATGCGCTGTGTACAGGTTTGTGAAAAAGTACAGGGACTTGGTGTATGGGATGTGGAAGGAACAGGATCAAGAACTACGATCAATGTGGCTGGTCACAGGACAATAGAAGAAGCTGACTGCGCATTATGCGGACAGTGTATTACACATTGTCCGGTTGGTGCGTTAAGAGTAAGAGATGATACAGAAGATATATGGGATGCAATTGCAGATCCGGATAAGATTGTAGTTGCACAGGTAGCTCCGGCTGTCAGAACAGCATGGGGTGAGGAATTTGGACTTTCTGATGATGAAGCAACAGTTGGAAAGATCCTTGACGCTTTGAAGAGAATGGGAGTCGACTATGCTTTTGACACCACATTTTCGGCTGACTTGACAATTATGGAAGAAGGGACGGAATTTTTGCACAGATTTACTGCAGGGGAATTGAAAGAGCGTCCGATGTTTACTTCCTGTTGCCCGGGATGGCTTAGATTTATCAAATCACAGTATCCACATCTGGTGAGACAGCTTTCAACGGCAAAATCACCGCAGCAGATGTTCGGAGCTGTGATGAAGACTTACTTTGCAGAGAAGCTCGGAGTATCACCGCAGAGGATTTACACAGTATCAGTAATGCCATGTGTGGCAAAAAATGAAGAAAAGGAGATGGAACTGTTCTATCAGGAGTACGCAGGACATGATGTTGATACGGTTATTACGACGAGAGAACTGCAAAGATGATCAAATCAGCGCATATCAGTCCGGATACACTGTCAGATATAGAAAGTGACCGGCCAGATGCAGGATGGAACAGGAGCAGGTGTAATTTTTCGGTGCAACAGGAGGTGTCATGGAGGCAGCTCTTCGTACGGCATACTATCTGCTTAAGAGTGAGAATCCGCCGGAAGATGCATTTAAAGCGGTAAGAAGTACAGGATTCAATGAGAATGA
>ENA-OQHD01000479-OQHD01000479.1-human-gut-metagenome-genome-assembly--contig:-NODE-479-length-14353-cov-3.038662_pt1 | contig 14353 bp, 14 predicted proteins | sample MGYA00242560_ERZ504711 | MGnify/ENA primary metagenome ERZ504711 (study PRJEB26092, sample SAMD00036198) | human gut metagenome | host: Homo sapiens | study: EMG produced TPA metagenomics assembly of... | reverse complement strand
AACCCGCTGTTAGGAACGCCATATACTCCTACCCCAGCTTCATAAGGCAGAAATCCGCAAGTCAGGTTCAAATCTACAGACTTAACACTGAACGGATAGTTGAGTTCAACATACGAAGAATAATTCTGCCTGCCTTTATCATCTTTGTCAGCTCCGGCAAACATAGTGTACCAAGCGATTGACAAAGGAAACTTTTCAACCGGCAATGTATAGGCTAATCCCGCTTCAAAGTGATGAGCTGTTTCGTGACTCTTAAAATTAAAATACTTTCTTGCTCCTTGTCCGCCCCACCACAAGCTGGCAACAGAAAAAAGTTAGACCTGATTCTCCCAAAGCATAGGCAGCCGTCAAATCAATCTCCTTAGCCGCAGCCCCCTTCTCCTGAAGAAACTCCGTCAAAATCGGTAGAGCCCCATGCCGTCAAAGAAAAAATCACCGACCCCAAAAACCCAAAAGGTGGGCTGAAAACTGGCTCCCGTCTGGTAAAAGCCGCGCCAAACATAAGAACTGACTAAATCACCTTGTATTGCAAATTCCTGAGCTTGCACTTTGCCGGTTCCCATAAAACAAGCAGCTACCATACTCGCAAAAAATCTAGAATTGATATTTTTAAAACTTTTCATATCCAACTATTTATTTACCATTACTAATCAATCGTTGAAAGGCAGGAAGGAAGTTTCGGCTCCCCCTGTAAAATGACAGTCTTTCGCTGCCTGAACAGAAATACTTCCGCTCCTGCCCATAACACATGACAAACACAACTCAAAAAATTATTTATTCTGATCGGCTTCTTCTAATGCAATGTTCAGTTCCAGCACATTGACAGTTTCCGTACCAAACAGCCCCCAAAAAGGGTTTGCTGATGTTCTTGTCTACAATGGCTTTCACTTCAGCCTCGTTCATGCCACGTGCCTGAGCCACACGCTTCACTTGTACATAAGCACAAGCAGGTGTGATATGTGGGTCTAGACCAGAACCACTGGCGGTTACCATTTCAGCAGGCACATCCTTGCGGCTCAGATAAGGATGATGTACCAGAAAAGTATCGATACGGGCTTCCACTTCTGCCAGGTATTCATCGTTCGTAGGTCCCTTGTTACTACCACCCGAAGCATCGGCTGTATAATTACCCGCAGATGGGCGTCCCCAGAAATAAATATCTTGCGTAAACATCTGGCCTACATTGGCTGCACCTACCACTTTACTATTGAGTGTTGCCACCTCTGCATTTCCCTTGTTGGGACCGGCGAACTGTGCAAATATCCACAAGACAAGGATATAGAACAGAGAGCAAAAATATGCAAAATGCAATTGTTATTTTAAATGATTTCCAAAGAGTTTTCATTTTATCCAAGATTTTGAAAAAAACAGACTAACTATCATATCTATCAGTTTGATGCCGACAAACGGAGCAATGACGCCACCCACACCATAAATCAACAGATTGCGACGAAGTAGCGCACTGGCACCGATCGGCTTATACTGAACACCTTTCAAAGCCAACGGAATCAAGATAGGAATAATGATAGCGTTGAATATGACAGCCGAGAGAATGGCCGTTTCAGGGCTATGCAGTCCCATAATGTTCAGAGGAGCCAACTGAGGGATGGCTACCATAAACAAAGCAGGGATAATAGCAAAGTACTTGGCAACGTCGTTCGCAATGGAGAAGGTAGTCAACGTACCGCGTGTCATTAACAACTGTTTGCCAATCTCCACAATTTCAATCAGCTTCGTCGGATCGTTGTCAAGGTCCACCATGTTACCAGCTTCTTTGGCTGCCTGCGTACCGCTGTTCATTGCCACCCCCACATTAGCTTGTGCAAGGGCGGGAGCGTCGTTTGTACCGTCACCCATCATAGCCACCAGCTTACCGGCCTGCTGTTCTTTTTTGATATATTCCATCTTGTCTTCCGGCTTGGCTTCAGCAATGAAATCATCTACTCCAGCTTTCTCTGCAATATATTTGGCCGTCAAAGGGTTGTCACCGGTCACCATCACAGTTTTCACACCCATCCTGCGAAGACGCTCAAAACGTTCCTGAATGCCCGGTTTGATAATATCCTGCAACTCAATTACCCCAGTAACTTTCTGATTGACACATACCACCAGCGGAGTTCCACCGTTGCTGGTAATTACAGCAATCACCTCTTCAATCTCTTTCGGGAACTTGTTTCCGGCATTTTCCACAATCTTGCGAATAGCGTCGAATGCGCCTTTACGTATCTGAGTACCATCCTGCAAATCCACACCCGAACATTTTGTTTCGGCTGTAAACTTAATCATATGAGCACCGGTAGTATTCAAATCACGCATACGATGACCGTTTTCACGTCCCAGTTCAATGATAGACTTACCTTCCGGAGTCTCGTCAGAAAGTGAGGACAACAAGCAAGCCTCTACGAACAAATTCTCGTCAACACCCGAAGCCGAATGAAACTTAGTAGCTTTACGGTTACCGATTGTAATGGTGCCAGTCTTGTCTAGCAACAAGGTATCAATGTCACCGGCTGTTTCTACCGCCTTACCGGATTTGGTGATTACATTAGCGCGCAAAGCACGGTCCATCCCAGCAATGCCGATGGCAGAAAGCAGTCCGCCGATAGTAGTCGGTATCAAGCAGACAAACAAAGAAATGATGGCTGCAATGGAGATATAAGTTCCCGGATGGTCAATATTCGTATAGTCAGCCATAGGAATCAACGTCACACATACAATGACGAATACCAAGGTGAAACCGGCCAGAAGAATAGTCAATGCTATCTCGTTCGGAGTCTTCTGGCGAGTAGCGCCTTCTACCAAAGCAATCATCTTGTCAAGAAAGCTCTCACCCGGTTGCTGCGTCACCAATACCTTGATTTTATCAGAAAGAACTTTTGTACCACCAGTTACGGAACTCTTGTCACCACCGGCCTCACGGATAACCGGAGCAGATTCACCGGTAATGGCACTTTCGTCAATGGAGGCCAAACCTTCCACAATCTCACCGTCGGCAGGAATCGTATCTCCTGCTTCACAAATAAAATAGTCGCCTTTCTTCAAACGTGAACTGCTAACGGTATGGATTTTACCGTCAACCAGCACTTTAGCCGGAGTCTCTTCACGGGTTTTACGCAAGCTGTCAGCTTGGGCCTTACCACGCGCTTCAGCGATGGCTTCAGCAAAATTAGCAAACAGCAACGTCACAAACAAGATGACGAATACCAAGAAATTATATCCGAATGCTCCATATTCCGAAGTACCCAATGAAAGGAAACAGACAATCAGCATGACGACTGTTACGACTTCCACCGTAAACATAATCGGATTCTTTATCATCACCCGTGGATTCAGCTTCACGAATGATTGCTTCAAACTTTCCATTACTTGCTCCTTCTGAAACAAAGAAGCTGATTTATTATCTTTCATACCTATGAAATTACTTTTTACAAACTACTATTACAAACTGAAATGTTCAGCAATCGTACTCAATGCATGTGCCGGGAAGAATGACAAGGCAGCCACAATAAAGATAACGGCAAAAGTCATCACACCGAAAGTTACTGTATCCGTCTTCAGCGTACCGGCACTCTCCGGAACATATTTCTTTCCGGCCAACAGACCAGCAATGGCTACCTGACCTACGATAGGCAGGAAACGTCCCAAAATCAACGTCCAGCCGGTAGTGTAGTTCCAGAAGTAAGTATTGTCGCCCAAATCCTTCGAAGCCGGAACCATTATTGGCCGCAGCCGAAGTATATTCATAAAGCTGCTCACTCAGTCCGTGGAAACTGGGATTATTCAACCAGCCGCCTTCACCTGCCACAAATTCAGGATAATGAGCGAACAAAAAGCAAGAAAGTGCCACACCGCCCAAGATGATAAGCGGATGAAGCAGTGCCACAATGGTAGCAATCTTCATTTCACGCGCCTCTACCTTCTTACCGAGAAATTCCGGAGTACGTCCCACCATCAGTCCACTGATGAATACGGCGATAATGATGAATGTATAATAGTTCATGAAACCTACACCCACACCTCCAAACCACGTATTAATCTGCATGTTCAGCATTTCCATCATACCGGAAAGAGGCATCGTTGAATCATGCATACCATTCACAGAGCCATTGGAAGTAACTGTAGTCACAATACTCCAAAGAGCAGTAGCAGCAGACCCTAAACGGACTTCTTTACCTTCCATTGCTCCATTGTCTTGGGCAATTCCCATCTCATCAATGCGCGGATTACCTCCCATCTCCTGCGAAACATTGATGCAAACACCGACAAGAAAAGCCAAAAATGCATTACGCTATAGATAGAGTAAGCCATCTTCTTACGTTTGATGTAAAAGCCGAGTGCAATCACCATAGACATTGGTATAATTAGGATAGACCAACATTCTGCAATATCTGTCAAGTAAGTAGGATTTTCCAACGGATGTGAAGAGTTACATCCAAAGTAACCGCCACCGTTCGTACCCAATTGCTTGATAGGAACAATCGCTGCCGTAGGACCTTGTGAAACCAACTGGGTTTGTCCTTCCATCGTCTGAACTTCCAGCTTACCATCAAATCCCATCGGAGTACCTTGTAGAATGAGGATGAAGCCCACAATCAACGAAAGCGGTAATAATACACGGGTACAGCTCAAAACCAAGAACTTCCAGAAGTTACCGATAGTCTTCGTCGATTTAGCAGCCATACCCTTCATGATACCTGCCATAGCTGCCATACCGGTAGCGGCGGTAATGAATTGGAACAACATAATGACGAACAACTGTGTAAAATATGTCAGTCCGCTTTCACCGGAATAATGCTGCAAATTACAGTTCACCATAAAATCTGATACATGTATTGAATGCCAGATCCGGTGTCTGGTTAGCGTTTCCATCCGGATTTAACGGCAACCACTGCTGTGTACAGAGTAGCACCATGCCCCATACAAACCAAAAGGCTTCAGAATCAGCAGGGCTTTCAAGAACTGTTTCCAGTTCATCTCTTCCTCCGGATTGACTCCGGCCACTTTATAAATCAATCTCTCGACCGGCTTCATGAAATCCGACCATGTCTTTTCGCCTTTGTAAACCTTGGCAATATACTTTCCCAGAGGATAGGATATCACAATCAGCAGAACAATCTGCAAGGCTACACCTAAAATTTCAGTGTTCATTTCTCCACTCTCCATTCATTAAAACTTTTCGGGTCTTATCAGCACATAAGTCAGATACCCGAACATTACAATACCTAATACAAATAAAGCTGTGTACATAATTCTCTCTTTTAAATCTTCTCAAACCAATCTACGCATTTCCAGAAAAGCCAAAAGGCGAACAACCGCTCAATAGGCAAAAAATAAATGATACTGTTATTCCCATGTTTTTACCTTTTAAAATGTTACTACATATTTTTGTCTGCCAGGAATGTGCCAAATATGTACCAAAAAGAGCGCATATACCATACACCATTAATTATCAACAGAATACATACTAAACAAGTATAAAAAGAAACAGGTTGCACCCTTTCAAAATGAAAAGGTGCAACCTGTTTTGATATGGTTTTAGCCCATAGGCACTTTCTGCTTCTAAGCCTGTTTCAAGAATAATCTTGCCACGGTCCTATATCGAAGGTACCTCAGTCGTATACTGAGGCCCCCTATTATAGATCTGAGATCTTGTATTCCTCAATCTTCCGATACAACGTCGTCAAACCTATTTTCAATAACCGGGCTGCTTCTGTCTTATTCCCCTTTGTATACTCCAGTACACGGGCAATGTGCCGGCGTTCCATAGCTGAAAGTTCAAAACTGCCGGGACTTGAATCATTGGAGTGTTCATAATGGGCATTCTGAATATCAAACGGCAAATCAGCAATGTCCAGATATCCGCTCTCGCAAACAATCATACTGCGTTCTATCACGTTACGTAATTCACGAATATTTCCCTTCCACGGTTGGGAGTCCAATGCTTCAAGAAATGCGGGAGCTATTTCAACCACCGGACGCGCCAGCTGTTCCGCAAAACTCTTTTATAAAAGCCTTCGCCAACAGCCGGATATCACCTGCACGTTCGCGCAATGGCGGCAGATGTATCTGAAATACGCTTAATCTATAAAACAAATCCTCGCGGAAACGTCCGGCAACAATCTCCTGAGACAAGTTGCGGTTCGTAGCGGCAATGATGCGGACATTGACACGGGTAGGTTTCGTATCACCTATCTTAATATACTCACCGGTTTCAAGAATACGCAGCAACTTGGCTTGCAGTTCAAACGCCATCTCACCGATTTCATCCAAAAAAATAGTCCCATTATTCGCTTCCTCGAACAGTCCCTTCTTATCCTTCAATGCGCCGGTAAACGAACCGGCTTTATGACCGAACATTTCACTTTCCAGCAACTCCTTGCTGAACGAAGAACAGTTAACCGCTACAAAATTCTGCCGTGCACGCTTACTACTGTAATGGATGGCCTGGGCAAATACCTCCTTACCCGTGCCCGTTTCTCCAGTCAACAGTACAGGAACATCAGTCCCTGACACCTTCTGAGCTAATGAAACAGCATCCTTCAGGACTTTGGATTCTCCCAGGATAGAATCAAAAGAGTACGTCTGTCCCACCTTCTTCTCCAGTTTTTCCAACCGCACATTCATACGCGCTTTCTCTACAGCACGGCTTATCAGAGGAATAATCTTGTTATTATCGTCTCCCTTGGTGATATAGTCGAAAGCACCGTTCTTGATGGCCTGCACCCCATCGGGAATATTGCCGTGCGCTGTCAGCAGAATAACTTCCACATTGGGTGCCGCCTTCTTGATAGCCAACACCAGGTCTACCCCATTTCCATCGGGCAGAAACACATCACATCAAAACTACATCGGGATTTTGGAGTTCCAGTTGCTTCAGGGCAGCCCTGCAATCACCAGCCTGACAGACGTCATATCCCTCCAACTCCATCATCCGTGTCAGAAGGGTACGGATTTGTACCTCATCATCAATGATTAGAATCTTACTCATATCTATTCGATAAGTTTTTAAACTGATAACGGTAAAAAACAGGGTGTGCAAATATAAGCTTTTCCCAAATACCAACGGCATATCTTTTGAACTTTTATAGGTGAAGGGGCAAGAGCCTGCCACCAACCGGGATATGAATATCCCACCACAACAATGCCACAGCGGCATTATGCAGGCCTAGTCCCAGTGACAGCCCCTCATGCCTCCCCCTTCCATTTTGGAAAGAGGCCACCTGAAATGAAAAGCCGGAAGGAAGAACATCTGGATGAATGCAATTATGAAACTGTTAAAAAAAGAAACAAGAAATGAAAGTTTGTAAATTCGGCGGAACTTCCGTCGGCACCGTAGAGAGAATGAAACATGTAGCAACACTCATTAAAGATGCAACACCCAAGATTGTGGTACTGTCTGCCACCGCAGGCACCACCAACCATCTGGAGGAGATTGCCGCCAACTTGTTCAACCGTGAAATAGAACAAGCTCACGACCGTATCACCCGGCTGGAATTCCAATTCATCGAATTTGCCAATGGGTTGCTGACCGACGAGAAACTGAAACGGGAAGCAATAGATTATATCCTCGACCGCTTCCAGCAACTATGGAAATTTACCAAAGATTCCTTCACCTCTGTCGAAGAGAAGGAAGTGCTGGCACAAGGCGAACTTATCAGTACCGCCCTAATGCACTTCTACCTGCGCGAGCTGAAAGTTCCCAATGTACTGCTTTGTGCATTCGACTTCATGCGTATCGGCCCCGACAACGAACCCGACTTGGAATATATAGAACAGAAACTCCGAGAGCAGCTTGCCTGCCATCCCGGCATCAATCTCTTCATCACTCAGGGTTTCATCTGCAAGAATGCCTATAACGAAACAGACAACCTGAAACGCGGCGGCAGTGATTACACCGCTTCCCTCATTGGCACCGCCCTCCAAGCAGACGAGATACAAATATGGACGGACATAGATGGCATGCACAACAATGATCCGCGCGAGGTGTCAGGTACCCGCCCCGTGAAACGCCTCAGCTTCAACGAAGCCGAACAACTGGCCTTCTATGGTGCCAAGATACTGCATCCCTTCTGTATCGCCCCGGCACGCCTAAGGAATATTCCCGTCCGGGCTGCTTAAACTCTATGGAACCGTCGGCAGAAGGCACGTTGATTTCCAACCTGCAGGACGACAATATCATCAAGGCCATAGCCGCCAAGGACCACATCATATACATAAAGTTCGAATCGAACCATAATCTGTGTCCCTATCTGTTCATCAGCAAGATTTTCGACATTTTTGCCAAGTACCGTACCCCCCTCTGCCTGCTGGTATCCTCCAATCTGGACGTATCTGTGGCTATAGACGACTGCACTCGTTTATCGAATATCATCTCCGAACTACGCCAATATGCCCATGTATTGGTAGAAGACCGCATGACCATCGTCTCCGTGGTGGGCAACATGCAATGGGAATATGCCGGGTTTGAGGCAAAGATTATGGAGGCGCTAAAGGACATCCCCCTACGGATGATTTCATATGGCAGCAGCAATAATGACGTGGCATTCGTCATTAAGAATACAGACAAAAAAAGGGCTTTACAAGCCCTAAATGATAAGTTATTCCAACCGGAATATGCAGAACGGAACTAAAAGAAATGGTTCCGTATCTCCTTCGCGATGTAACGGCCCATCAGCTCCTGCCCCGGTTTGTCGGGATGCAACCCGTCGCGCAGATAGCGCCCGCTACCGGAAGGCTGCTCAAACTTTTCGGTGATACCACAGTTGGAGTAACAGTCTATCAGCTGCACGGAAAGCGCCCGGCACAACTCACGCAAGATGGCAATCTTCTGCAGATTCAGTGCATTGTGTTCGGGGTTGCCGGTCTGAATCGGCGTGCACACGAATACGCGGCATTGGGGATAATGCTCCAGAATGGTCTGAATGGACCAACGGGCACCGCCCGCCATGGTGTTGACATCTACTTCATCGAGCGTCTTCCCTTTAAGGGCCTCTTCGGCACTACCCAAGTTACGGTCATTCGTTCCCATAGAGAACACAAAGACATCGGGCGCAGGGTAAGCGCCACTTTCCACTTCGGCTATGAACTTCTGGATATGCACCTTTGACACGTTGTTGTGCCGCATCTGTAACTCATGCTTATCCTCCGTAACCTGCCAACCGCCGGAGATGCCGGCAAAAGCTTCGCTGCCATAATCCTGAGTATCGGGATGGCATGCCCATGTGGCAGAACCGACCGCCACGTTGTGATGTGTAGCGAATCCGAGTTTATCCACTACAGTCTTAGACCATTGTTCGCCTGCGGTAATGCTGTTTCCATCGCACCCGAAGTTCAGCTTGCTGAAGTCCGGATAAAGAGATTGCGCATGCAGCGCAATCCCCATCCAGACAAGAATCCCCAAAACCATCAATCTATTCATCTTCTTATGATAGAAAACCTATGAAAAACCGTTCAATAATTTCCATGCACATACGTCCGTTGTGATACGGACATTTCCAGAATCCCGCCTTGTCATCATCGGTGTTCACCGTGCCGTCGGCACGCACGCTCCAATGCCATTCTCCGTACTTGTAGTCTACCAGATGCTGCTTGATGAAGTCCCAACATCGGAGAGCCTTCTGCATGGCCACTTCGTCATCAAAGTGCTGGTAGAGGTTGGCATGTCCCACTACGTTCTCGGCCTGCACCCACCAGTGGCGGTCAGTATCGGTCTTTCCTTTATCCAGAAAAGTCTCGTATATCATGCTGCCGTCGGGCGTCAATCCTTCATCGGCAGCGGCAGCGATGTATTCTACAAGTGGTTCCACTTTCTCCAGGAGGTCCTTATCGCCCAGAACAAGGGCAGCCTCGTGTATCAACCAGGAGGCTTCGATGTCGTGCCCATAGGAGACAATGCGGTATTTACTAACCCAATCATCATTGAAGAACAATTCCAGATGACCGGTCTTGATATTCAGAATCCGTTCCGTGAAAAGGCCTATCAAATTGCGCAGTTGCCTCTCCAGACGGGTATCCTTCCACACGCGGAAAAGATTGGTATAAGGTTCCAGAATATGCAGATGGGTATTCATCGTCTTGCGCTCGTTCTCATCCTTGGCGCTGAGGCGCATGTCGGCTATTTCTCCCCATTCGCGGGTCAAGGCTTCGCAATAACCGTTTTTCACGGGGTCGAAGCTATGCTCTTCGATGGTCTCGAACAAGCGGATGGCATATGCCAGCGCTTCATCATCGCCCGTGGCACGAGCATATTCACTCAGCCCGTAGATGGCGAACCCCAAAGCATAAATCTGCTTCTTGGTATCGAGCGGATTGCCTTTATAGTCGAGAGACCAGTAAACTCCACCAAATTCATTGTCATAGAAACGGTCGATAAGAGTACGTTTGGCACGCGTAGCCGTTTCCAGATACTCCGGCCTCTTCAGCAAGCGGTATGCAGCCGAGAAGGTCCACAAGATGCGGGCGTTCAGGATTGCCCCCTTTTCTGCTTCGGGCTTCACCTCCTCCCGGCCCGTGATACGGCCGTAGAAACCGCCGTTCACTTCATCCGTCATTCTATTTATCCAGAAGGGGAGGATATTGGAAACCAGCTCCTCCTCCATCTCCTGTTTCATCTTCTTGATATCCACAAGTTTTTGAGTTATGAGTTATAAGTTATGAGTTATGAGTTATTCTGCTGAAGGTTCTCACGGCGCTCTTTCAGGTCTGCATTGATGGCTGCCATACGCGTCTTATTCAATGGATAGATGAATACGACAACGATGGAAAGTGCGGCTATCGCAGCAGGAATAAAGCTCATCAGATACTTCAAGCCATCCAGCGCCTCGGGAGTCTGCACGGCATTCTCTGCGGTATTGTAACCGAAGAATGCCAACAGTGCCATTACTGCCCAGCCTGCAAATGCACCGCCAAACTTCTGCGCCATAGAACCGGAAGAGAATATCAGCCCCGTAGAGGATGTGCCATCCTTTTGCTCGGCATAGTCCGCCACATCCGCATACATGCTCCAAATCAACGGAGATACGATACCGGTGCAGATGGAGATAAGCACCTGGAAAATCATCATCAGCCACCATCCCAGCCCGTCATTCGGCACAAAGAAGAAGAGCACGCTGAGCACTACCAGGCACACGAGCGAAATGATATAAGTGGACTTCTTTCCAAACTTCATGGACAGAGGCACAGCCAGCGCCACACCAATCATATTACACACTTCACCCACCATCAGGAACAAGCCGGCATACAATACCAGATTGAACACCCCGAAATCGAGGAATGCATTGGCACTGATATAGTCCTTGAAGAAGTAGGCGGCAGTAGCTCCGCGTACCGTATTGAAGAAATTCGACAACAACGCCGCACCATTCAATATCCACCAAGGCGAATTGCGCACCAGTGACTTCACATCCTTACCGATGGATTCGGACGCCACACTCTTGACATGCTCGCGCGTCATGCTAAAGCAAAACAGAAAACCCCAAAAATGCAGAGCGTGGCAATGCATACCATGGCATATTGCCAACTGGAAGCATTGCTATAGTCCATTGATTTAAACCAATTACACAATGGCTCCCATGCTCCCAAAGCGATAAAACTACCTCCGTATGCAAAAAACATACGGTAAGAAGAGAAAACCGTTTTTGTGTTCGAATCATCAGTCATTACTCCCAACATAGCCCCGTATGGTACATTGATTGCCGTATATACCGTCATCATCAAGATGTAAGTGACATAAGCCCATACCAGCTTACCCGTTGTCCCCATGTCGGGCGTTGTAAAAAGGTAAAATCCCGGCAATGGCAAAAGGAGCTGCAATCCACAACAAATAAGGACGGTATTTACCCCAACGCGTATGAGTACGGTCTGCAATGACTCCCATCATCGGATCGGACACTGCATCCCAAATACGTGTCACCAGCATCAGCAATCCTGCATCAGCCAAGCTCAAGCCAAAAATATTCGAATAGAAGAACGGTAAGTAATAGGAGAATATTTCCAGAACATAGAGGAAGACATATCCCCGAAACCATAACCGATTTTCTCTTTAGTGTTGCCATAGTAATGTTGTATTTTTATTATTTCATTATCTGCAGATTCTTGTCTATCAGTTTCTTCAGCGTCTCTACCGAAGCTGATGAAGACAAGCCGTCAGCAGGCGTATTCATGCAATAGTCCACCAGCTTGTCAATGGTAGAAGTGGCTACATGCATCCGCGTGTCGGAAGAAGCGTAGTAAATAAATACAGCTCCGTCTTCATCGGCAATCCAGCCGTTGGTGAAAAGCACATTGCTTACGTCACCTATACGCTCCTCACCCTCGGGTACCATAAAGGCCCCACCGGGAGTGGCAATCAGTTTCGTCGGATCTTCCAAAGAAGTCATGTACATATAAAGCACATAACGCAATCCGGCGGCACAACCGCGGACACCATGAGCCAGATGCAACCAGCCTTTCGGAGTCTTGATGGGATGCGGACCTTCACCATTCTTCACCTCCTTGATGGTGTGATAGTAGCGCTGGTCGATAATCTTCTCTTCCTTCACCTCAGCATGGGTTATGTCGTCCACCAGCGCCCAGCCGATACCACCACCGCTGCCGGCATCAATAAAGCCATCCTGCGGACGGGTATAGAGGGCATATTTGCCATCTACAAACTCCGGGTGCAGCACTACGTTGCGTTGCTGGCTCTTGGTCTTCAGGTCGGGCAGGCGTTCCCAGTTCTTTAAATCCTTGGTGCGGGCAATGGCAGCTGTAGCCGTAGCCGAGGACAAATCACCGGCAGGCGCATTGTCGTCGTGGCGTTCGGCGCAGAAGATACCGTAAATCCAGCCGTCCTCATGAGCCGTGAGGCGCATGTCGTATACATTCGTTGCCGGAATCGCGTCTTCGGGCATGGTGATGGGGTAATCCCAAAACCGGAAATTATCAATGCCGTTGGGACTCTCGGCTACGGCAAAGAACGACTTGCGGTCAGCGCCCTCTACACGTACCACCATCAGATACTTGCCATTCCACTTAATGGCCCCCGAATTCATGGTCGCATTCATACCGATACGTTCCATCAGGTACGGGTTGGACTTCTCATCCAAATCATACCGCCAGAATACAGGTGTATGAGCAGCCGTCACTACCGGATATTTATAGCGGGTGAATATGCCATTGCCGTCTTCCACGGCCACATTCTTTCTCGTAATCAACTCTTCGTGTCTCTGAAAGAGCCTCTCTACCTTTTCTTTAAAAGCTTCCATGTCTGTTATATTGATTGTTTGTTTATTGATACAGATTTACATCAGCTGCAAACAGCGTCTTGGGATTGTTATAGAACTCCACAAAATCCTCCGCAGATGTCTGTCCCGGATAGGGGGCATAGTAATGGGTCACCTTTTCACGGGCATTGCGCCACACCAGCACATAGGCAAGCGGATATTTCTCCAACGCAGGCAGCAGAGTACCAGTCCACCATTTGGCATCGGGAATTCCTTCGTAACCGGTTTCGGTCACAGCAATCACCTTATTATGTGCTTTCCCTATACTGTCGATAATGGAAAGTGCCCTATCCATCCCGGCAAGATAGGTATCCCGGTCGAACTGATAAGTATCGAAGCCGATAACGTCTATCAACTCGTCGCCCGGATACTTCTTCAAGTATTCCGTCGTGTCCTTGGGTTCCGTGCCCGGAGAGTAAGCATAGAGTGCATTATCCACTCCCCTGGCCTGCAGAGTGTCCACTGTCATGTGCCACAATGTCTTATACTCTTGCAGGGGTACACATGTTTTTCGCCCCACCAGAACCAGCTGCCGCTGTGTTCGTGCCAGGGACGGAAAAGTACGGGTATCTTCACGCCGTCTGCCGTCTTCAGCGAATGAAGGAAATCGGCCACTCCTCCCAACCAGCCGGCTAACTTCTGATGATTCTCGCCACCGGGCAGGATGGACTTCACCACCGTCGTATCCGATACATCCCAGGCATCACCGCCCGTCTTGGGATTGCGCGCATGCCAACTGAGCGAAACCATGCCGCCCCGCTGATACTGATTGATTATCTCTTTCCTGATTTTATCGAAGGGCACCTTATCCAGATTGGCGGCATTCCCTAGTTCCAGCTCTCCCAAATCAAAGCTGATGACAGCCGGATAGTCGCCACACACGCTTTTCACATCCGAACGGCCTTCCTCACCTTCCCAGCCGATACCATATACCGTATCGTCATGATGGCCGAGCATGATACCTTTGGAAGGGATTTTTTTGCAAGTTAGCCAGTAAGTTCTCCGTTTCCTGCGTACGCGCAGCAGCCGTCTCTTCATTCACACTCTGTTCTTTCTTGGAAGAACCGCAGGCGGTCAACAGACTTGCCGCC
>ENA-OQHD01000478-OQHD01000478.1-human-gut-metagenome-genome-assembly--contig:-NODE-478-length-14412-cov-2.007910_pt1 | contig 14412 bp, 15 predicted proteins | sample MGYA00242560_ERZ504711 | MGnify/ENA primary metagenome ERZ504711 (study PRJEB26092, sample SAMD00036198) | human gut metagenome | host: Homo sapiens | study: EMG produced TPA metagenomics assembly of... | reverse complement strand
AAAAATCCATTTCGTCCTTTTTTAACAAATTCCTCGGGTTTTTTTTTGTAGTAATTTTGTAAGCCATATGGTAAAGTACCACCATTAAAAATATTGGAGGTAATATATATGGCACCCAATTTTAGAACTTGATATGTATCAGGCAACTGCGGTCGCAGCTCTCGTGCTTCTTCTGGGACGTTTCCTTGTAAAGAAGATTCCGATTCTGGATCGTTACTGTATCCCAGCGCCGGTTGTGGGCGGCTTTGTTTATGCGATTGTCCACTGTATTGTAAGATCGGCCGGAATTATCGAGATCAGCGCGGACATGACATTAAAGAATGTTTTCATGGTAGGTTTCTTCTGCAGCGTTGGTTTTACAGCATCCTTCAGAATGTTAAAGAAGGGCGGTATTCAGACTATTGTTTTCCTTGGCCTTGCCTTAGCTATGGTAGTGCTTCAGAATATTCTGGGAGCAGGCCTTGCCACAGCGTTCGGCCTTGATCCGAGACTGGGTCTTGCTACAGGTTCCATCCCGATGGTAGGCGGACACGGAACAGCAGGTTCCTTCGGACCGCTTCTTGAGGATTTAGGCGTAGCTAACGCAAACGTAGTAGCTATCGCTTCCGCAACATTCGGACTGGTAGCAGGCTGCGCCATCGGCGGACCTATCGCTACAGGTAAGATTAAGAAATTAAATTACATTCTACAGAGATGTCAGCAGAGGGCGGATTTGAGACAGAGGACGCAGGAAAGATCGATTCCAAGAGATTCCTGGATGCAGTTCTGGCTCTGATTATTGCAATTGGTTTTGGTACAATCGTTTCCATGCTTCTTGGAAAGCTGATGACTTTCCCATTCTACATCGGCGCTATGTTAGTCGGAGCAGTAATCCGCAACGTAGCTGACGTTGCCAAGAAGGAGCTTCCGATGGAGGAGATCGGCGTAGTAGGCGGTTTCTGTCTGTCCGTATTCCTGGGACTTGCCATGATCGACATGAAGTTATGGCAGCTGGCAGAGCTGGCTCTTCCGTTAGTAGTTATGTTAGCGGCTCAGACCGTTCTCATGTTCTTATACGCTAACTTTGTTGTATTCAACGTATTAGGACGCAACTACGACGCAGCAGTTATGACAACAGGTTTCTGCGGTTTCGGTATGGGCGCTACTCCAAACGCCATGGCAAACATGCAGGCAGTAGTAGGACAGTATGGACCGGCTCCGACTGCATTCATGGTAGTGCCGTTAGTAGGTTCCCTGTTCATCGATTTCTTAAACGCTACGATCCTGACAGGATTCATCAACTTCTTAGGCTAATTCAGTATCCATATACAAACACTCAGCCGGTCCTATGGGCCGGCTGTTTACTGCTTGGAAGCAGCGCGGCAGGACGCTTTTCTCACAGCCGGCAGGCGTTGATTCAGGCTCAGGACGCCTGTTATTATGTAATATAAATGAAATATAATAATATTTATAATGCGATATTAATTTGATTATGCACAGACAATGAGATTATAATTAAAACAGAACGTAAGATTTTCACAAAAACAGTAGATTTTTGTTTCCTTTTTGCTACAATGTAGACATGAAGCAAAGAGACTATACTGTTGAGTGAAAACTCACAATATTAATGCAAAAGCAGGAGGTATTATCCAATGAGCAAGTATGTTGACAGAGTTCTTGCAGAACTCAAAGAGAAAAATGCACATGAAGCCGAATTCCTTCAGACAGCAGAGGAAGTATTATCCACTCTGGGTCCGGTTGTAGATGCACATCCGGAGTACGAGAAGGCTGCTCTTCTTGAGAGAATGGTTGAGCCGGAGAGAACTATCGAGTTCCGTGTACCGTGGGTAGATGACAACGGCGCTGTCCATGTAAACCGTGGCTATCGTGTACAGTTCAACGGCGCTATTGGACCGTACAAAGGAGGCTTACGTTTCGCTCCTTCTGTAAACCTGTCTATCATGAAATTCTTAGGCTTCGAGCAGACGTTTCAAAAACAGCTTAACAACCCTGCCGATGGGCGGTGCTAAGGGTGGTTCTGACTTCGATCCGAACGGCAAGAGCGATGCAGAGGTTATGAGATTCTGCCAGTCCTTCATGACTGAGTTATATCGTCACATCGGACCGGACGTAGATATCCCAGCTGGTGACCTTGGTGTAGGTGCTCGTGAGATCGGTTACCTGTATGGCCAGTACAGAAAGATCCGTGGTGCATTCGAGAACGGTACTATCACTGGTAAGGGAATGTCCTTCGGTGGTTCTCTGGTACGTCCGGAAGCAACTGGTTACGGTGCTGTATACTATACAGAGGCTGTTATGAAACATGAGAACGATACAATCGAAGGCAAGAGCGTTGTTGTATCTGGTTTCGGTAACGTTGCTTGGGGTATCTGCAAGAAACTGGCTGAGCTGGGTGCTAAGGCTGTTACCCTGTCTGGTCCGGACGGATACATCTACGATCCGGAAGGTGTTGTAACTGAAGAGAAGATCAACTACATGCTGGAGATGAGAGCATCTGGACGTAACAAAGTTCAGGATTACGCAGACAAGTTCGGCGTACAGTTCTTCCCAGGTGAGAAACCGTTCGGCGTTAAGGCTGACATCGTTATGCCGGCTGCTACTCAGAACGATGTTCGTATGGAAGAGGCTAAGAAGATGGTTGCTAACGGCCTTAAGTACTATATCGAGGTTGCTAACATGCCAACTACCAACGAAGCTCTTAAGTTCTTAATGGAGCAGAAGAACATGGTAGTAGCTCCGTCCAAGGCTGTAAACGCAGGTGGTGTTCTTGTATCTGGTCTTGAGATGAGCCAGAACAGCGAGAGATACAGCTGGACAGCAGAGGAAGTTGATACAAAACTTCATCAGATCATGACTGGTATCCATGATGGTTCCGCAGCAGCAGCTGAGAAATACGGCTTAGGCTACAACCTGGTAGCTGGTGCTAACATCGTTGGTTTCCAGAAAGTTGCTGACGCTATGATGGCTCAGGGTATCTGCTGGTAATCAGTACCAACAATCGTTACATAAAGCGGTTATCTAAGTAAGAGGGGCTGCTGCATTAAGCGGGGTAATGCCTGGCATCAGGCGCCGTTTAAGGCAGCGGCCCTTATTTAAACCAGACAGGCTGTCAGGCCTGCCTGAAATCGAAAGGAGATAAAATTCACTATGAAGTGTCTTATTATTGATAAGGTATATGCAGGCATTGCAGAAGAACTGGGAAAATACATGGAGGTAAAGACAGCAGACAATCTGCCGTCCTCCAAGGATCAGGTTCTCGCTGAGATCGGAGATGTAGACGTTCTGATCATGCGCGTGGATCCGAAGATTGACAAGGATATCATCGACGCAGCTAAGAACTTAAAGATCATCGGCGTTTGCTCCGTTGGCTTAAACCATATCGATATGGATTACGCTAAGGAGAAGGGAATCCAGATTTTCAACGCTCCTGGCTTAAACGCAAATGCAGTTGCAGAGCTTACCATTTCCAAGATGCTTGACATCTCCCGTGGAACCATGACAGCTAACACAGACGTTAAGGTTAAGCACGAGTGGGATAAGTACAAGTTCGTTGGCCGCGAGCTTCGCGGAAAGACACTGGGCGTTATGGGCTTTGGCCGTATCGGACGCCGCGTAGGCGAGCTGGGACGCGCTTTTGGCATGACAGTTGTTGCTTACGATCCATTCTTAAAGGCCGAGGACTTTGAGAAGGAGCACGCAACAGGCATGAGCATCGACGAGCTCTTAAAGGCTGCTGATTTCGTATCCATCCACGTGCCGTTAACACCAGAGACAAAGGATCTGTTCAATGCTAAATCCATCGCTGAGATGAAGGATGACGCAGTTGTTCTCAACATGAGCCGCGGCGGAATCGTAAACGAGAAGGATATGTACGAGGCATTAAAGGCAGGCAAGATCGGCGGATACGCAACAGACGTTATGGAGAACGAGCTGGCAGGCAGCGGCCTGACAGGAAACGACACCTTTGCAAGCCCGCTGTTCGAGTGCGATAACTTCATCGTTTCCCCGCACATCGGAGCACAGTCTGTAGACGCTTCCAAGGATATCGGTATCCATATCACAGCTAAGGTAAAAGAGGCACTTGGCCTGTAATCAAAGATAATAAAGTATTGCATTAAGGCGGGATTCGCGAAGGCGTGTCCCGCCTTTTCAGATCCCTGCGGCAGAAGAGAGGACAGCACAAATCTGCCGCAGACGCCTTACGATATAAAAAGTAGTGTATTTCCCCTTTTCGCGAATCTCCCAAGAATAAAACGCAGTATTTTGTCACTTTCCACGAACTCCCCCTGGGAATAAAACATCGTTTCCGGTGACTTCAAGTGGAACAAGACGGTTTATGTGAGAAGTGCTATAAAGAATAGGTTATATCGCAAATGAAAAATGTCAAAAAACTGATGAAAACTTCGTTGAAATTTCACCCTAACTCAGTTGAAACTTTGTATGCTTTTTTTTGCCAGAATTGTCTTTATAATTATGAATATTAGATAAGCTGAGGATAGTTTGAGAAGGAAAAAACGGTGTTTTTGGCTTATCAGAAAGACAGAATTCAGCCGTTCCAGCGGCTGTTTCTGCAGCGAAAGGAACTGTAAACGAAAGGCACCGTTTAAAACGGTGAAATCAGGGGAAGTTTTTATGAGCAAAAAACGAAACGTGTAGTGCCGGCTCTGCTGAGCCTGGTCATGGCGGTATCGTCTGTTCCCGGCCCAGCCTACGGCGCTCCGCTGGTTACGCTCTTTTCCTCAGCGGAAGACGACACGCAGATGGTCTCAGACGCGGAGACAGTATTTGTGAATTTCTATGACGGATCGGTTCGTTCTCAGGACTTCAACAGCAACTGGAAGTTTTTTACCTGGGAAATGCCGGCAATGCACAGGAGGTCAATTTCGACGACTCCAAGTGGAAGGCAGTGAGTCTGCCCCATGACTACAGCATTGAGCAGGATTACTCTCCAAATATGGAGGCAGAGAGCGGCTATCTTCCGGGAGGAACCGGATGGTACAGAAAGAATTTCACAGTTCCGAAGGAAGCTGCCACAAAGCAGGTCCGCGTGGATTTCGACGGCGTGTACATGAACGCCACTGTGTATATCAATGGACATCAGGTGGGAACCCATCCCTATGGATACTCGCCGTTTTCCTTTGACCTGACTCCGTATCTGAACTACGGCGGAGACAATGTAATCGCCGTAAAGGTAGATCACAAGACTCCGTCCAGCCGCTGGTATTCAGGAAGCGGTATTTACAGAGATGTGAAGCTGACCATCACGCCTATGGTACACGAGGCGCTGCACGGAACGAAGGTGGAGCTTCCGGATCTGAAGTCCAACAAGAGCAATCCTTCCGTCCATGTGGAGACTGCCGTTCAGAACGAGTCCGGATCTGAGGCAGAGGTTACTGTATCTCATCGGATTTACCGGAAGGATGGCGACAGCAAGACTCCGATTGGCGAGATTACAGCAGATCCGGTTAAGGTAGCCAGCGGAGCGACGGTGACGGTGGAGAGCGATATGACTGCGTCCAATCCGAAGATGTGGACTCTGGATGAACCGTATCTTTACGTGATGGAGACAACCGTCAGCACAGGAACGACTACAGATGTAACGACCTCTGATTTCGGTTTCCGTTACTTTGATTTTGACAGCAGCACTGGTTTCTCCCTGAACGGAGAGAACATGAAGCTGAAGGGCGTTTGTATGCACCATGATCAGGGATCTCTGGGCGCAGAGGCATGGGACAGAGCCATTGAGCGCCAGGTAGAGATTTTGAAGGATATGGGCTGCAACGCCATCCGTGTCACACACAATCCGGCAGCAGAAGATCTCATTGACATCTGTAATGAGAAGGGAATGCTGGTCATTGAGGAGATGTTCGATGGCTGGCATGGAGCGAAAAACCAGAACAGCGAGGACTATGCCAAGTGGTATGGAAAGAATATCGAGGACGGCAACCTGATTCTTGGACAGGACGAGGGCGGCATGACGTGGGCTGAGTTCGATATGAAGTCTGTCATCCGCAGAGACTGGAACGCTCCAAGCGTGATCTCCTGGTCCCTGGGCAACGAGGTCATGGAGGGAATTGGTATTGGAGTTGGCGATTACCCGAATCAGGCTCAGAAGCTGATCGACTGGGCGGTGGAGACAGATGACACAAGGCCTGTGACCACTGGAGACAATAAGCTGAAGAGCGGTCTGGCGCAGTCTCAGCAGATTGGCGAGAAGCTGGCAGCTGAGGACGGCCTGGTGGGCTTTAACTACACAGCCTTAAACGGGCAACAACACCTTATCCGATTACCATACAAAGCATCCAGAGTGGAATATCTACGGCTCAGAGACAGCCTCCTCTATTAACGCAGGGACGTTTACAAACCGTCTCTCTACGACAGACAGCTGACAGCCTACGACGAGTCTAGAGTAAACTGGGGACCATCTGGCCAGCGACGCTTGGTACACTACCATCCAGAAGGATTTCGTGGCAGGAGAGTTTGTCTGGACAGGCTTTGACTACATCGGAGAGCCAACTAACTGGAATGGAATTACTTCTGGCGCTCAGGGAGCATGGCCGTCCCCCGAAGAACTCCTACTTTGGAATCATTGATACGGCAGGACTTCCAAAGGACAGCTACTATCTGTACCAGAGCTTATGGAATGAGTATGAGAATACTCTTCACATTCTCCCGGCATGGAACGGCGATGTAATAGAGAAGGATGATCAGGGAAATGTAAAGGTAGTGGTTTACTCAGACGCTCCGACTGTAGATCTTTTGCTTCACTCCGGAAGGAGGACAGGAAACTTCACTGGGAAAGCAAGACCATGACTGAGAAGCACAGCCAGGCAGATGACGGCAGCGAAGGCCTCTATACTTATCAGATGTATGAGGGCGACGACAAGGACAACACAGCCCATAAGAACCTGTACCGCACCTGGAAGGTTCCTTATCAGGATGGAACGCTGCGGGCAGTGGCGAAGGACGCTTCCGGCCGTGAGATTTCCAATACAGTGGGAAGAAATGTAGTTAAGACAGCCGGAAAGGCCGCCAAGATCGAGGCGGAGGCTGACAGAGACAGAATTGACGCCGACGGAGACGATCTCAGCTACATTACAGTCACGATTACAGACGAGAATGGAACGATGGTTCCGGACGCAGACAACCGCGTGAAGTTCACCGTGGAGGGCGACGGAAAGCTGGTAGGCCTTGACAACGGCTGGACTACAGACCATGATTCCTATCAGGCAGACAACCGCAGAGCATTCAACGGACAGCTGGTAGCGATTGTACAGTCTACAGAGGAGGATGGTTCCTTCACACTGAAGGCAGAGGCCGATGGACTGAAGGGATGCGAGGTCACAGTAGACACAGAGGCGGTTGAGAGCGGAGAGACCGATCCAGGTGCCGACAACATGGTGGCAAGCTACGAGATTTCCAAGAACTACTATGTAAAGGTAGGCTACGAGCCGGTGCTTCCGGAGACACTGCCAGTTACATACACAGACGGAACGACAGCAGAGCTTTCTGTTGTGTGGGATACCATTCCGCAGGACAAGCTGGACGAGGAAGGAAGCTTCCTGTTAAGCGGCGATATGGAGGGAACCAAGGTTTCCGTCAGCATCAATATGATCAGCCAGATTGCGGCGATCTTAAACTACTCCACAACCGTGCATCTGGGCGAGGCTCCGCTTCTGCCGGAGTCAAGACAGCTGGTATCTGAGGATGGAGAGATCTTAAATATCGCCCTTCCGGTTGAGTGGGACGAGCGTCCGGCTGACGACTACAAGGAAGAGGGCATCGTAACGGTGAACGGAACCGTTTCCGTCTTCGGAGAGCCGATGGATGTGACAGCTTCCGTGCGGGTTCAGAAGGAGAAAGCGGTTATCACAGACAATGTGGGAACCAAGGCCAAGGTCAGCCAGACAGTAGGAACTCCGTCTGATGCACTGAGCGCAATCAACGACGGCTCCACGAAGAGTGTGGATAATCCTTCCAGCCCCAATAACTCCAGATGGAGCAACTGGGACTATACGAAGAAGACTCAGAATGATCCGCCGGCAGAGCTTCAGTTTGTCTTTGACACACAGGAGACACTGGGACAGATTAAGATTTACTTTGTAAAAGATAATAACTCACTCCGTTTCCCGGATCCTGGCATTACGAAGATTTACGTTTCCAACGATATGAAGCAGTGGACAGAGCTTCACACCCTGGGAGTGAAGGAGACAATTCCGGATAAGGAAACCTCACCTATGGTAAAATGCTATACCTACGACTTTGCTCCACTGGGAGCTACCTACCTGAAGCTGGAAATCCACAATAACGAGAAGGGAAGCGAGGGCGCGGCAGGCGCAAATATGCCGACCACAGGAATCACAGAGGTAGAGCTTTACCGCTCTGAGGGACGCTTCACAGCCAACAGCTCTACGGCTCTCAGCAGCCTGACCTTAAACGGCGTGAAAGCTCCGGAGTCTGCTCTGAAGGCAGGCGAGTACAACACTCCGATGAGCGTTGTGGAGGAGTTACAGGCAGTCAGCGAGGAGAATGCGGCTATCACCGTACTTCCGGCTGCAGACGGACAGGTGAAAAATTCTCTTAGAGTCAGAGGATCACTCTAAGATGGATGAGTTTATCATTCATCTGGAGCAGGATTCCACAGGAAGTGCAGACGATGATTCTATGGATTATCCGGTAAGATATGAAGGTAACCGTTGGAAATGAGCATGGAACTGATAAGAAAGAGAATGCCCTGGACAACAACTACGGCACAGTATGGCATACAGACTGGAATAATGTAACTCCTGTCGAAAAACGCTGGATTCAGCTGGAACTCGACAAAGAGACCAACATTGACGCGCTGCGTTACTATTCCAGAAATGACGGTCCTAACGGACGCGTTAACAAATATAAAGTGGAGGTAAGCTCCGACGGAAAAGACTGGAAAACAGTTTCCACAGGAAATTGGAAAAATGAAGGAGGCTGGAAGCTGGCGGCCTTTGAGGAGCCAGTAAAGGCTAAATTTGTCAAGCTGACTGGTGTGGAGACATATGGAAATACTGCCAATATGTTTATGAGCGCCGCCGAGGTGAGAGTCCGGACAGCCAGAGAGACAACAAAACTGACAGAGGACAATGTGACTCTTTCAGAGGATACCTTTATCATGGACGAGGATCAGACTCCGGTGAAGCCGGAAGTATCTGTTTCCATTGACGGAAAAGCCCTGAGATACGGTATTGATTACACGGTTAATTATGAGAACAATGATAAGCCGGGAATCGGAACTGTGATTGTAAAGGGAATCATGGACTACTCAGGCGTTATCCGCCTGGAGTTCCACATCGTGGGCAGCAATACCCAGAATGTGACAGTTCTGGATGGAACCATCACAAAGCTGGATGATCAGGAGCTGGAAGGCCAGACTCAGATCGAGGCAGAGAGCGGAAGAATCGTTACAGTGAAGGCAGACGTAAAGGATGGGATGGAGTTTGACCACTGGAGAACAGCTCCGGCCAACCTGTTAAGCAAAGAGGATATGAAGAAGGAAGAGGTTTCCTTCATCATTCCTGAAAGCGGAAGCCGTCTGCACGCAGTATACAGAGAAGAGGGAGAAGACAAACTGTCTGAGGAAGCTTACACGACAGCAGAGCCGTCAAACTGGTTCGCATTCGGCGACGAAAGCGACATGGAGGCACTGCTTGAGGCAGCTCTGACAGACAGCGACGAGGTAATCTTCAGAGAGGCGGATCCGCAGAGGTTAAGATGAACCTGGAGCGCTCTAAGAAAGAACCGAGCAAGATGGATATCCTGAAGAGCTATGAGCTTCTGGCAAGTCCGTCTGAACGCAGAGGAGGAAGAGGATGACGACGATAAGAACGTAACCTCCAAGGCAACTGCCTCCAATGCAGAAAAGAGCGAGACAGTGAAAAGCAAGCGCATCCGACGCAGAGGAAACACTGAATCCGAGAGATATTTTGAAGGACGAGGACTTTCTCCGTTAAAGGCAGTAAAAGAAGAGGCTGGTCTTAACGATGACGAGGAAGCTGCCAGAACGACAAAGATTGCATTCTGGATTCGGACAACAGCTGAAAAGGTAGTGACAAACAGCGCTGGAAATCCAACCAGAACACAGCTGGTAGATCCAAAGCTTCCGGAGGTTCAGATTACAGCGGAGCTTCCGAAGGACGACAGAAGGATGGAAGACTACCAGGTAATGCGCTACGAGTACAGCGAGGACGGCACAAGCGTATCAGTGGTAAGCTGCGAGGTAGAGGGAAATAACCTGATCTTTGACGCAGCGCCGGACGGCGTTTACGCAGTCATGTATACACAGTGCTTCGACGTAATCTTCGAGGACTACGACAAGACAGTTCTGAGCAAACAGAGAGTTGCCTATGGCAATGCAGCTGAGGCTCCGGAGGATCCGAAGCGCGAGGGCTACACCTTTGCAGGCTGGAACAAGGACTTTGACTATGTAACTTCTGACATGAGAATCCGCGCTGTGTATGAGGAAGGCGAGGAGAAGCCGGAGGTAAATAAGAACCCGTCTGGAGGCCAAGATTGAGGAGATCCAGAGAAAGATGGACGCTCTCGATGAGGACGATTACACAAGCTCCAGCTGGAGCAAGCTGGAGGACGCCCTTGACGAGGCCATCGCCGTACTGGAGGATGAGGACGCAACTCAGTCTCAGGTCAATAAGGCGGCAGAGAAGCTGGACAAGGCCTATAAGGCGTTAAAGAGAATAGGCGGCGGAAGCAGCCATTCCGGCGGTTCCGCGGAAGCGGCCATTCCTCCAGCCGTCCGCTCTACGGAAACAGCAAGCCGCAGCCGTTAGACGGAGGAGCCTATGTGACAAACGGAACATGGACGAACGTTCAGAACGGCTGGACCTTCACAAAGGAGAACGGAGAGAAGGCAGTTTCCTGCTGGATCTACACCCTCTTGGGGAGATTCCTATGAGTGGTATTACTTCAATGCAGAAGGAAAGATGGCGACTGGATGGGTTGAGGCTGACGGACAGACCTTCTATCTGAATCTTGTATCTGACGGTACAAGAGGAAAGATGATGACAGGCTGGCAGCTGATTGACGGAAAATACTACTACTTCAACACCGTATCCGACGGCACAAGAGGAGCTCTCTACAGAAACAGAACGACTCCCGACGGATACCAGGTAGGAGCAGACGGAGTCTGGATCCAGTAAAAGGGAATATGAAAAATCTAAAACAGGGCAGAGAGAAATGGTTTCGCGGCTTCGACTGAAAGCCGCCAGAAACTGTTTCCTCTGCCCGTTTTGTGTGTTTTGGGAAAGAAATGCATAGTTTTTTACAGGAAAACTATAGAAATATCAGATAGGATATGGTTAAATAGATATAGAATTTCAGAATCAGGAGGAAAGATGTATGTCAGAAGAAAGATTAAATGAAAATATGGAGAATATGGAGACCATGGCCGATTACGAGAAGGAGATCGAGGAATCCTTTAAGAAAAATGAGGACACTCCTGTATGGGAAAAGTTTACCAAACTGATGGAGGAGAAGACTCCGCTTCAGGTGGAGATCGCCGAGGTGGTAAACGGCGGCGTAACCGCTTATGTGGATGGTATCAGAGGCTTTATCCCGGCTTCCAAGCTGGCCGCTTCCTATGTGGAGAACCTGGAGGAGTGGGTTGGAAAGACCATTGACGTGCTGGTGATCACTGTGGAAGAGGAGAGAAAGAAGCTGGTTCTGTCCGGACGTGAGCTGGCCAGAGAGAAGGAGCAGGAGGAGAAGAAAAATGAGAGTGGAGCAGTGCCAGGTAGGCGCGGTGATGGAAGGAACTGTGGAGACCATCAAGGACTACGGCGCTTTTGTGAGACTGGAGAACGGACTGTCAGGCCTGGTTCACGTATCCCGCATCAGCAGCCAGAGAGTGAAGCACCCGGGCGCAGTTTTAAAGGAAGGTCAGACTGTTAAGGTGAAGATTGTGGGAATTAAGGACGGCAAGCTGAGCCTCAGCATCCGCGACGCACAGGAGAAGGAGGAAGAGGAGCTTCAGCAGGAGGAGTTTTTCGACTACCACGAGAATGGCCAGGCCGCTACCAGCCTTGGTTCTCTGTTAAAGGGACTGAAATTTTAGTTAGATATTTGGCTCAGCCAGCGCGAAAGCTTCAGTGAAAGGAGGCCGTTCATAGTGAATATTCCAAAGAGCTTTAACCAGATGGATCAGTGGAAGGCCGTGATGTTTTTGTATAACTCCGCGCTGAAGGAGATCAATACAAAGATCGAGATTCTGAACAATGAATTTGTTCACATTTATTCCTACAATCCGATTGAACATATTAAATCCAGACTGAAGACGCCGGAAAGCATTGTCAAAAAGCTGAAAAGCGACGGCAGAGAGGTGACGATCCCCAACATGATCGATCACCTCAGCGATATTGCCGGAATCAGGATTATCTGTTCCTTCACTTCGGACATCTACAGGATTGCCGACATGATTGCCAGGCAGTCGGACGTGACGGTGCTGTATGTGAAGGACTACATTAAAAATCCCAAGCCCAACGGGTATAAGAGCTACCACATGGTGGTGACGATCCCCATTTACCTGAGCGAGGGGCCGGTGGACACCAAGGTGGAGATTCAGATCCGCACGGTGGCCATGGATTTCTGGGCCAGCCTGGAGCACAAGATCTACTATAAATTCGAAGGAAACGCCCCTGATTTTCTGGAGAAGGAGCTGAAAGCCTGTGCCGACATGGTGGATCTGCTCGGATGCGAAGATGTTTTCCCTCAACGAGGCGATTATGAAGATCAGCGCCGAGCAGAGGCTGAAAGAGGAAGAGGAGTTCAGGCGCTCCAGAGAGACTCAGGAATGATCATAAAAAACGGAGAAGAAGAACATGAAAATTGTACTGCAGAGAGTAACCCAGGCCAGCGTGACAGTGGATGGGCAGGTAATTGGAAAGATAGGACAGGGATTTCTGGTCCTGCTGGGAGTGTGCGATACAGACACAGAGGCCATTGCCGACAAGATGGTGGACAAACTGTGCAAGCTCAGAATTTTCCAGGATGACCAGGGGAAAACCAATCTCTCCTGCAGACTGGGAGGAGAGCTTCTGGTAGTCAGCCAGTTTACCCTGTACGCAGACTGCAGAAAAGGGCAACAGGCCCAGCTTTGTCAAGGCGGGAAGCTCCGGCATGGCCAACCGGCTCTACGAGTATGTGGTAGAGAAATGCAAAGGTTATGTAAACCGAGTGGAGCACGGCGAGTTCGGCGCCGACATGAAGGTGGAGCTGTTAAACGACGGCCCGTTTACTCTAGTACTTGACAGCGAGGAAATCTGCCGGTAGGAAAAGAACGGATGAAGCCTGGGACGAAGCGTTTCAGGCCCGCCGCAGAACAGACAGAAGCGATATAAGAGCGATCTCAGAATGAAAAGAATCAGATGAGATACGGAAAGGAGCATGACACATGGATGAGAGCGTAAAGGAGCTGCAGAAGCAGCTGACATGGGAATTCCCGCACATTGCAAAGGAGGCGCCGGATCAGACGAAGGAGGCGGCTGAATACTGCGAGGGATACAAGGCGTTTTTAAATAAGGCCAAGACAGAGAGAGAATTTGTGGCTGAGGCAGTGAGAATTCTGTCTGAGAACGGCTACCAGGAATATGAAATCGGAAAGAAGTACGAGACAGGCGATAAGGTTTACTTTATCAACCGGAAAAAGGCCCTGATTATGACTACCTTCGGCTGCAGGCCATTAGAGGAGGGCATCCGATTAAACATTGCCCACATCGACTCCCCGCGCCTTGACTTAAAGCCCAATCCACTTTATGAGAAGACGGATCTGGCCTTCTAAAGACTCACTACTACGGCGGAATCCGCAAGTACCAGTGGCGACCATCCGTTAGCCATGCACGGAGTGGTGATTACAAAGGACGGAACGGCAGTGGACATCTGCATCGGCGAGGACGAGGGCGATCCGGTATTCTGCGTGACCGATCTGCTTCCTCATCTGGCTGCAGAGCAGAATGAGAGAAAACTGAAGGACGGAATCAAGGGCGAGGAGTTGAACGTGCTGGTAGGCTCTATTCCGTATGCAGGCGAGGAGATCAAGGAGCCGGTGAAGCTTCTGGTTCTCAAGTTGTTAAACGAGAAGTACGGCATGACGGAGAAGGATTTTACCAGAGCGGAGATCGAGATGGTTCCGGCTGTGAAGGCCACAGATGTGGGACTGGACAGAAGCCTGGTAGGCGCTTACGGACAGGACGACAAGGTGTGCGCTTACACTGCCATGACAGCCGAGATGGCCACAGAGAAGCCGGAGTACACCACAGTGACTGTGCTGGCTGACAAGGAGGAGATCGGATCCGTAGGAAACACAGGACTGGATTCTGATTTCAGCCTTCATTACATCGAGTATCTGGCAGACGCGGCAGGCGCGGACGT
>ENA-OQHD01000477-OQHD01000477.1-human-gut-metagenome-genome-assembly--contig:-NODE-477-length-14438-cov-5.106911_pt1 | contig 14438 bp, 16 predicted proteins | sample MGYA00242560_ERZ504711 | MGnify/ENA primary metagenome ERZ504711 (study PRJEB26092, sample SAMD00036198) | human gut metagenome | host: Homo sapiens | study: EMG produced TPA metagenomics assembly of... | reverse complement strand
AGGACTTGTTACAGGTTTCAGTTAACTTCTTTAAATATAGCAATTATACTTGAAAAATATTCACGAAAACACACTTTTAACATTAAATTATAATTAAATCTGAGCTTTTGAATAAATAAAGAATATTCATTCTGCTACAATTCAATTATTTGCTGTATTTTTGCACGTTTTTAATACAGATCACACATGGAACTATTCACCATAGATACAATCTTACCAATAGCTTCGGGAGCCTTGTTTATCACGCAGGCTGTTTACTATCTAGGGCTATATAACAAACTATACACTCACAGCAGAGAAACAGCATATGCCACTGATATAAATACTCAAAAATCCTCCACTGTCTGTCATTATTGTGGCAAAAGACGCCACCCACGAATTACAAGAAAACCTCCCATTTATTTTAGAGCAAAACTATCCGGAAATTCGAAGTGATTGTGATTTACGACCGCCCGGCGGATGATTGTGACAATACGTTGAAATTACTGGAAGACAAATACCCCAATCTCTATCATACCTTTATCCCCGACAGTGCACGCTATATCAGCCACCAAAAAACTGGGAATAACAATGGGAATTAAAGCCAGCCGTCATGAATGGCTGGTATTTACCGAACCCGATTGCCGTCCGCAAAGCAATCAATGGCTGAAACAGATGGCACGTAATTTCACACCTGCCACCGAAATCGTTTTAGGCTACAGCAACTACGAAAAGTACCGGGATGGTTTTAATAAGAAAATCACTTTCGACACATTGCTGAATTCTATGCGTTATTTGGGTATGGCTGTTTCCGGACATCCCTACATGGGTACAGGAAGGAATATGGCTTATCGGAAAACGCTGTACTACAAGCAGAAGGGATTTGCCTCCCACCTGAATCTGCAACGTGGAGAAGATGATTTGTTTATCAATGAAACAGCCCGTGCACACAATACACGAGTTGAAGCCAGCCCTGAAAGTCTGATGCGAATCGCCATGCCTAAATATAAAAGAATATGGTGTGAAGAGAAAATAAGCTATGCGGCTACCAGCCGGTTATTTCATGGAACCGCCCGTTATCTCATGGGATTTGAAACTTGCAGCAGATTCTTGTTCTATACAGCCATCATCGCCACTATAACCATCAGTATTCTTCTCCACCAATGGACTATTGCAGCCATTGCCGTTTTGCTATGGTTAGCACGCTTCACGATGCAACTGATTGTTTTCAGAAAAACCGCCAAAGTTTTTGGCGAACGGAAGTTCTGTGCACTACTCCCCTTATTCGATTTTCTGCAACCTGCATGGAATGGGGTATTCAAATTACAACGTAAATTCAGACGGAAAAATTGAGTTTATGAGAAAATTAAAAATGAGAATGAAACCAACTATACATTTCTTAATTTAATAATACGAATTATGATCAGATTAAATGTTTTTGTTCGTGTAAACGAATCCAACCGCGAAGAAGCAATAAAAGCGGCAAAAGAACTGACTGCCTGTTCTTTAAAAGAAGAAGGATGCATTGCCGTGGAAATGGAGCTTGCAGGTGTTCAGGCGATCTGTGATTTTTATGGATTTGAACTGTATGATTTTCTTGTTGCGGGAGATGTGCTGATCGAAGGAAACTATGAAACGGATGGATTATCTGCCGCTAACCACGATCTGGACAAGCTGTTTCTGGCGCTGCAGATAGCGAAAAGTGTATAAAATTACAATGTTTGAGGAAAAAGAAATATTTCAGAGCCGTTTGCAGAAACTTTTAGATAATACGAAAGCGGGAATTATGTATGGAGAATGGAATGACAATGGGCGATTGCTTACGGACGAATAAATTAATCATTTTAAGAGGAAATTCCGGCAGTGGAAAAACAACTATTGCAAAGGAATTACAGCAAGTGTTCGGAAATAATACAATGCTGATCTCGCAGGATGTTATCCGAAGAGATATGCTCAAAGTCAAAGACGGAGAAAATACAAAGGCGCTGCCTCTTCTGGAAGAACTTCTGCGATATGGAAGAAAACACAGCGAGATTGTTATTCTGGAAGGAATACTGAATGCGGAATGGTATCGTGCATTATTTGAACTGGCAGTAGCTTTATATGGAAAAAATATATACGCATATTACTTCGACATCCCCTTCGAGGAGACCGTGAAGCGCCACAAAACAAAGCCGAACTGCAATGATTTCAGTGCAGAAGATATGCAGAGATGGTGGAACGAAAAAGATTATACATCCGTTCTGTATGAAACCAGAATAACGGCGGATCAGGACAGAGAAAGCATAGTTCGTGACATCTGTCAAAACATAATATCCAATGGAAAATAATTGCTTCGGACAGGGAATGATCTTTGTTCTGCCAGAGAAATATGATAAAATAGAAACAGAAATAAATTTTTTGCAAGCCTGTCGGTGGTAAAGGATTTAGGAAGGAGCAGACCCATGAAATCAGTAATTTCCATTGGAAATCAGGATTTTATATCCATCAGAAAGAATAACTGTTTTTATATCGATAAGACGGATTTTATCAGGGAATGGTGGGACAATCAGGACAGTGTTACTCTGATCACACGCCCAAGAAGATTCGGCAAGACCCTGAATATGAGTATGGTCGAATATTTCTTTTCCGTAAATCATTCCGAATGCAGCAAATATTTTGAAGACCTTGTCATCTGGAAAGAGGAAAGATTTCGTAAGCTGCAGGGAACGTATCCGGTGATTTCCCTCAGCTTTGCAGATATCAAGGCAACCACATATGAGACTGCAAGAAGAGCGGTAATTCGTAAGCTGGTAAAATTATATAGTACTTTTGAATTTGTCAAATCCAGCAAAGTATTAAATGAAAAAGACCGCGCCTATTTTGATTCCGTTGAAGAAAATATGTCGGATGATGCGGCAGCAGTAGCTGTCAATTATCTGTCCGATTATCTGAGCCGCTATTACGGAAAAAAGGTGATTATTCTTCTGGATGAGTATGATACTCCTTTGCAGGAATCGTATATTCATGGGTATTGGGAGAATCTTACTGCGTTTATCAGAAGCCTGTTCAATTCCACATTCAAAACGAATCCCTATATGGAACGGGGACTGCTGACAGGAATAACAAGAGTCAGTAAAGAATCTATCTTTTCCGATCTGAATAATCTTGAAGTTGTAACAACAACATCGGAAAAGTACAGCGGCTCGTTTGGCTTTACAGAAGAAGAAGTCTTTCATGCGCTGGAGGAAAATGGGCTGTCCGATGAAAAAGGAACCGTCCGCTATTGGTATGATGGATTTTCCTTTGGAAAACGGAAGGATATTTACAATCCGTGGTCCATTACAAAATATCTGGACACGGGAGAATATGGAACGTACTGGGCAGACACCAGCGGAAATATGCTGATCTCCAATCTGATCCGTCGAAGTCCTGCAAAGATCAAGACGGAAATGGAAGATTTATTAAACGGCAGAGTGATCTGCACAGAATTGGATGAGCAGGTTATTTTTGAACAGCTTGGCAGAAAGCGGGGAGCCATCTGGAGTCTTATGCTTGCGAGCGGATATCTGAAAGTGGATCGGTACGAAATGGATAACCGAACAGGAAAGCGCCAGTATGATTTGAAAGTGACAAATCATGAGACAATGCTGATGTTTGAACAAATGATAGAGGACTGGTTTACAGAAGAAGATTCTGCATATGGCAATTTTAAAGATGCTCTGCTTGCCGGAGATCTGGATTATATGAACCAGTTTATGAATCAGGTAGCACTTCAGACATTCAGCAGTTTCGACACGGGCGGAAAACCATCAGAGGAACTCGAACCAGAAAGATTTTACCATGGATTTGTCCTTGGGCTGATTGTTGATCTGGCCGGAAAATACAGAATCACTTCCAACAGAGAAAGTGGATTCGGAAGGTATGACGTAGTAATGGAGCCATTGAAAGAAAACCTGGATGCGATCGTAATGGAATTTAAGGTTCAGAACACATCAAAAGAAAAGTCGCTGGAAGAGACGGTGGAGCATGCACTTCGTCAGATTCAGGAAAAACAGTATGACACAGAATTGCTTGCCAGAGGAATCGCAAAGGAGCGGATCAGGTATTATGGATTTGCGTTTCGGGGGAAGAAAGTGTTGATTGGAAATTAAAATGAGAGAAAATATGAAAATCAGAAAAGCAGAACTGAAAGACCTGTCCAGAATTGCGGAAATTTTCGTGTTCAACAACCGAATCAATTATTTCCCGATTTTTCACGAGGAGGCCTATTCCTTCGGTGAAATGCAGGTAGTTCCGATGATCGACCAGTACTTTAAGAAAGAAGAAATCTTAAACCGCATCTATGTCTACGATGATGGAATTATAAGAGGTTTTACAGAAATCAACGGAACCGAAATCTGTAAACTATACGTAGATCCATGTCTGCAGAACAACGGAGTCGGCCACGGGCTGATTACCTTTGCAATTGAAAAGTTTGACGCAGACCATCTATGGGCATTGGAGAAAAACACGCGTGCCATTGCGTTTTACAACCGCCACGGATTTCAGTGGACAGGAACGAAACAGCTGGAAGCAGGAACGACAGAATATCTGATGGAATTAAGACGATGAGAGCGCGGCGTGTTTTCTGTTCTTCCTGTAAAAATTAAAGCAGGAGAAAACGGTCTTGTATTTTAATCGAATCAAGTAAGTAGCGAAGCGGATTGCGAATATCCGCTTTACTGAAGCAAAAATAGCCGAAAAGCCTGTTCTACCGTATCGGTCATATTTTCTGCCGCATTTTTCACATCCATAGCTTCTTCGAGTGAAACGACGCTCCGCAGAATCGGGAAAAAGGCATCAATTCCGGCGGCGTTGCATGCAGATGCATCCTTTGTGACACAGCCGGAGAACGCAAGGACAGGTTTGCAGTATTCTTTTGAAAGTTTTGCAACTCCGATCGGCGCTTTTCCCATCACGGTTTGTCCGTCGAGCCGTCCTTCGCCGGTGATAACAAGATCAGCATCTTTTACATCATCACGAAGTCGGGTTTCATCCAGTACGATCTGAATGCCGGGTTCCAGTGAAGCAGAAAGAAACGTCTGAAAAGCAAATCCAAGTCCGCCTGCAGCACCCGTTCCGGGAAATTCCGCGTCGACGTTCGGGAATGTTTTCCGGCAGAGTGCGGCGTAGGAGGCAAGCGATGTGTCCATACGTTTGATCATGACAGCATCCGCGCCCTTCTGCGGTCCGAAAACGGCGCTGCAGCCGTTGGAACCGCAGAGCGGATTCGTTACATCGCAGGCAATACGGAAGGTGCATTCCGAAAGTTCCGGCAGAACGTGATCTGCCGTAATCGCGGTAAGAGATTCCAGTCCGACAGCACCAAAAGGAACCTGTTTTCCTTCTGCATCGAGCAGTCCGAAACCGAGTGCCTGTAGCATACCAATACCGCCGTCATTTGTGGCACTTCCGCCGATTCCAATGATAAAGCGGTGGCAGCCATTGCGGATGGCATCGCAGATAACCTCACCGACACCGTACGTTGTGGTGTACAGCGGATTTTTCTCATCGCCGTGTACCTGCGTAATACCGGCAGCCCCCGACATCTCGATAATGGCGGTCTGCGTCCGGTCGATGATGCCATACGGGCAGATAACCTGCTTTCCGGCAGGACCGGTCACCGAAACGGAGACAAGCCGTCCGCCAAGACCTTCGGTCAGTGCCTGAACGGTACCTTCACCGCCATCGGCAAGCGGGCGCACAACCGTCTCCACCTTCGGATCGACACGATAAATCCCGGTGGCGGCCGCTGTTCCTGCCTGCAGAGAGGAAAGGCTTCCTTTAAAAGAATCAATTGCAATCACAACTTTCATCATTTTTCTCCTGATTTCAAATATTTTTCAATCCGACACTCATGCACCTTCGTCTTCTTATCATAATTAACACCAACCAGCAGAATATCCCCTGTATAAGATGCAATGGAAGCCGGGTAATGCTGTCTTTTAATCTGATCCAGTGCCGTTTTCGCATTCTTGTTCCATTTCAGTTCCACTACAAGCGCCGGAAAATCGTATCGGTATTCCGGCTTTGGCAGAAAGACAAAATCGGAAAAACCGCGCCCGGTCGGAAGTTCACGAATGGGTTTGAAGTAATATTGCATCGTACTTAAATAAGCAATCGTGAGGACACAACTGAGCGAATTTTCATTATGATACTGAATCACGGAAGTATATTCCTCATGGACCTTTTCAATTCCGGCAGCGACAGCATTTTCATCCATATCGAGCGTAGCATCTAAAAGATCCGCAGATTCCTGCTGGAAAGCGAAAAGTTCATTCCAATGATTGGAAGTCACCGCAGTCAGAAACTCCCGGCGGATTTCTTCGTTGGGAATATATGCCATCTGTGTCTGCTGATTGTAGGCAAGATAGCCCAAATGAATCAGCAGCGTCAGAACATCATCTTTATTTACAAAGCTGACCATGTCATTTTTAAAAGAGGTAACCATGACAGGAACTGCGGCGCCGGAAAGCATCTCCAGAATTGCTGTTTTCAATCCGTCAAAATCCATATTGATAAAAGGAACCATCGAGTCGTATGTGCTCGTCTCCGACCAATAGCTTTGGAATGTCCCATCCAGAAGCAGACTTGTTACCGCGTTTGGATTGTATACATGGTAATTTCCAAGCAGATAGCCGTCGTACCATCGTCTGACTTCCTCAAAATTTTGTCCGTATTTCTGACAGAGAGCGGAAACTTCATCTTCTGTGAATCCAATATAGGAAGCCAGCGGGCCTGGATTCAGCATGGAATACTGATGAAAATTATTTAAGGCAGACTGCGTTTTCAATTTTTTGATCGGAAGAATACCCGTGAGAAACGCAAGCTGGATATATTTCGTCGGTTCCGTCCCTTTGAACATTCCACGAAGAAAATTAATGTAATCATCCTGAATTTTCTGGTTGGAGGCCTCATCACGAATCAGGACATCCCATTCATCAATAATAATCACAAATTTCTGTCCGGTCGCCTCTTTGATCCGGGACAGAGCGTCGGGAACGGTGGAAACTTCCGGCGGAAGCTGATCTGCATAGATGGTACGCAGCTCGGCCAGTGTACATTCTGTAATGTAGGCCACAATCTGTTCCGGATCGCTGACATTCGAAAGAAACCACTGGATGTCCAGATGAATCACATCGTACTGGTTCAGATGCTTCTCAAAGTCTGCCGTCTGGCTGATCGCAAGGCCAGAAAACATCTTTCTGGAATCACAGCCCTTGCTGTAATAGGCCGCCAGCATATTTGCAGCAAATGATTTTCCAAACCGCCGCGGGCGGCTGTTGCAGATATAGCCCTGCATGGTGTCCAGAACTTTGTTGGTATACGATAAAAGTCCTGTTTTGTCCACATAGATTTCGGAATTGAGAGCAACCTGAAATGCACTGTTGTCCGGATTCACAAATCTTCCCATGATTTCACTTCCCTTCCGATTTTTTGATTATACCCCGATTTTACCATTCCCCCATCCAAATAGCAACGCACACCCCCGAAAATCCCGTAAAATCGCGGAAAAGAACCGATAAAATATGCTTTCCACTCTTGACAACGCTTACAGCCCCTAGTTATAATAAGGCATGAAAAACGATGACGAAGACAGTAGTCTGCGCGTGAACGGTCTGTGGAAAGCGAGCCGGGGATGGTGGGAGTCCGGTACAAGTAGCGGCAGGTGAACATCACTTCCAAGTTGCAGTTCTGAATCTGCGTACCCGGCGCATAAAATATAGAAAACCGGAGAGCAGTGGTAAGAAGTTGCCGGCCGTTCCCCGTTACAGGAAATGCATATGATAGTATGTAACAGGTGGTTACGATAAGTACAGCTTTCGTCCTATTACAGGGCGGGAGCTTTTTCTTATTTTACGCGAACAAATCAAACGAGAAACTTAAGTTTCAGGAGGTACAAGCATGTACAAGAAAGTTTCAACCGACATGAACTTTGTCGAGAGAGAAAAACAGGTTGAGAAGTTCTGGGAAGACAATCAGATCTTCGAAAAAAGTATGAAAGTGCGTGAAGGAAATCCGTCCTACGTGTTCTATGACGGACCGCCGACCGCAAACGGAAAACCGCACATCGGCCACGTAGAGACCCGTGTTATCAAGGATATGATCCCGAGATACCGTACTATGAAAGGTTATCAGGTGCCGAGAAAAGCAGGCTGGGATACCCACGGACTGCCGGTAGAGCTGGAAGTTGAGAAAAAACTCGGTCTGGACGGAAAAGATCAGATCGAAAAATACGGCGTAGAGCCATTCATCGAGCAGTGTAAAGAGAGCGTATGGAAATACGAGGGAATGTGGGAAGACTTCTCCCATACCGTTGGCTTCTGGGCTGATATGAAAAAACCCATACGTTACGTATCATAACGATTACATCGAGTCCGAGTGGTGGGCATTAAAAGAGATCTGGAAGAAAGGTCTTCTGTACGAAGGACACAAAATCGTTCCTTACTGCCCGCGCTGCGGTACCCCGCTTTCTTCCCACGAAGTAGCGCAGGGATACAAAGATGTCAAAGAACGTTCAGCCGTTGTCCGCTTTAAAGTAAAAGGCGAGGACGCTTACATCCTGGCATGGACCACCACACCGTGGACCCTTCCGTCCAACGTTGCACTCTGCGTCAACCCGGATGAGGATTATGTAAAAGTAACAAGCAAAGGATATACCTATTATATGGCAGCTGCTCTGGTAGACACCGTTCTCGGTGAGGGCGCTGAAATCCTGGAGCATTATCAGGGTAAAGATCTCGAGTTCAAAGAGTACGAGCCGCTGTTCCCGTACGCTGAGAAGAGAATCGGAAACAAAAAAGCATACTATGTAGTCTGCGATACCTACGTAACACTGACCGATGGTACCGGTGTTGTTCATATCGCCCCTGCATTTGGTGAGGACGACTCCAAGGTCGGTCACAGATACGATCTTCCATTCGTACAGTTAGTAAACGAAAAAGGTGAGATGACCGAGGAAACTCCGTGGGCAGGCACTTTCTGCAAGAAAGCAGATATGGCCGTTCTGCAGGCACTCGAGGACAAGGATCTTCTGTTTGATGCGCCGCTGTTCGAGCACAGCTACCCGCACTGCTGGAGATGCGATACTCCGCTGATCTACTATGCACGTGAGACCTGGTTCATCCGCATGACTGCAGTAAAAGAGGATCTGATCCGCAACAACAACACCATCAACTGGATTCCGGAGAGCATCGGAAAAGGGACGCTTCGGCGACTGGCTGGAGAATGTTCAGGACTGGGGACTTTCCAGAAACCGTTACTGGGGAACTCCGCTTCCGGTATGGCAGTGTGAATGTGGCCATCAGGACTGCATCGGCAGTATCGAAGAACTGAAAGAAAAAGCCGACAACTGCCCGGATGACATCGAGCTTCACCGCCCATACATCGACGCAGTGACCATTAAGTGCCCGAAATGCGGTAAAGAGATGCACCGTGTACCGGAGGTTATCGACTGCTGGTTCGATTCCGGATCCATGCCGTTCGCACAGCATCACTATCCATTCGAGAACAAAGAAATCTTCGAGAAACAGTTCCCGGCACAGTTTATTTCCGAGGCTGTAGACCAGACACGTGGATGGTTCTACTCCCTGCTTGCAATTTCCACTCTGCTGTTCAACAAAGCACCATACGAAAACGTTATCGTTCTTGGTCTGGTACAGGATGAGAACGGACAGAAGATGAGTAAATCCAAAGGAAATGCCGTAGATCCGTTCGACGCACTGCAGACCTACGGTGCCGATGCAATCCGCTGGTACTTCTACACCAGCAGTGCTCCGTGGCTGCCGAGCCGTTTCGCAGGAAAGACCGTAGTCGAAGGACAGAGAAAATTCATGGGAACCCTGTGGAACACCTACGCATTCTTTGTACTGTATGCAAACATCGACAACTTCGATGCAACAAAATACAGTCTGGAGTATGACAAGCTGGCTGTTATGGATAAATGGCTGCTGTCCCGTCTGGAATCCACTGTAAAAGCTGTAGACGACAACCTGGCAAATTACCGTATCCCGGAGGCCGCAAAAGCACTGCAGTCCTTCGTGGATGATATGAGTAACTGGTATGTAACGCCGCTCCCGTGAGCGTTTCTGGGCAAAGGGAATGGAGCAGGATAAGATCAATGCTTACTGACTCTGTACACCGCACTGGTGGACCGTTGCAAAAGCAGCAGCTCCGATGATTCCGTTCATGACAGAGGATATTTATCAGAACCTCGTAAAGAGCATCGATGCAAGTGCACCGGAAAGTATCCATCTGTGCGACTTCCCGGAGGTACATGAGAACTGGATCGATCCGAAGATGGAAGAGGATATGGCAGACCTGCTGGAGATCGTCGTTATGGGACGTGCCGCAAGAAATACTGCCAATATCAAAAACCGTCAGCCGATCGGAACCATGTACGTGAAGAGCGAGTTCCAGCTTTCCGAATTCTACAAAGAGATCATCGAGGACGAGCTGAATGTCAAAGAAGTTGTATTTAAAGATGACATCGCAGATTTCATCAGCTACAGCTTCAAACCGCAGATGCGTACCGTAGGACCAAAATACGGAAAACTGCTGAACAAGATCAAAGCAACCCTGTCTGAGCTGGATGGAAACAAGGCTATGGCAGAGCTCAAGAGCACCGGCGAACTTAAACTTGACATCGATGGACAGGAAATTGTATTATTAGAGGAGGATTTGTTAATTGACATGGCACAGATGGAAGGCTATGTATCCGAATCCGACCATACAATCACCGTTGTTCTGGATACCAATCTGACTCCGGAACTGATCGAGGAAGGTTTTGTTCGTGAGCTGGTAAGTAAAATCCAGACCATGCGTAAAGAGGCCGGCTTTGAGGTTATGGACAAGATCAGAGTATATGCAAAAGACAACGACAAGATTGTAAGCATCATGAAAAACCATGGTGATGAAATTAAATCTGAAGTTCTGGCAGAAGAAATCGTGACTGGAGAGACAAAGGGCTATGAGAAGGAGTGGAATATCAACTCCGAAAAGGTTACCATGGCAGTAGAGCGTATCTAAGAATACTTCTGGATGCGTTTCCACGACGATCGTTAATATAAAAATCAGCCTGCGAGCGGGGATGCAGACAAGCTCTCCGCTCGCAGACTGCTATTGAGGAGGACGCAGATGTTAAACGCCGAGTTCAACAAAGAAACTTTTAAGAACAGTGTCAAAGAAAACGTGAAAAATGCTGTACAGTAAAAAAATCTGGAAGAGGCTTCCCAGCAGGAAATTTACCAGGCAGTCTGCTACGCAGTAAAAGACGTTATTATTGACAACTGGCTGAAAACCCAGAAAGCAATGGATGAGCAGGATCCGAAGATTCTGTACTATATGTCCATGGAGTTCCTGATGGGACGTGCGCTGGGAAATAACCTGATTAACCTGACTGCATACAAACAGGTACAGGAAGCTCTTGATGAGATGGGACTGAACCTGAACCTTCTGGAGGACCAGGAGAGAGATCCTGCGCTTGGAAACGGCGGTCTTGGCCGTCTGGCAGCATGCTTCCTGGATTCCCTGGCTACACTGGGATATCCGGCATACGGCTGCGGTATCCGTTATAAATACGGTATGTTCAAACAGCAGATCCGCGACGGTTATCAGATAGAAGTACCGGACAACTGGCTGAAACACGGCTATCCATTCGAGCTGAAACGCCCGGAATACGCAAAAGAAGTAAAATTTGGCGGATACGTAGCACAGGAGTATGATGAGGCTACCGGACGCGTAAACTTCGTACAGAAAGATTACCAGTCTGTAAACGCAATTCCTTACGATATGCCAATCGTAGGATACGACAACGATGTTGTAAACACGCTGACCATCTGGGATGCAGAGGCTATTCAGGACTTCTCCCTGGATTCCTTCGACAAAGGTGATTACCACAAAGCGGTTGAGCAGGAAAACCTTGCAAAAAGCCCATCGTAGAGGTTCTGTATCCGAACGACAACCATTACGAAGGAAAAGAGCTGCGTCTGAAACAGCAGTATTTCTTTATTTCTGCAAGCGTACAGAGAGCAGTTGCAAAATATAAAAAACATCACGATGATATCACAAAGCTGTATGAGAAGGTTACCTTCCAGCTGAACGATACTCACCCGACCGTAGCCGTTCCGGAGCTGATGCGAATTCTTATGGATGTGGAAGGCCTTGGCTGGGATGAGGCATGGGAGATTACGACAAAGACTTGTGCATACACGAACCATACGATTATGGCAGAGGCACTTGAAAAATGGCCGGTTGACCTGTTCTCCAGACTTCTTCCGCGTATCTATCAGATCGTAGAAGAGATCAACCGCCGCTTCCTGATCCAGGTAAGAGAGCAGTACCCGGGTGATGAAGAGAAAGTCCGCCAGATGGCAGTGATCTACGACGGACAGGTTCATATGGCCCGTCTGGCTATCGTAGGCGGATATTCTGTCAACGGTGTTGCAAAGCTTCATACCGAGATCCTGAAAAAATCAGACTTTAAAAGACTTCTACGAAATGACTCCGGAGAAGTTCAACAATAAGACGAACGGTATCACACAGCGTCGTTTCCTGCTTCACGGAAATCCGCTCCTGGCCGACTGGGTAACTGAGTACGCCGGAGACGGCTGGATCACCGATCTGCCGAAGATCGAAAAGATCGCTAAGCTGGCAGATGACACCCAGGCACAGAAGGAATTTATGGAAATCAAATATAAAAATAAAGTTCGCCTGGCAAAATACATCAAAGAGCATAACGGCATTGATGTAGATCCGAACTCTATTTTTGACGTTCAGGTAAAGCGTCTGCATGAGTACAAACGCCAGTTTATGAACATTCTTCATATTATGTACCTGTATGACCGTCTGAAAAAGAACCCGGATATGCCGTTCTACCCAAGAACCTTCATCTTTGGAGCGAAAGCTTCCGCAGGCTATGAGCGTGCAAAAGCAATCATCAAACTGATCAATTCCGTTGGGGATGTCGTAAATAACGATCCGACCATCAAAGGAAAGATCAAAGTTGTATTTATCGAGGATTATCGTGTCAGCAACGCAGAGCTGATCTTTGCCGCTGCCGATGTTTCCGAGCAGATTTCCACCGCAAGTAAAGAGGCTTCCGGTACCGGTAACATGAAGTTCATGCTGAACGGTGCCCTGACTCTTGGAACCATGGACGGTGCAAACGTAGAGATCGTTGAGGAAGTTGGAAAAGAGAACGCCTTCATCTTCGGACTTTCCGCAGATCAGGTTATCGAATATGAGAACAACTACACCTACGATCCGATGAGCTACTTCATCCACGATCAGGACATCCACAACGTAGTGATGGATCTGATCAGCGGAAGATACTCAAACGGCGACACCATGATGTTCCGTGATCTGTATGACTCTCTGCTCACACCGAAGAATGCTCCGCGCCCGGATATGTACTTTACCCTGGCAGACTTCAAGTCCTATGCGGCAGCACAGGAGCGTGTTGAGGATAAATACAGAAATACTTCTGCATGGGCAAGAAGCGCGATCCTGAATACCGCACACAGCGGCAAATTCACATCCGACCGTACCATCCAGCAGTATGTAGATGATATCTGGCATCTGGACAAGATTACTGTCAGAAAGTAATCAGAATCAAATATAAGTAGTTAGGGGACACCTGCTTTTCCGGGAAAAACCGGAGGGGCGGGTGTTCATTTTTTTGATGACCGCTGGAAGGATCTGCATCCCGAAAAATGCCTGCAAAACAGGCATTCTTTTGACATTCTACGGGGAGTGTGGTACACTGTTCGTGTCTATGAACTAAAACAATCTGAAATGTATTGAGGTGAAAAGATTGGATAAAGCTGAATATCAAAGCCGGCTGGAAGAGCTGAACAGTCTGGTAAAAAAAGAGGACTATGAGGGGGCACTTGCAGTTGTAGAAGCCGTTGATTGGCAGCGTGTCAAGAGTCTGCGCACGCTCGGCATGGTAGCGGATGTCTATGAGGCGAACAAACGATATCCGGAGGCGAAGAAGATTCTGCTGATGGCGTATGACCGTTCCTCCATCGGAAAGGGCATTCTGTACCGCCTGGTAGAGGTCTCCGTAAAAATGAAAGACTTTGATGAGGCGATTGACTTTTACAACGAGTTTGAAGCAGTCGCACGTCACGATAATTCCCGGTATCTGCTGAAATACAAGATTTAAGAGGACAGAAAGCGCCGCTTGAGGAGCAGATTTCCCTTCTGGAGGAATACAAAGAGCGGGAATTTACCGAGAGATGGGCGTATGAACTGGCAAACCTTACAGCAAAGCCGGAGAGACGCAGAAATGCATCGATGCCTGTGATGAGCTGATCCTGTGGTTCAGCGAGGGCAAATATGTGACAAGGCAATGGATCTGAAATGAAGTACGAGCCGCTGTCACGTCCCAGCAGATCAAATACGAGCACGTTTTGACTACAAAAATGAATGAAGAG
>ENA-OQHD01000476-OQHD01000476.1-human-gut-metagenome-genome-assembly--contig:-NODE-476-length-14449-cov-2.525765_pt1 | contig 14449 bp, 14 predicted proteins | sample MGYA00242560_ERZ504711 | MGnify/ENA primary metagenome ERZ504711 (study PRJEB26092, sample SAMD00036198) | human gut metagenome | host: Homo sapiens | study: EMG produced TPA metagenomics assembly of... | reverse complement strand
ATGTTTTTCTAATAAATAAAGACAGGTGCTTTTATGAAACTCCTTACTTTACATTTGGCAAATGTATGTTAAATCTTTGAATATGAAATAGAAATGTTTGTCTTTTGTGTGGGATAATGTGGGAAAACAAAAAAGGTTCGCCTAATTGACGAACCTTTTCGCTCTTCCTCTTGGACTTGAACCAAGGACCCTCTGATTAACAGTCAGATGCTCTAACCGACTGAGCTAAGGAAGAATATGCATTCAAGTTTTTCGCTCTTCCTCTTGGACTTGAACCAAGGACCCTCTGATTAACAGTCAGATGCTCTAACCGACTGAGCTAAGGAAGAATGTTGCTTTTTTCTCAAATGCGCTGCAAAAGTAATAGGATATTTTGAAATATGCAATATCTTTGCGAAAAAAAATATCGAAGATGGATAAAATAATTGGGTTGGGCAATGCTTTGGTTGATGCACTGGCAATCATTGAGGATGATAATATTTTGACGGAGATGCAGCTCCCGAAAGGAAGTATGACTCTGATTGATGAAGATAAGTTCTTGAAAATTAGTGAGTATTTCAGCCGGATGGAGACGCATCTGGCTAACGGAGGTTCTGCCGGAAACGCAATTCGGGCAATGGCATGCCTTGGTGCGGGTACGGGATTCATCGGAAAAGTAAGCAATGACTTTTACGGTAACATTTTTCCGGGATAGTCTGCTGGAGCATGGGACAGAGGCGGATTTATTGCTTTCCACTACCCTTCCGTCCGGTGTAGCCTCTACTTTCATTTCTCCTGATGGAGAGCGCACTTTCGGCACTTATTTGGGGGCGGCTTCTACATTGAAGGCGGAAGATCTTTCGCTGGATATGTTCAAAGGATATGCTTACCTATTTATAGAGGGGTATCTGGTGCAAGACCATGATATGATTCTCCGTGCCATTTGAGCTGGCTAAAGAGGCCGGCTTACAAGTATGTTTGGACATGGCGAGCTACAATATAGTAGAAGGAGACCTTGAATTTTTCTCTCTGTTGGTCAACAAATATGTGGATATTGTTTTTGCCAATGAGGAAGAGGCAAAGGCTTTTACGGGTAAGGAACCGGAGGAAGCATTGGATATCATTGCCAAAATGTGTAGCATAGCCATTGTAAAGGTGGGTGCCCGTGGTTCTCTGATTCGCAAAGGTACAGAGATGGTGCAGGTACAAGCGGCTCCGGTAGAGAAAGTGGTGGACACTACAGGAGCTGGCGACTATTTTGCGGCAGGTTTCTTGTATGGACTGACGTGTGGCTACTCGCTGGAGAAATGTGGCAAGATAGGCTCCCTTCTCTCCAAAGATGTGATACAAGTGGTGGGTACAGAGCTTCAGGCTGCACAATGGGAAAAAATTCAAGGAAGAAATTTTATTAATTAATTAATGTGCTGATGTGCCAATGTGCTAATTGGCTGCGCAATATTTGTTTCGCTATTACGCTGCAGGTTATTAGCACATTGGCACATTGGCATATTAGCACATTATCATAATTATGAGAAGAATTTTAAAGATACGCTGGATGGTTACCTTGCTGATTGTAGCGGGAGCCGTTTGATTTTTAGGGGGTTTAAGAGTGGTGATAGCCGCAGTTTCCAAATAGCAAAGAATCTGGATATATTCAATTCCATTGTGAAAGAGTTGGATATGTTCTACGTGGATACGATTGATCCGAACAAGACTATCCGTGAAGGCATTGATGCCATGCTCTACTCGCTGGATCCCTACACGGAGTATTATCCGGAAGATGACCAAAGCGAATTGGAGCAGATGCTGAAGAATTCCTATGGTGGTATAGGTTCTGTGATTACTTGGAATCCGAAACTGAAACGTTCCATGATATCTGAGCCATACGAGAATATGCCTGCTGCCGATGTAGGCCTGAAAGCCGGAGATATTTTGATGGAAATTGACGGAAAAGACCTTGCCGGAAAGAACAACCAGGAAGTCAGCGAGATGCTTCGCGGACAAGTGGGTACCAGCTTCAAGCTGAAAGTGCAACGTCCCGGTACAGAGAAACCGTTGGATTTCGACATTGTGCGCCGTTCCATCCAATTGCCGTTCATACCTTATTATACGGTGCTGGATAATAATATAGGTTATATCAATCTCAGCACCTTCTCGGGGAATCCTTCCAAGGAGTTCAAGCAGGCTTTTCTGGACTTGAAGAAGCGGGGGATGACTTCGTTGGTGATTGACTTGCGGAACAATGGGGGTGGCTTGCTGGATGAGTCTATAGAGATAGCCAACTTCTTTCTGCCTCGCGGAAAAACACTTGTGACGACAAAGGGTAAGATTAAGCAAGCCAGCAATACCTACAAGACATTGCGTGAACCGTTGGATCTGGAAATTCCTTTGGCTGTTCTGGTCAATGGCGGAACGGCTTCTTCGTCAGAAATCCTTGCGGGCTCTTTGCAGGACCTTGACCGTGCGGTCATTATCGGTAACCGTACTTTCGGTAAGGGATTGGTGCAGACCACCCGTCCGTTGCCATACGGTGGTACCATGAAGCTGACGACTTCCAAATATTATATTCCCAGCGGCCGTTGTGTGCAGGCTATCGACTACAAGCACCGGAATGAGGACGGCAGTGTGGGACGTATTCCGGACAGCCTTACTACCGTGTTCCATACGGCTGCCGGACGTGAAGTGCGGGATGGTGGAGGCGTGACTCCGGACATTGCGGTGAAGCAGGAGAAGCTGCCCAACATTCTGTTCTATCTTGTCAATGACAATCTTATTTTCAATTATGCCACGGACTATTGCCTGAAACATCCTACCATCCCTTCAGCAGAGAAGTTTGAAATTACAGATGCCGATTATGCGGACTTCAAGGCGATGGTGAAAAAGGCGGACTTCAAATACGACCAGCAGACAGAGAAGATGCTGAAGAACCTGAAGGAGATGGCCGAATTTGAGGGCTATCTGACTGATGCTTCGAAAGAGTTTGAAGCGCTGGAGAAAAAATTTGTCGCATAATCTGGACCGTGACCTTGACCATTTCTCCAAGGACATCAAGAGCATGATTGCGGTAGAAATCATCAAACGTTATTATTTCCAGCGTGGAAGCATTATCCAGCAGTTGAAAGATGATGATGATTTGAAAGAGGCTGTAAAGATACTCACTGCTCCGGAAAAATATAAGGAAATGTTGAGTGCTCCGGCAGTGACGTCAATGTCTCTGCAACAAAGAAAGGAGACAGCCCCGGCTTTTTCTGAGTACCGCTACGAGAGCAAATGAACATGTTTATGATGAAATAGTATAAGGACACTCTTAAGAGGATTCTTTTATTTGCTCCTTAATTTATACCGGATAGTCTCTGTATAAGCCTTTTATACACGACTATCCGGTTAAGTTGTTTGTAGGGTATTAACTTGTTTTATATTTTTGCAGGTGATAATGGAAAATATTGACAAGGTTATGAAACAATTGAATTCTCTGAGAGTATGGCTGTTTGTGGTATTGTTGCTTTGCTTCTCTCTTTCCGGACAAGCCCAGTTCCTGCGCACTTCCTACTTTATGGAAGGAAGTAACCAGCGTATGCAGCTCAATCCGGCCTTGATGCCGGGACGCGGTTATCTGAATATTCCCGTGATAGGTTCGTTGAATGCTACCGTCAACTCCAGTTCCCTGGGGTATAGGGATATTATGGACATTATTGAGAACAGTGATGATAGCGACTATTTCATGAGCAATGACTTTATGAACCGACTGGATGCTACCAATAACTTGAATGTGAATTTGAGTACCGACATTCTGTCTGCCGGGTGGTATAAAGGAAAGAACTTCTGGTCAGTCAATGTGGGGTTGCGTAATGATATCGGTGCCGCCATACCGAAAACCATGTTCCAGTTTATGAATAACATGAGCAGCCGGGAGTTCGGTGACAATATTTCTGACTATTTGGGTATTAACGAAACCATTAATGGACAGAAGCTTGAGATAAATTCCTATGCGGAAGTCGGCCTTGGCTTTGCAAGGAATATCACAGACCGACTGGCTGTAGGTGGTAAGGTGAAGATGCTGCTGGGTATCGGTAACTTAAAGCTGAACATCAACCAGATTCATGTGGAAACTCCTTCTGTCGGCTCTTCAGGAGTGACGAGTAAAGCTTCCATTCAAGTGGATGCAACTTTGGAGAACTCGTCAAAGCTGTTAGAACTTCCCGAGAATGAGAATGGTGATTATATCGATGAAATCGATTTTGGCAGTTTTGGTTTTGCCGGATATGGTGGGCTATTGATTTGGGAGTATCTTACAAGTTACTGGATAAATTGACACTTTCTGCTTCAGTTCTTGATTTGGGCTTTATCAAATGGTCTAAATCGAATACCAGTATAGCGCGAGCCAATACAGAGCAGACTTATGATCTTCTTGACCCGGCCTCGCAGCAGGAGTTCATGGATATTGTGAACAGCGGCGAGATTCTTAACTATGACATGTTGCAGCTCAAGACGGAGGAGGCTTCTGAGAAGAGCCGTACCCGTGGATTGACTTCTACAATGGTTCTTGGCGCTGAATATGCCTTACTGAATGATTGGCTGGTAGTGGGTGCCTTGTATACCGGTCGTTTTGGCCCAAATCCGAAAAAGCTTTTGAATGAGCTGACTTTCTCTGCCTGCATCCGTCCGACGAATGCTTTCAATGTAGCTGCCAGCTATTCCGTACTTCAAGGAGCCGGTAAAACCTTCGGTCTGGCACTGAAACTGGGTTCCTTCTTTGCAGGAACAGATTATATGTTCTTTGGTAAGAATACGAAGAATGTCAATGCTTACTTGGGTGTTTCTATTCCTTTGGGAAAACAGAAAACTGCTGAAAATTAATAAATTGGATTTGGATATTATCGCGGATTATCTTTCTATAAAAGAGGATAATCTGCGATTTTGTTTTTACGAAAACGCAAAAAGCTTTATCTTTGCTGGTAAATACCTATAAACAGTACTCATGAGAATTGCAATAACGATTTTTTCTTGTCTTTGGTTTTCAGTAGTTTGCTGCAAGCTTCACCCATACCTTTTTCTCCTATAGTGAGGAGCTATTCGGTGTCGGATTATAATGCCGGTATTCAGAATTTGGGCCATTGCTCAGGACGAAAGAGGGGTGATGTATTTCGGTAATAACAGTGGGCTGCTGGAATTTGATGGAAGTGCTTGGCGGCTGTATGAAATTACCGACAAAAAGGAATTGTGCGTGCTATATATATCAGTGAAGATGGCAAAAAATTTATGTAGGCTCTTACGAAGAATTCGGTTATTTTGTTCATACTCCTTATAATACCCTTGAATATCACTCGCTAAAAGATGAGGTGAAGGACTTTACTTTTCATAACGACGAAATCTGGAACATTGTTTGCGTTCAAGGGGAAATTGTATTTCAATCGTTTGGTTCTCTCCTTTTTTTATAATGGAAATTCTGTGGAAGGTATTCGGGTGAAGAGCCTTCCGCTGAACTTATTTCAGGTTGGAAATACTTTTTATTCTCAAAGAATAAATGGTGGACTTTGTGTCTTTTCCGACAGGAAAATGGAAGAACTTATTCCCAGAAAGGTATTTGGAAATAGCGATGTCTTGGCTGGGCTTCCTTATGATGATGCCGTTTTAATGCTTACCCGTAATCAGGGAGGTTTTCTCCTCTATCGAGATGGGAGGGTAGAAAAATGGGAAACCGAATGTGATGATATATTCAGGAAGCATACCATTAATCGTGCGGTGATGACCAAAGACAGTTGCTACGTTGTTGGCACAATATCCGATGGTATATATGCGTTGGATAAAAAAGGAAAGCTGACTTTGGAAGGTCAATACGGATAATAAACTACAGAACAATACTGATTTTGAGATTATATTGTGATGATGACAACAATATATGGACAGCTTTGGATGAAGGTATTGCCTATATACACAACAATTCTTTAATCTATTATTATGAACCTCCATTTCGTAAAATAGGCATGGTATATGATGTTCTGGTAAGGGAAAATGAAGCTTATATTGCTTCTAATCAGGGACTTTATTGGCTTAAGGATGGAAAGACTGAATTAGTTCCGGGTTTGGAAGAACAAGCGTGGTTCGTCGATGAATGGGGAAAACAGACTTTTTTGCGGGCATAACAAAGGAACTTTCCTTATATCGGGGTTGAAGTCAAAGTTGGTATCTGATGTAAAGGGAGGGATGTGTATTGGAAAAGATTGAATCGAAGGAAGAATCCTTTTTTATTGGAAGGAACTTATGCGCTTTTTAAATCTATATACGGAAGATACTTCGGGAGCATATGGTTTTATCCGGTCTCTGCGTGGATTCAGTCATATGGTCCGTCACATAGAGGTGGACCATCAAGGGAATATCTGGGCGAAACACTTAAGGAATGGTTTGTATCGTTTTCGGATTGATCCGGATATGAAGCAGGTAAAGGATGTACGGAAGTATGAGGCCTGGAGAAGTGAAAGGTGGAGTTTTTACTTTGTTCAAAATCAATGGTCGGGTAGATTTTTTCTAATGGGGAATATTTCTATACTTACGAAGATATGACTGATTCGATTGTTCCCTATGAAACAATGAATGAACAATTGATGGAATTGAAGGGAATCAAGACAGTGAGTCGTGCGAACGGAGATTACTATTGGTTTGTGGGTGATAGGATAGTGTATTTAGTGAAGTGTGCGATAAATACTTTCAATATCGAACTCCGGATTCCATATTCTTTGTTTGACGGTCTGACGGTGGAAGAACGGGGAAGCGTGGCTTATGACGTGAGGAATGGCTGTTCCTATCTTTGCCTGAACAATGCCATTGCCCGTATTGAGACGGACAGTTCCTCGTTATATAAATCTCGGGTCAGACGCTCTTTATGGATTTCGGGAATGCGGGTCATTGATGAATTCAGTGGTAAGCGGAAAACATTGGTCGTGCAGCCGGGAGCCAAGGTGGAGCCTGAGTTTAATACGGTGAATTTTACATTGTGTTATCCGGTTTATAGTAATTATACTTATAAGGTAAGGTATCGGTTGGAAGGATATTCTGACCAATGGGTGCCGGGTGGACGCTATTTGCAGAAGAAGTATTCTCGGCTCTCCTATGGAAGTTATGTTTTTTCAGGCAGAGATATATGATACCGATAGAGTTTTGGCATCGGTAGAGCTTCCTTTTGAGATTTTGCGTCCGTGGTATTTGTCTTATTGGGCTGTGGGAAGTTATATCTTGGCAGGATTGTGTCTGTTGGCTTTATTGCAATATCTGGTCTACCGTTTCGTGAAGAAAAAGAAAGACCGTGTGATTGAACGGCAGCGCGTAGCCCATCAGGCAGAGCTTGAGCGGCAGGAGAAGAAGATTGTTGAGTTGGAAAAGGAGCAGCTTGAGGCCGATTTGCGTTTTAAAAGCAAGGAGTTGTCCGGTGTGGTAATGACAAATATTGCTCATCAGGAATTTCTGATTTCTTTGAAAGAAGAGATACAGCGGCAAAAGTTGTTAGGACAGTATAGCCGTAAAAAATCTTGGATAAGCTGCTCACTTTAGTTAATAGCAATATAGTGTCCGATGAAGAGAATTGGACTATGTTTCAGGCTAATTTTGGACCGTATACACGAAAAACTTCTTCCGTAATCTGAAACTTCAATATACAGATTTGACTTCAGGAGATTTGCGCTTTTGCGCATTGCTTCGCTTGAATATGCCGACAAAGGAGATAGCGAAGTTGCTCAACATTTCCACGCGTGGGGTTGATGCTGCAAGATACCGGTTGCGCAAGAAATTCAATCTGCTTCCGGAAGAAAGTCTGACTGATTTTCTTATAAACTTTAAATAGCTGCTTTACAGTGAAATATTAATGGGGGTAAGTACTAATATTGTACTTCCTCTTTTGTTTTTTAAGTGATGGTTGTACTTTTGTTGTAGTACGGGATGTGGAGATTGTCGCATGCTTTTCTTTTATTTGCAGTAAAATAATATTTCTATCAATTAAAAGCATGAAAAACATGAAGCATTTACTTTTCAAGTTACAATTATTTTTCAGTCTTGTTGGTGTTTACTGCCGTTAGTGCGTATGCACAGAAATCTCCGGTTGATATGGATCGTTTCATCGACGATTTAATGAAGAAGATGACCCTGGAAGAGAAAATAGGTCAGTTGAATCTGCCGGTTACCGGTGAGATTACGACCGGTCAGGCTAAAAGTAGTAATGTGGCCAAACGTATTCGTGCCGGTGAAGTGGGCGGGCTTTTCAATCTGAAAGGCGTGGAACGTATCCGCGATGTACAGAAGCAGGCGGTTGAAGAAAGTCGTTTGGGTATTCCTCTCTTATTTGGTATGGATGTTATTCATGGATATGAAACGGTGTTTCCCATTCCTTTGGGATTGTCGTGTACATGGGATATGAAGGCGGTTGAAGAATCGGCACGTATTGCAGCCATTGAGTCCAGTGCTGACGGTATTTGCTGGACATTCAGTCCGATGGTGGATATTTGCCGTGATGCCCGTTGGGGGCGTGTGTCCGAGGGCAACGGTGAAGACCCGTTTCTGGGAGCAGCCATTGCGCAGGCCATGGTACGTGGTTATCAGGGAAAGGATATGAACCGTAATGATGAGATTATGGCTTGTGTAAAGCAATTTTGCCTTGTATGGTGCCGGTGAGGCAGGACGTGACTATAATACAGTAGATATGAGTCATCAGCGCATGTTCAATGAATACATGTTGCCCTATCAAGCGGCGGTTGATGCCGGTGTGGGAAGTGCGATGGCCTCTTTCAATGAGGTCGATGGCATTCCCGCTACTGGAAACAAGTGGTTGATGACGGATGTATTGCGTAAGCAGTGGGGGTTTGACGGTTTTGTAGTGACAGATTATACCGGAATTACAGAAATGACCGACCATGGCATGGGCGATACGCAGACTGTTGCCGCGTTGGCGCTGAATGCTGGTGTCGATATGGATATGGTGAGCGATGCATTTGTAGGTACGCTCAAGAAGTCATTGACAGAAGGAAAATGTGACAGAAGAAGCTATTAATGCGGCTTGTCGCCGTATTTTGGAAGCTAAGTACAAGTTGGGCTTGTTCGATAATCCTTATAAATACTGTGATGTGAAGCGTGCCAAGAAGCAAATCTTTACCAAAGAGCATCGTGCCGTTGCGCGTAAGATTGCTTCGGAGAGCTTGGTGTTGCTGAAGAACGAGGGTAATGTGCTTCCGCTGGCCAAGAAGGGCACTATTGCTGTGGTAGGTCCGTTGGCAGACAGCCGCAGTAATATGCCGGGTACTTGGAGTGTGGCTGCCGTATTGAAGAATGCTACTTCTTTGGCTGAAGGTTTGAAGGCGGTAGCAGGCGGTAAAGCCGAAATACTGACTGCGAAAGGCTGTAATTTGATGAGTGATGCCGAATATGAGAAACGTGCCACTATGTTCGGACGTTCTTTACACCGTGACAATCGTTCGGACAAGGAGTTGCTGGACGAGGCTCTTGCCGTGGCTGCCAAATCGGATGTTATTGTGGCTGCGCTCGGTGAGTCTTCGGAAATGAGTGGAGAGAGCAGTTGCCGCACGAATCTTGAAATGACGGACACCCAACGCATACTGTTACAGGAATTATTGAAAACGGGAAAACCTGTGGTACTGGTGCTGTTTACCGGTCGTCCGCTGGTACTGAACTGGGAGCAGGCAAACGTGCCGGCCATTCTGAATGTATGGTTTGCGGGCAGTGAGGCAGGTTTTGCCATCGGCGATGTACTGTTTGGTGATGTGAACCCGAGCGGAAAGCTGACTACGACTTTCCCGAAGAGCGTGGGACAGATTCCTTTGTTCTACAACCACAAGAACACGGGCCGCCCTCTTGCCGACGGTGCATGGTTCCAGAAATTCCGCAGCAACTATATAGACATAGACAATGAACCGCTTTATCCCTTCGGTTTCGGTTTGAGCTATACCACATTCTTTTATAGCGACGTGGCTTTGGACAAGACTAGCATGACGGATAAGGGCGAACTGACTGCTACCGTGACTGTGACCAATACCGGCAAGAGAGACGGTGCAGAAGTGGTTCAACTTTATATTCGTGACCTTGTGGGAAGTGTAACCCGTCCGGTGAAAGAGTTGAAAGGCTTTGAAAAGATTTTCCTGAAAGCCGGCGAATCTAAAAAAGTATCTTTCAAGATTACCCCCGAATTGCTGAAGTTCTACAACTACAATCTTGATTTTGTATGCGAGCCGGGTGACTTTGAGGTGATGATTGGCAGAAGTTGCCGGGACGTAAAAAATGCAGCGTTCAAGTTACTCTAACTGATTCCCAAGGCGGCAATATGCAGCATTCGAGCCACTGCGTTGAGATGGCATTGTTGCTGCATATTGTCTGCATTTTCACTGCAAACGTTTTGCAGCGCTACTGCAAAGGTGTTGCAGCGTCATTGCAAAAGTGATGCAGTGCCACTGCAAACTATATGCAGTATTCTTGCAGTATTTGCTTGACTTGTGTAAGATAATATGATCTATTGAAAAACATGAAGAAAATACTTTTTATTAATATTGTGTCTGTCCACCATGTACCCGGTTGTCAATGCTGGGCGGGTGGTTCAGAGTTTTAATGACGGCTGGTATTATGCCGCATGTGATGACAATCGGTTGCAGGAAGTGCAACGCCATGAAGAAGGTTGGCAGCAGGTACATCTGCCGCATACCTGGAATGCGGATGCCTATTCTACCCGTAACTACCGCAGGGCTTCTTCCTGGTATAAGAAAGAGTTCCGTACGGATGCCGCGCAGATGCGGGATAAACAGCTTTACCTGAAATTTGATGGTGTCAATTCTCTGGCAGATGTGTACCTCAACGGCGAGCTGCTCACTACCCACAAAGGAGGTTACTCTGCCTTTACCGTAGACATTACGGATAAAGTAAGGACCGATGCCCCGAATCTGCTGATGGTGCACGTCAATAATCAGAACGACCGGATACCTCCTTTGTCCGGCGACTTCACCATCTTTGGCGGCATCTACCGCAATGTGTGGCTCATCAGTGCTGCAAAGCAGCACATCAGCCTTACCGACTATGCCTCTACGGGCATTTATGTCGATTTGCCTTCCGTGAGTGAGGATAGGGCAGAAATCAGTGTGCGTGGGACTTTGGTGAACCGTGATGTGCGGCGTGCGGTGTTGAAGTTGGACGTCGAGGTGCTGGATACAGATGGGAAGACCGTAGCCCAATCTTTGCGCAGCGTCCGGATAGATGCCGACGGGGCGTTCGCCTTCGAGGAACGGTTACAGTTGGAAAAGCCACAGTTGTGGTCGCCCGATTCCCCTTATCTGTACAGCGTGAAAGTTTCTTTGAAAGATGTGCGTGGCAAGGTGTTGAAAGATGAGACACGTGTCCCTTTGGGGGTCCGCTGGTTCAGCGTGGATGCGCAGGAAGGCTTCAAGTTGAATGGGGAACCCCTGAAACTTATGGGAGCTTGCCGTCATCAGGACCAGATGCCGATGGGCATAGCGCTTTCGGATGAGATGCACCGCAGGGATATGCAGTTGCTGAAAGACATGGGTGTGAACTTTGTCCGTCTGGCACATTACCCACAGGACGATGCCGTGTTGCGTGCTTGCGACGAACTCGGCATGCTGGTATGGGAGGAGATTCCGGTAGTAGATTTGATAGCTTTGGGTGACGAGTTCCGCGCGAATGCCACAAGCGCCTTGCGCGAAATGATTCGCCAGCATTACAACCATCCGTCCGTCATTATGTGGGGGTATATGAACGAGGCTGTTATCCAGCTGCAGTATCGGGTGAAGAAACAACGGCTCAACGGTTTCTACGAGAATACCTTGGCGCTTGCCCGGCATCTGGAGGAAACTCTGAAGAGGGAAGACCCCTACCGTCTGAGTACGATGGCCTACCACGGCAATCAGATTTACAATAAAATCGGTCTCAGCAATATCACCGACATTTCCGGTTGGAACCTTTATCAGGGCTGGTATGAGAACGACTTCAAGTCTTTCGACCGCTTTGTGGACGAAGAGTATCGTAAATACCCGCACCGTCCGTTAATAATCAGTGAGTTCGGTGCCGGTTCCGACCCGCGCTTGCAGTCGCTCGATCCGCAGATATTCGATTTCTCCATGCAATGGCAGCAGTTGTACCTCGAATACTATCTGCCCGCTATCATGAAGCGACCGTTCATAGTGGGCGCCACGGAGTGGAACTTCATTGATTTCAGTTCTGCCAGTCGCCAGGAGGCTACGCCGCATATCAATAATAAAGGACTGATGTACAATGACCGCCGTCCTAAAGATGTGTTCTATTATTTCCAGGCATTCCTGCGCAAGGATATTCCGGTGCTGCACATTGCTGTGGATGACTGGAAGCATCGGACTGTGGTTTCGGACGGTGAAGCGGTGGAACATCCGGTGAAAGTGTATTCCAATCTGGATAAGGTGGAGTTGTCTGTCAACGGCACGAAGCTCTCCGTGCAAGGCATCGAGAATTGCCATGCAGTGTGGCAAGTGCCTCTCGTTGCGGGGCGAAACACGCTTGTGGCTTCAGGTATCTGCCATGGGAAGAAGGTGGAGCAGGTTTCGGACATTTTTGTGAAGATGCAGCCTCGCCATATCGCGGCAGTCGGCTCCGGACAGCTGGAACTTGCAGTGAACGTGGGCAGCAACTGTTTCTTTACGGATGACAAGAGTGATCTTTGCTGGCTTCCCGACCAAGCTTATACTCCTGGAAGTTGGGGCTACATAGGTGGAGAGATTTTCCGCCGTTCTCCGGGACGTATCGGAACCACTGCCGAGGTGAAAGACACCCGTAATGTTCCTTTGCTCCAGACCAAACGCAAGGACATCAAGGCCTATCGCTTCGACTTGCCCGACGGCGACTATGAAGTGGAACTTCTTTTTGCTGACCTGAACGCACGTTCCGAGCGGGTGACTTACGATTTGGGAGCTGTCGCTACCCTAGACAATGCCGATTTCCGCGGCAGTGTCTTCAATGTTTCTGTCAACAACCGACCTTGGCTGAATCATTTCTCTCCGGCGATAGAAGTAGGCGGGAACCGTTGCATATCCAAGAAACTGCATGTTGCCGTAACCGGTGGAAACCTTACGGTGAACTTTGAGGCGGTGAAAGGGATGACGTTCTTGAATGGGATAAAGATATTCAGGATTCATTGATGTTCTATTCTTAATAATGTTGTATTAACCGATAAATTGAGTGAAATATGAAACACAAATTACTTACCGGGTCTCTCTCCTTCACAGTAGGGATGGGATTCAGCGCTTTGCCTGCCGTCGCGCAGCAATCTCCGGCTTCCACTGAGGTCAAGCCTAATGTAATCATTATCAACGTTGATGATTTGGGCTATGGCGACATTGGTTGTTACGGTGCCACCAAGGTCAAGACTCCCAATATAGACCGTCTGGCATCGCAAGGCCGTAGCTTTACGGATGCTCATTCATCCTCGGCTGTTTCCACGCCTTCACGTTATGGACTGATGACTGGTCAATATCCTTGCCGTGAGGATATTTGGGGGGCAATCTTCCTGAATCAGACTCTGCAAATTGATACGGCACGCACCACAATTGCGGATGTGATGAAACGTTCCGGCTATTCCACTGCCATCGTGGGGAAGTGGCATCTTGGATTTCGTACGGACGAAAAGATGGACTGGAACAAGGAACTGGCTCCCGGACCACTTGAATTGGGATTCGATTATTACTTCGGTGTGCCTATTCTCAACAGTCATCCACCTTTTGTTTATGTGGAGAACCATCATGTGGTGGGTTATGATCCCAACGACCCGTTTGTAAGAGGCAAGAGGGCAGAAACGGAGGAGTTCGATGAAAAATTCGGTATCAACTCTATTGGTGGAGCCACGGCTGCGCACCGTTTGTACAAAGACAGGGCTGTAGCCACTACTTTGAAAGACCGGGCCGTGCAGTGGATAAAGGAACATAAGGATTCACCTTTCTTCTTGTATTATGCTACCACCAACATCCATCATCCTTTTACACCGGCCGAACGCTTTGTAGGTACCAGTGAGGCAGGACCTTACGGTGATTCAATCCATGAATTGGACTGGGTGGTAGGCGAGATTATGCGTACCCTCGATGAGGAAGGGCTGGCGGGAAATACTCTGCTCATCTTCACCAGTGACAACGGAGGAATGCTGAATCATGGAGGGCAGAGAGCTTGGAAGGCAGGACACCATATCAACGGCAAGCTTCTTGGTTTCAAGTTCGGAGCTTGGGAAGGCGGGCATCGCATTCCTATGATTGCCCGCTGGCCGGGTAGGATTCCTGCGGGCAGCGTATCCAACCAGTTGATGTCCAATGTTGACATGCTTGCCACTTTGGCTGCCCTCACAGGATATGAATTGCAGGAGCAGGACGGGCCGGACAGTTTCAATATGCTTCCTGCCCTTATCGGAAATCCCGGGAAATGATTCGGGACCATATTATTATCTGTCCTTCCC
>ENA-OQHD01000475-OQHD01000475.1-human-gut-metagenome-genome-assembly--contig:-NODE-475-length-14480-cov-2.674145_pt1 | contig 14480 bp, 14 predicted proteins | sample MGYA00242560_ERZ504711 | MGnify/ENA primary metagenome ERZ504711 (study PRJEB26092, sample SAMD00036198) | human gut metagenome | host: Homo sapiens | study: EMG produced TPA metagenomics assembly of... | reverse complement strand
ACAGATTGAAAGCCACTTTTCCAAAAGCCTTGCCAGTAAAGCCAAGTACGGCATAAGGAATGGAAAAACCCGAATTGGCAATATTATCTTGGTTATAAGCCTTATCCAAGCCTTCATCATCATACCAATTGAAATTAGCACTCGTTTGTACCAACAGATAAGGCTTGAAAACAAAGTCACCTTTCTTTGTTTCAATGGTAAAACCTTCTCTTCCGGCCAATGACACTACACCATTCTCCGTATCTTCCTCATGTTGCGCCATAGCGGTCAAAGGCAAAACAGCCAGCATGGCGACATATAAAAATTTCTTCATAATTACATTTTTATATAAAGCTTATTAGTTCTAAAGTGAACTTTAAAAATGCAATCAGGGCATCACGGTCATCCTTGCTCATGTTCTTAAAGAGAGTTTTTCGATGCTTCTCCCTCTGCCCCCATGCCACATTAGGCTTCAACAAGATTGCGGGCACGGCCATCGTGCAAGAAGTAGGTATGTCCGTTTACCTTTTCCTGAAGCCCGATACCCCAAAGCGGAGTAGTGCGCCATTCATTGCCACGCGCCAACCCACTTACATAGTTATCATTCAGACCGACTCCCATAATTTCGGAGCCCATATCATGCAGCAAAAAATCCGAATAGGGGTGAATTGTCTGACTTCCCAACCATGGCAAACGGGTACCGTTCAACAGCACGGAGCCCCGAGGCTTGGTATGCAACGTGGTGACATGGCAAAGATGGCACTTGGCTTTATAGAAATTCTGTTCTCCCCTTATCACCTGCGGGTCATTCACATTACGCCGTGCAGGAACACCAAGACTCTGCATATACAAGTCAACATCTTCCATATCTTCTGTAGAAACATCCAACTGGGCATAAGAAAGCCCCATCATGCTGCCTTGATTCACCTGGGACTGCCCCTCGCATATCTCTTCCGGATAGCGGCTATTGGTAACACCCATATCACTTGAAAAACCAAGTTCAACAGTCAAATCCGCATGTTGAGCCTTATTTCCCGACAGCCCCAAGCTTCTCACACCACGTTCGGTAATGTAATTGCAACGGCCACTTATACCATACTCCGGATAATTACTTTTTGCAGCAAGCGCTTCAATCTCCGTAGGTTCCAAAGCCATCATTTGCCCCATACCGACATGTCTCAACGGGATACGCACCGTACAGAACATATCTTCAGGCTTTATACTGTCAGCATACCATTCGGATATGGAATAAACCGGTCTGCAAAGTTCATACTTCTCTCCGTCGGGAAAGGTAAAAGTCTCATAAGTATACTCCACAGAAAGCTTCCCCTCCGGTTTCACTCCATAAATTGCCTGGTCATGGAGGACACGACCATAATCCTGAAAAAATCGCACCATTCTTGCGGCTTATATAAACCAGCATCGAGGAAAACCCGTAACTACCCGATCCACCTTCACTCCACAGCGTCGGTTTGGTACGGCCAGCATTACGATGACAACTGCCACAAGAATACCCCGCATAGACCGGGCCAAGACCACCTCCCATGCCATTGCTACTCGTACGCACATCATCGTAAAGCCCGTCACCATCATTAAAGCGACTGTTGTAAACACCCGACACCCAGTCTGCCGGTGAATCATAGGCCTTGGATGAATTCATGAAGATTGTGGACGTTCCGGCAGACAGAGCGTATCCTTCAGGAATCTCTATATCCAACACGTCAATCCCATCATCATCACAAGCAGTCAAACCTGCCGACAAACAAAGGAGAAGACATGAATATCTCATTAAACGATTCATCATCTTTATCTACTTTTTAATAATGGCATATCCAAACATGCCAAAGAAGTAAAGGCAGGATTCTCCAAATCCTCCCCTTTACTTCTTGAGTATTGTTTATAAATAATTCTTATTTAACTGTACGAGGCTTGCCATCCTTGAAAAGCAGGAATTCCAAAGTATGGAATCCGCGTACATTTTGGGCAGATTCAACTTTTGCATCATCATCACCCTCGCTCCATTCCAAATCGCCCCATTTCTGGGAATTCAGAATCTGGACAATGGCGTTCTGGTCCAAAGGCCAACTATCCATATTCGGGTCAAGTCCCAGCTCATCCACCGGCCCAAATAGGAACGCCTCACTTTCCTCCCAAGGTTCACGGGCTGTTATCCAAGCATTGCATGCCGTCTCAAAAGCACTGTTAGAGGGATTGTTGGCAAGAGCCACCACAGCGTCATACAGCGTACTATTCTTCTCCTTCAAATCCTTATAGGTAGGCAAAACCACAACATTGACATAATTTTCAACAATCGGGTCAAGTGCTTCATTGCTGTTAATGGTGCTATTGTCCCTGATATAAGGTTTCAACTCCTTATCCAATACACTTTCCAGTTCTTCACAAGCCTTGATAGCCGCTACCGTTTCCTGACTGTTGATATTATTACGGAAAGGTTGGGGAATAGCCTGAATAGCCGATGCTGCCGTAGTGATAGCTGCCGACACTTTCGTATCCAACTCCGCATTGACTCCAGCCACCAATTTTGAAATTGACTTGTCGCTCACCTTACCGTCCAAAGAGCCGTAATAGGCATTGCGGATTGAGTAAATATTATTGGTATAATCATCACGGGAATGCCAGCTATACCATGACTCAACAGCATAGAGGGCCTCTGTAACATTGTTTGCCATATATTTATTATATGGATCACCAATCTTCGTCTCACCTACCTCATTGGAGATTTCAACACAACCGTCGATAACCTGCTCTATACAGTTCCAGGCACTTGAAAAGTTATAGGCACCATTATGAGCTTTGAAGGAAGTTGCAAAACTTGCCCCACCCTTATAACTCGTATTCCAAGAATCATAAAGATTGGTGGCATCTGCCTTCAACAAAGCCGCCACATTTCTCATGTAGTTGTGCCAACTTGCCGCATTCTCCGAGTTATACTCAATGTCAGCAGGATTAACTGTACTGTTGTCATCATCATCGCTACAAGCAGTAGCCGTAAATGCCAGCCCTAATACCAAAGCTGCCGCATAAAAGAAAATTTTTCCTCATCTGTATAAAATTAATTGATTACTATTCATCTACTTCTTGACAAACCAACCGATATAGGCAATACCAATCGAAAACTCATTTTCACTATTATACTTGCCAGTTCCAAAAATCCTTGTTTGTTCCGATTTGGCGGGTAGTGTAGTCAGCCTTTACCACCAGATTAGGCAAGGCATACCAATTCAATCCAGCAGTCCACATGCTTACCTGACAACGTTTCTCCATTATCTGGCTGGCCTCTCCCTTTTCTTGCGGATTATAATATTCATAACGTGCAAATGGGGTAGATAACCGGAACTTTCCTGTTTCCTTTGAAGAAAGCGCTGATATTCAAACCGGCCTCGGCTGCATAACTGACTACATTCTTTGCAATGGGGGTTATACGGCTGTAAGGAGATTTATTCGACAATTTGGTATTTGCCTCACTAAGCTTCGCTGAATTACCCAAATTTCCGTATACCATATTGGCACGGGCAACCACATATTTATTACGGTATTGGGCATCTGCCGTATAAATTCTTACCGGAATCTTACCGGTAGACGAATAAGTATCCGCTTTGTCAGAATTGGAACCGGCATCAGCGCAGTAATAGAACGAAGCACCTATACGCAACCCCGGAACCCCCTTATAGTCCAGACGAGCCACATAGCCCGGTGAAGTAAAGTTGTCTTCTTCAAAGATGCCTTGTTTGCCACTTGCTATCCAGGTGTTACGGTCAAAGCCATTGGCATTCAGACCGGCCACTATCATGGCCTGATAATCAAAGCTGGCATATCCTTTTCCAAAAGAACCAAAAAACTCGAGTCCGTTTTCATGCCACGTAGAAGGAAGGATGGTTGTCTCTCCTTCCGGCCGATAAGTTCCAAAGAAATTGATTGGTTCATGATGGGCGTTGGTCAATCCTACCGGGACAATGATGTGACCGGCACGTATGTTGAATTGTGGAACAATTAAACGGGTAATGTGGAATTGCTCGATAGCCACTTCGCCACCCTTTTCCACCTCCGTTTCATACTCACCGTTTTCCGTATTCTCAAGTTCATAAGCAGTACCCGTACCACCGGATTCAAACTCGATTTCAGCACCGAGTATCCATTTGGAATTGAACTTGTAATCCAGAGCCAACACGGAAACGGGGTATAGAAATTGTATTCCTATGTTGTCTGGATTGCCTTCAGGCGCACCATAGAAACGGTTAATACCATAATCCTTAAAACTTGCAACCATTTCTCCGTATCCACCGAAACGGAATTTCTTGTAGTTGTCGCCATCATTCGCTACTTTTTCCTTTTTCTCTTTGTCTGTTGAAATCTCCGTACTCTCTGCTGCAGAAGTAACTTTTTCAGGTTCAGCAGCCTGCAAAGCATTGGCAGAAAGCAAAAAAGCATAAAACGAATAAGCCAGTTAATTTTCTCATCTTTTATCTTAAATTTTGTTGGGAGCAAAGGTAGAGGTAGTTAAAAACGGAGAACAATACCTAAAAATTTGCGAAAAGAAGAGAAAGAGTAACCATTAGTAGGTAATGGCAGATTTATAACAACAAATAAAGATGAAAAAGGAGGATAAATGGTAAAAGAACTATTAAAATGCTAATCCACGTAACGAGCACGATAAGCAGGGCCGTACCTTCCAGAATACGGTCAAGCACAGTGGGTTGGAAACGGACATTAGGGCATTTCTTGCCGGAATAAGGACCAAGATTAATCATATTATCTACGATTTAGAATCTGTTATCACTAATCCTCCTTTGCTTTCTCTTCAGACGGAGGAGGATTCTTGGACTTCTTCATCCGCCCACTCTTCCGCAATGCTTCAGCGATAATCCACTGAAGCTGTCCATTGGTACTACGGAACTCGTCGGCTGCCCATTTTTCAATGGCATCCATCGTTGCAGCATCCACACGGAGGACAAAGCTTTTGGTTGAAGTTTCTTTTTTAGCCACTATTTATTTACTATTTAACAATTTACGATTTATGATTGAAGTTACTTTGATATAACCAAGTACCAATCAAAGAGTATTCTGCTTGCCCCGCACGAAGGAGGCAATGTCATCCATAACATATGCCGGGACGGGCGAAGCATGGCTATACTCAAACGGAGTCGCCTTGCCGCTGCCTTCCTGCAACAAGTGATTCAATTTCGGATAAGATTTGAAGTACGCATTCTTACAACGCAACAGACCGGAACGCCATAAACCGAAGTCTTCCATAGTCACTTGATAATCTCTCTCCCCTTGAAGAACAAATATGGGCAGCTTTAGTTTAGCGGCAACCTCCACCGGTTTGTAAGCGTTGGCAAACAGCCAATATGAGCGAGGCTGCCCCAACGGTAAGGGAATTGCCTCATCGAACTCTTCGGTACCAAGCTTTTTGACATTCACCAACTGTTGTTTCAGTTCATCAAGTTGAGCCTTTACATTGACTGAAGAATCCGTCAAAGAAGAGGTATAATAAAACTGTTCCTCAAGAGCATCTTCAAGCGGTCTTGCCAGTCCGGCAAGGATAATGATACCTGCCAAACCTTTCGAACGCCCGGCAATACGGGGAGCCAATGTACCTCCCAGGCTGTGCCCCAACACATACACACTGTCAGAAGCCAGCTCGGGCAAAGCCCTTACCTGCTCCACTATGGCAACGGCATCGTCCACGGCCTCAGTATCATAATCGAGTTCGCGACCGGCAGGAACGCAAGCCGCACCATATGCTTTTGTCCGTTTTTCATAGCGGACGACGGCAATGCCGCGTTCCGCCAATCCCCAGGCCAGGTCACGGAAAGGCTTGTTGGGACCTATCGTCTCGTCACGGTCGTGAGGACCGGAGCCATGTACCAGAATAACACAAGGAACCCTGCATACATCCGAACCGACTGCCCATTTTTGGGCAAAGTCAACGTTCCGGGAAGCTTGTAGCCGTCGGCTCCCAGCGTAATATCCCTTTCATCCATTTTTGTCTTATCATAGGCTACCGGTTGGGCAGTGCTAACAGCAGGTGCAGGGACTAGCCGGATTGTATTCAGTGCCCCGTCAGCATCAAAAGCCACTAGAAAGCGGAGATTATAACGTTCAAATTCCACATCGGAATAATAGATAGTAATTCCCTGGGCAGAATCGGTCTTCCATTCTCCTTTTGATATGGATTTACCAAACATTTTCTCTGCTTGCCGGAAAGAATCATTGAAGAGTGCCGGAGCCAGTTTCTCCTGCAACTCCCGGTTCAATGCCGCATGGATGCTGTCACCTTGCCCTGCCACAAACAATTCATAAATGTGCTGCGCGCGCGCAGTATTCGCATCTTGTGCAAAGCCCCCATATACATTGCCCAGCAAGAGCAGTATAAGAGCCCACCGTCCTATGCCTCCCATCTCTTTCATCCGTATCCTTTATCAATGGTTCAACGTTCCCGTATTGACTACCGGTTGGGCAGCCTCGTCCGCACAAAGCACTACCAACAGATTGCTGACCATTGCTGCTTTCTTGTCTTCGTCCAGTTCAACAATTTCTTCTTCAGAAAGTTTATGGAGCGCCATTTTTACCATAGAGACTGCCCCTTCCACAATCTTCTCGCGTGCCGTAATAATGGCAGATGCTTGCTGGCGACGCAGCATCACAGCGGCAATTTCGGGCGCATATGCCAGATAGTTGATACGCGCTTCCACCACTTCCATACCTGCCATGGCCAGGCGTTCATTCAATTTCTGCTCCAGCTGTTCATTGATTTCCTCACCGCCCGAACGAAGTGTCAACTCTTCCGTATCAGCCTCATTATCATCATAGGCATACTGACCGGCAACCTGGCGAAGAGCGGCATCACTCTGTATCATGACGAAATTCTCGAACGCATTCATACGGTTGGCCACCGCATTGCCAAGACTGACCTGGTTCGCATTACCCGCTGTCGGAGCGGATGCAGCCATTGTTTGTGAATCAATCTCAAACATGGCTTTATAGGTGTCCTTCAGCTTCCACACCAATACCAGTCCTATAAGAATAGGATTACCAATCTTATCGTTCACCTTTATCGGCTCCACATCCAGGTTGCGTGCACGAAGCGAAAGCTTCTTCTTATTAAGGAAAGGGTTTACCCAGAAAAAGCCGGTCTCTTTGAATGTTCCCTTGTACTTGCCAAAGAACACCATGGCACGCGCCTCGTTCGGTTCCAGCTCCATATAGCCGGCAAACATAATGAACCATACCAGACACAGACACACCGAAAGGATCAAGGTAGGCACAGAAATGAGAAACCCAAAGATTATCACCGCCGTAAGCACTACCAAATGAAGGAACAAGGCCAGAAAGCCATTCATCTTGAAACCACTGAAACTACACTCTTTTGTTTCCATATTCTATAAATTTAATTGATATCATAACGATATCACAAATATATCAATTAAAATTAGAGAAGTACAAAGAAACAAGGGAGTTAACATATAGTATTAAGGATTATTAAGAACATGTATTCCCAGTATATAAAAATTCCGCTTGAGGGCCATAACTCACCCTCAAGCGGAAAACTTTTTTTGACTCTGTCAGTGATGTATCAAGGCTGAATGACAAAAGACCGGCGCAGCAAATCAGCAGTTTGCGAGCTACCGCCCACCATCAGTTCATAGCTGCCTTCGGAAACGCACATGGCATTGCTTTGCGGATTCCACCACACCAACTCTTTATCACCCAAATCAAACTCTACATCGACCGTCTTTCCTGCCGGGATATGTACCCGCTTGAAAGCACGCAATGCCTTGCTCGGTCCTTCTACATCATCGTTTTTCTTCAAATAGACCTGCACAACCTCTTCACCGTCACATTTGCCGGTATTGGTTACGGGGACACTCAATCTCAATTTCTCACCGGACTTTATATTATCCGAACCAAGCACCACAGCGCCATAGCTGAAAGAGGTATAGCTCAATCCATGACCGAAGGGGAAAAGCGGTTCCTGGGTCATGTAACGGTAAGTCCGGCCCGTCATATTATAATCCTCAAAAATCTGGAAGCTGTGACACATTACGGTAGAAGGTTACCGGCAAGCGTCCTGCCGGATTGTAATCACCGAACAAGACTTCAGCTACAGCCGTACCACCTGCCTGACCGGGATACCATGCCTGCAGGATAGCTCCACACCTCCCGGTTTCCGGCTCCAAGCCGATAGGAGAACCTGAACAGTTCACCAACACCACCTTTTTACCGGCATGGTGCAAAGCGGCAATCAGTTCCCGCTGGACAGCAGGCAACTCAATATCAGTACGGTCGCCTCCTCTGAATCCGGGAAGCTCAACACCCATCTCCTCGCCTTCGAGGTTCGGAGAGACTCCTCCCACAAAGACCACGATATCAGCATCCTTTACACGCTCCACAGATTTTCTCACATCCACTTCATTCTTAAATCCGAGGTCGAAGTTCAGCTGTGCATCGCTACGGAAATATTCAAAATTCCAATTCAACGTCATACGTTTTTGCCTGCTTGTACCTGCAAAGTATAAGCACTCTTCTGCCCACCGTGCTGATTGGAGAATCCTCTCACTTCCTCCCCATTTATCCGCAATCTCCCTGAGCCATAAGCATAGATGTCAAAGACCACCTCTCCCGACTGGTCGGGAGTGAATACGCTGTTGTAGGTAGCCGAGAAGTCGGTAAGGTTCACACCCGGAGCAAAAACCGTGGCACCGGATGTACAAAAATGGAAAGGAGTGGTCACTTGGGCAGTAGTGACTGGCTCACCGTCACGAGTCACGTTATTCCAGTAGCGTGCAGTAAATCCGGGTTTCCCGTCGGCAGTCTTGCAACGGTTGAAGACGCTCTGTATCTGAGCTCTCTCCACCCATCCGCAGCCTTGTTCATAAATAAGCCGATCATCACTCCCCAAAGCTTTTCTAATTCCGTCCAGAATGGTAACTGTGTGCGGAGGCATACCGTTATAATTTCCCCACTGCATCACAGAATCATTGGCATTCGGACCCATCACGGCTATAGTCAGCCCTCCACGCTTCAACGGCAAGGTATTATCCTTGTTCATAAGCAGTGTCATTGACTTGCGCGCCATGTCGAGCGCCAGAGAATCGTGTCCGGCAGAAGCCACCACAGAAAAAGGAATGCCGGTCCAGGACACCTTCTCCGGCTCGTCCATTTCACCCAAGGCAAAGCGGGCCGTCAAAAAGGCGCTTGACTGCTACATCCACTGCTTTTTCATCAATCTTTCCCTGCTTCACCGCTTCTACCAGGGCCTCGTAACTCGAACCGCATTCCAAGTCAGTCCCACTCAGCACCGCAGCCGCCGAAGCGGACTCTGCATCAGGATGCGTCTTATGACCATAATCTCTGTAAAAATCGGCAATAGCTCCACAGTCCGAAAGGACAATACCGTCAAATCCCCACTCATCGCGCAAAATCTGCATCAGCAGGCGGTCGCTACCGCAACAAGGATCGCCCTCAAAACGGTTGTAGGCACACATCACCTCCTTCACTTTTCCTTCTTTCACCAAAGCTTCGAAAGGAGGAAGATAAGTTTCATACAAATCACGGGGCTTGATATTTTCCGCATAAACTCATGGCGGTTCCATTCCGGACCTGAGTGTACGGCAAAGTGCTTGGCACAAGCATGCAGCTTGTCATATTTTCCATCGTTCGTACCCTGCAACCCCTTTACAACCATCACTCCCATACGGCTGGTCAGATAAGGGTCTTCCCCATAAGTCTCTATACCCCTTCCCCAACGGGGGTCGCGGTAGATGTTCACCGTAGGCGTCCACATCGTCAATCCTTGATAGCGTTCACGACTTCCCTGAGATGCATAGTAGGCATTCTTGGCACGGGCCTCATCGGATACGGCAGTAAATACCTCGTATACAGTCTCCGGCGAGAAAGATGCCGCCATACCAATCGGTTGGGGAAACACTGTGGCCAGCCCGGCACGCGCCACTCCATGCAACGCTTCATTCCACCAGTTATAGGGCTTGATGCCCAGGCGTTCCACCGGTTTGGAGCTGTCCATCATCAAGGACACCTTCTCTTCGAGCGTCAGTTCCTTCAGCAAAAGTCCGGCACGCTCTTCTGCCGGCAGAGATGCATTCTTGTAAGTAGCCTGTCCACATCCCGACAATAGGAAGAGTGGCAAAAGGTAAAGAAGTTTCTGTTTCATCATAGTTTTATATTAATCGTTGTTACAATCGCTTGTATCACAAAGATAAATATTTTCTTCCAATTGCCAACACGCAATAAACTTCTTATTATAGCCTCCTCTGAATATCCTCGTTACTGTTCCGCTGACCCTTACTACGTATATCACCACCGAAAGTATAGGATACACCGATACGGAAACTGGCAAAGGCAAACTGATTGTCGGCAATTATCTTCAACCCGTTGGACATGGTTTCCAATTTGGAATGGCTGACAAACAAATTGTTGACATTCAGGCTGAGGCTGAGCTTATTGTTCAACAACCGATAAAGCATACCTGCACTGATGCTGTAAGTGGGGCTCATCAGATAGATGCCCTGATACTGACGGGAAGAATAGGAACTGGACAACGTGGCCAGAAGAGTCTTCTTTTCATTGAAGAAGAAAGTGTTGCGCAGGCTGGCGTTATAAGCCCACCCTTTCTCCTCGGGAGAGGTGGTGGCAGCGCTGGAGGTGGTCCGGCGATAGCTCACTCCATGCTGGGCGTAAGTTTGTAGCCATTTGGTACGGAAAGTGTATGAATTGTTAAGCCCGAAAGCATGCGTCTGCATGAAATTCTCCCAGAGGAAAGAGGTCACATTCGTTTCAGCATCCAAGTCCACAACCTGGAAGAAGACATCGTCCGAATAAGAATAATAGGCAGAAACATTGAAGTTATTCTTCAACGTATATCCCAGTTCGGCATTGTAAGTATAACTGGGTTTCAAGTCTTCACGACCGCAAGCGTAAGTGTACTTGTTCTGATAGAACGGAAAAGGATTGACCATATTCTGTGACGGACGGGAGATGCGGTTGGAGAAACTGAAGTTCAGCGCATGCCCGTCTGTAGGCGAATAAAGCAGATAGACAGTAGGGAACAAGCGCGTATAGTCGTGCTTGTCCTCCGTATCCTTCGCTTCGGAAATACCGGTAGTGCGGGTGTGCTCCATACGCAAGCCCAACTGCATGGAAAAACGTTCGGAAAATTCACGGCTATAATCAGCATATAAGGCATAGATTTGCTCCTTGTAACGGAAATAATCATCCTGCACCAGCGTAGGGTCCGATGTATCGTAATTGATACCGTTGCGAGTGTTGGTAAAGGAGACCTTGGCACCTGCCGTTATCTTGTACTTTTCAAAAAGGAAGGATGAAATCAAGAGCGGAGGAGACTACATCTACCTTGCGATGTTGCAGATAGTTGTAATCGAAGTTTGTGCCCGGAATCTCCGTACCGTCAGGCAGGAGGGTTTTCGAGAGAAAGCCCATATTTTCGTCCCGGTTGTCACGCAGGTAATCCACATCCCAAGTCATTTTCTTGCCTTTGTCATCCCAGACCTTATCGGTATGAAAATTCAGATTGAGGCGGTCGGAACTGGTATCCTTGTCACTGTTGGAGTACAGCAAAGAATCCAATACGGCGGTAGAGGCATCGTAAACTTCCGTCCATGAAAGGGTCGTTGCCCGGTTTGGGAGCACTGTGATTATAGATGGCCTGCATACCTACAGTCCAGTCCCGTTCCAACGATACGTCCACACCTCCCTGAAGGTAGAAGCTATTCATGTAATTGGTGTAGTCGGCACGGCTGTTCCAGGTGTTCTGCGGAAAATAGCGGTAATTCTTCTCACGCGTCTCATAGTTGCCCTGCGTAGTACCCCCGTTGAGGAAGGATGACACGCGCCCCCTTGTGCAGGTTCAGGCTTACCCCGCCATATCCGTAATTGTCCTTTTCACCAGCGCTGTAGGAAGCGGAAGCCGTACCACCCACGTAATCTTTGGGACGTGACTTCAAGCGAATATTGATGATGCCTGCATTTCCGGCGGCATCATATTTGGACGGAGGCGTGGTAATCACCTCCACCTTCAGTATCTGGGAGGCGTCATAGGAACGGAGGTAATCTATCAGTTCATCTCCCGACAGCTTCGTCTCACGGTCGTTGATATAAACCTTGATACCCCCTTTACCTATAATACCAATACTGTTTTGTCCAACCTGCAGACCGGGCACTTCACGCAGAAGGTCGAGTGCACTGCCTCCGGCAGAGGCTATGGTATTATGTGCATCGAACACTACCCTATCCACCAGACGCTTGATAACGGGACGCGCGGCCGTAACGGTCACTTCGTCCAGCAAGGCGGAAGAAGATTTCAATGTCAATTCGCCAACGTTTTTGTTTCCTTGCAGCACAACGGGAACGTAGAGGTCTTCGCTGCCGATAAGGGTAATATGCAACAAGTATTCTCCCAGTGGCTGGTCAAAGGAAAAACAACCTTGTGTGTCGGTCAGCATACCGGTAATATAGGTACTGTCTTTTGCCTGCTTCAGCAGCACATTCGCCACCTCTACCGGTTGGCGGTTCTCGTCCTGCACACAACCGGAAAGCCGGTAAGTCTGAGCAGGAAGCAGAGTTGCCATACTTGCCAAGGCCACCCATACCATCACTCTTTTTCTAACGTTGTTCAGTAGTTTTTCTTTCATCATGCGTTTGATTTCAATATTTCACACCTTGTATTTCGCTGATACAAAGGTAGGGGTAAACATGCCTCAAACGGTCTATATCGAGGAATAAAAAGTCTATATCCCAAAACTACAAATCACTACATATCAACACTTTAATTTTACAAAAGTCTATATTATGCCTTTTCCGGTCTATATGCTGCCTATAAACTCTACGATGCCTTCCTTCTCCCCCATCCCCAGTTTCTTGCGGATATTCGTCTTTCGCTGGTAAATGGTAGGAATGCTCTGTTGTGTCACCACACTAATCTCCTTCGTCGAGAAGTCCGCACAGAGCAGGCAGCAAAGCTGCTTTTCTTTGTCAATGAGCACATCGCCTAAAACAGCTGTCCATCTTTGTGTAGAAGTTATCATAAATCCGGTCTATGATAGGATACAAGTCCTCCCATACCAGCAAACTCTCTACCGGCAGTTCATGGCTGGTAATACCCGAAATGCGGCGAAGCAGCTCCTGATTCTGTGAGGTAGGTTGTTTAGCCACCAGCCGTATCATGCCTAATTGCTGCAACAGTATTTTCCGAAAAAACTGCCCGTCTTCCCCTTTCGACTGGTTCCTGGTCGCATCTTCCAGCAACCGGGTCAGTGTTTCCGCCCGTTCTTCCGCTTCAATCAGCCGGTTGCGCCGGTTACGGATATAAAGGGACACACCACCACCTGCAAGCACCAGTACCAACAGTGCCAGCAACAAATTCAGTTGTGCCTGCTTCCGTTCCACCGTCAGAATCAAGTTGGCTTGCGAAAGCGTCTCCTTCGACTCGTCCTTACGCCGGACAGTACTCTGCAACGCAGTAAGAGCATTGGCTACAGAATCATTATAGCGCGCCACGTCCAGCACATCAAACGTACGGTGACGTGTATAATCTATCAATGCCCTATATACCGCCACCATATTCTCTTCCGTCAAAAACCGGTTCCGGCCCTCGCCACGTTTCCTCTCCTTATTCAAATAGTATTCCGCCGAATCAAGCAGCCCTTCTTTCAAGAACACTTCCACTTTCACCAGATCTCCCATACGCAACTGCACCGGGTCGATGACATACTGCTCCATACGACGAATAGTAGCTATTGCACCGGAAGGTTCATCAAAAGAGTAAGCCTGCATCTGGGCATAGTTACGCAAATAATGCACTATCTTACTGGTATCTTCTGCCTCCACTGCCAGTTCTATGCTGCGCTCCATGTAATAGGATGCAGAATCATTCTTGTTCAGCCCCATGGCAATTCCCATAGAGAAGAAGCTTCCGGCTCTTGCGTCCAAAGCTATGGCGGTACGGAAAGTTTCTATCGCTTTCTCATAATCTTTCCAGACATACACATACCAGTATGCCTTATCAATCAGCATATCAGCCATTCTTCCCGTGTCCTGCAGCGCCTTGGCCAAAGCTACGCCGCTGTCAATGGCAGCTATACACCGTTCGTGCTCTTTCAGCCAATACCAGTACCAGGCTTTCAACTGATAGGAAAACAGATTCTTCGCCGTGTCGTTGCGGAAGACGTAATAATCGGAAGCAGGCAATATCAAGGAATCTTCCGCCATCGAGTTGTGCCGCTTATAGTGCACATAAGCATTCAGCCATCCATACAACAGCCTCTCCTCATCCGAAAGTTGCGATGGCCTCTCTATCTGTACCAGCAAGGCATACACGCTGTCCACATTCATATTCACCTGTTTTCTGCCAGATGTAACAGATGTGCCTCATTCATCTGCCGGCAGGCAACAAGGCACAGCAACGCAAACAATAGTCCAAGGAAAGGTAATCTATTCATAAT
>ENA-OQHD01000471-OQHD01000471.1-human-gut-metagenome-genome-assembly--contig:-NODE-471-length-14558-cov-3.629617_pt1 | contig 14558 bp, 14 predicted proteins | sample MGYA00242560_ERZ504711 | MGnify/ENA primary metagenome ERZ504711 (study PRJEB26092, sample SAMD00036198) | human gut metagenome | host: Homo sapiens | study: EMG produced TPA metagenomics assembly of... | reverse complement strand
GCACGTTCGATCCGATGGTGGTGTGGTGCTTGTGCACGCCGTCATAGTTGGCGGTGATGGTGCCGCCGCCGATGTTGGTGTGCTCGCCCAGGTCGGCGTCGCCGACATAGCTCAGGTGCGGCACCTTGGTGCCGTTGCCGATGTGCGCCTTCTTCATTTCCACAAAGGCGCCGGCCTTGGACTCCTCGCCAAGATCGTTGCCCGGACGCAGGTACGTCCACGGACCGATGTTGGCCGCGCGACCGATGTGGGTTTCCTGCACGCGGGAACGCTCCACATGAGCGTCGGCATCGATGACCGCGCTGATAAGTGTTGTGTATGGGCCGACCTGCGCGCCCTCGCCGATCACGGTCTGGCCTTCCAGGAAGCATCCGGGAAGGATCACCGCATCGCGTTCGATACGCACGTCATCTTCGATCCACGTGGTTTCAGAGTCGAGAATGGTCACGCCCTTACGCATCCAATGCTCGCAGATACGCTTGTTGTGAGCTTTGGCGAGCGCTGCGAGCTGCACGCGGTCGTTGACACCTTCGACGCTCAACGGGTCGGGGGCGGCGAACGCACCGACGGCACCGTTGGCTTTGGCGGTTTCGAGTGCGTCGGTCAGGTAGAACTCGCCTTGGGCGTTGTTGGATTTGAGGTTGGCGATCGCTTCAGCCAGCAGTTTGGCATCGAACACGTAGACGGACGTGTTCACTTCATGCACGGCCAGTTCGCTGCTGTTGGCGTCCTTCTGTTCCACGATGCGCAGCACGTTGCCTTTGCTGTCGCGGATGATGCGACCATAGCCAGTAGGATCGTCAAGAATGGTGGTGAGCACGGTGGCTCCGTTGCCGCTTTGCTCATGGAAGGCAAGCAGCTGGTTCAACGTGTCGGCGTCGAGCAGCGGCATATCCGAAGCTGCGATCAGCACCGAGCCGTCAAGACCGCCTTGCTCCTTCAACTGCGTCATGGCGCACTGCACGGCTCGCCCGGTGCCGGGAATGTCGTCCTGATTGACGATGGTGACACGCTCATTGTAGGAGCGGGCCGCTTCGGCGACTCGTTCCGCCTGGTAGTGCACGACCACGGCCAACGTTTCAGGGTCGAGCGCCGACACGGAGTCCATCACACGGTTCAAAAACGTCTTTCCGGCCAAAGTGTGCAGCACTTTCGGCTTGTTGGAACGCATGCGGGTGCCCTCACCCGCCGCAAGAATAATCGCGGCACTTAATGCCATGTCTAATCTCCAATTCCTCCGGCTCTCACAAATCCAGACACGAAGCCAGTTATCCGACGTTCCATCTTAAAACGAGCCCTCCCTAAACGCAAAACAACCACGTCTCGGAATGACTTGTGGAGCGCTGGAATGTCAGCATGCGTGCCTCGGAATGACTACCGTCTGATAGACGACTATGGAAAACAGCAATAACTACAAGGCGTTGCGCCGGAGACGGAGCGGATAGATTGATGTCCGACATGAACGTGGGGGTATCTCACGTAATGTATCACCATTTTTTGGGAAGGGAATGATAGTAATGTCAGACATCGCATATGATTGGATCGCCCTCGGCGTAGCCGCGATCCTGTTCGTCATCCTGGCGTTTCTCAAACGTAAGAAAAACGCGGGTTTCACCACACGCGTGTTGCTTGCAACGGCATTCGGTATCATTTTGGGAATCGCTTTCAACGGCCACACTGATTATGTCGGCGCGGTGGGTTCCATCTGGTCCAACGCAATTACCGCACTGGTGGTTCCGCTGCTGCTGTTCAGCATCATCTCCAGCATCACGAACCTTGGAGAGTCCATGCGCTTAAAGAGTATTGGTGCGAAAACCGTATTCTTCCTGCTGCTTAACACTGACGAAGTTGAATCCAATCCACTTCTTCAAAGCGTTCTTCCCTGCCGGAGTGGTCGCGTTCACCTCGGAAAGCAGCATCGGCACGATTCCAGTCACCGTGCGTCAGTTACGTAGCGCAGGCGTTCCAGGAGATATCGCCTCGTTCGTTGCCGGAACGGAGCCCTCACAGAGGGCAAATATCACGAATGACGCCAAATCCGATTCAGCCAACGTCTCCCACCAACAGAGCGGTTTCGCTCTGAACTTCGCACCCAATGCAATGTTCTCCGCCAGTGGAGATGACGCCTGCTGCGGCACGAAGCCGAACAAATAATCCATCCACAAATCAACAGACACCTGTGGGAGAATACCGGATCGAAGTGTTCGAACGACGTTAGGCTGTCAGAGCATGCCGAGCAGCTCGGCCTCGTCACGCATGGCGCGGTACAGCATCCACTCCTGCCTGGCGTCGGACAATGCGCGGTGCTCCTCCATGTCGGCGATGTGGTAGTCGACGATGAGGGTGGAAACTTTGTGGCTTCGTTTTTCCGGATGCAGTCGACGGCTGAGGTCCAGAGTGTCGACGAAATGGTGCGCAAAGCGCGCGTCTCGCTCCAGGTAAGCGAGCTGTACAGCATTGTCGAGGAACGACATGTCGAAGGACGCATTGTGCGCCATGACCACGGCTGTGTCCGAACACCAGCGTGCAAACTCATCCATGACTTCACGCACATCCGGTTTGCCGAGCAGCATGCCATCGTCGATTCCCGTCAAACCAGTGATTCTTGACGGGACGTGTTCGAACGGGTTGATGAGCTGGTCGAATTCGTCAACCAGCTCATCATTACGGATTTTGACCGCGCCGATCTCAATGAGCTTGGCACCTTTGCGCACACTCAATCCGGTTGTTTCCGTATCGATCACGATGTAATCCGTGAATCGTCCGGACAACGGGTCCAAACGTCGGGAATCGCCACTTCTATGCGCTGCCATTCATCTCACCTCTGCTCTTTCATTTGCGATGTATAGCTTAATCATTCCAACCTGACTTTCTTAGCCGGGGAAACATAACGAAAAAAAAGATCCTGCAGCATGACGCTGCAGGATCAATGAACCGTTATTCAGGCTTTACCGCAAAGCTCGTTCAGCGGGTCGGAGCGACCGTGACCGGGCAACGCTGGAAGCTCTTGAGATCGACATAGCCGGTGGTTGCCATGGCACGACGGAGCGCGCCAATGTAATTGGTGGTGCCGTCCGCATTGTGGCTGGGGCCGAACATGATATCTTCCAGGGTGCCGACGGTGCCGACGTTCGTGCGGAAGCCGCGCGGAAGCGTCTGATGACGGGCTTCGGCACCCCAATGCATGCCCTTGCCCGGAGCTTCCTCGGCACGGGCCAGCGGAGAGCCAAGCATCACGGCATCGGCGCCAAGCGCGAACGCCTTGATGAAGCTGCCGGAGTCGCCCATGCCGCCGTCGGCGATCACTTGGACGTAACGGCCGCCGGACTCGTCCATGTAGTCGCGGCGGGCTTCGGCCACGTCGGCGATGGCGGTGGCCATCGGAGCGTGAACACCGATGGTGTTGCGGTTCGCGGATACTGCGCCGCCGCCGAAGCCGACGAGCACGCCGGCCGCGCCGGTACGCATCAAGTGCAGGGCCGCGGTGTAGTTGGCGGCGCCGCCTACGATGACGGGCACATCCAGATCGTAGATGAACTTCTTCAGGTTCAATGGCTCGTGATCCTGGGAGACGTGCTCGGCGGAAACGACCGTGCCGCGGATGACGAACAGGTCGACGCCCGCTTCGAGCACGGTCGAATAATAGTCCTGCGTGCGCTGCGGGGACAGGGCGCCCGCAACGGTGACGCCGGCGTCGCGAATCTCATGCAGACGCTCGACAATGAGCTCCGGCTTGATCGGCTCGGCGTAGATCTGCTGAATACGCTCGGTCGCGCTTTCGGCCGGCAGTTCGGCGATCTCGTCAAGCAGCGGCTGCGGATCGTCGTAGCGGGTCCACAGGCCTTCGAGGTCGAGCACGCCAAGCGCGCCCATCTTGCCCATGGCGATGGCGGTGGCCGGGCTGGTCACCGAATCCATCGGAGCGCCGATAACCGGCACGTCGAATTCATAAGCGTCAACCTGCCACGAGGTGGACACATCCTGCGGATCGCGAGTACGGCGGGAGGGAACAATGGAAACGTCGTCCAGAGAGTATGCCAGACGGCCCTTCTTGCCCAAACCGATTTCAATTTCCTGAGACATGCTTTCAAGGCTAATGCTCAGCAATGACAGTATGCAAGAGCGTGTCACCCGCCGCCACACCGTTTTTTTTTGGACATTAACAGGTGCCGTTAACACGTTCGTTATAAGACAGGAACTTATCACCTTCAATCCCGACAGGAGGGCAACACATGGCCAAAATCAAGGTCGAAGGCAAGGTCGTCGAACTCGACGGCGACGAAATGACCCGCGTCATCTGGAAAGATATCAAGGATCGCCTGATCCTTCCATACCTCGACGTGGATCTCGAATATTACGATCTCGGCATCGAAAACCGCGATGCCACCGACGATCAGGTGACCGTCGACGCGGCGAAGGCCATCCAGCGTGAACATGTCGGCGTAAAGTGCGCCACCATCACGCCGGATGAGGCGCGTGTCAAGGAATTCGGCCTGAAGAAGATGTGGAAGTCCCCCAATGGCACCATCCGCAATATTCTCGGCGGAACCATTTTCCGCGAGCCGATCGTGATGAGCAACGTTCCGCGTCTGGTTCCCGGCTGGACCAAGCCGATTGTAGTAGCCCGCCATGCGTTCGGCGACCAGTATAAGGCCACTGATTTCAAGGTTCCGGGGGCAGGCACGCTCACCGTCACCTTCACTCCGGAAGATGGTTCCGAGCCGATCGAACATGTCGTGTACAACTATGGTGCCGACGGCGGCGTGGCCCAGGTGCAGTACAACGTGAACGATTCCATCCGTGGTTTCGCCCGCGCCTGCTTTAACTATGGTCTGATGCGCGGCTATCCGGTGTATCTTTCCACCAAGAACACGATTCTCAAGGCATACGACGGCCAGTTCAAGGATACGTTCGCCGAGGTGTTCGAAAACGAATACAAAGACAAGTACGCCGCAGCGGGCCTGACTTATGAGCATCGTCTGATCGACGACATGGTGGCCAGCTCCCTGAAGTGGCACGGCGGTTACATCTGGGCCTGCAAGAACTACGATGGCGACGTGCAGTCCGATTCCGTGGCGCAAGGCTTCGGCTCTCTCGGCCTCATGACCTCCGTGCTCATGACCCCTGACGGCCAGACCGTCGAGGCCGAGGCCGCACACGGCACTGTGACCCGCCACTACCGCCGCTGGCAGAAGGGCGAGAAGACCTCCACCAATCCGATCGCATCGATTTCGCTTGGACCGGCGGTCTCAAGCACCGCGCCGACTTGGATAACACTCCGGAAGTCAAGCATTTCGCCGAAACTTTGGAGAAGGTCATCGTGTCTACCGTTGAAGGCGGTCAGATGACCAAGGATCTCGCCATGCTCGTTGGTCCGGATCAGGCCTGGCTTGACACCGAAGGCTTCATGAACGCTTTGGACGAGAATCTCGCCAAGGCTCTGGCCGAATGACCTAGCCGAATAACCTTTGACTGAACGGCCAGCAGCAGGCTCAAAAGGGCTGGATATGTATGGTTCACACGCATATCCAGCCCTTTTTTGACGTCCGGATATTACAATCGGAGCTCAGCATAGGAATCATCATTCGATTTTCATGAAGGAAACGGCATGACACTGCACCGCACGACCGTGACGAAACGTCTGTTCGCACTGTTGGCATCGACCTCGCTCATCATGACCATGGGCGCCTGCTCATCCGCCAATGAAACGCAATCGCATGAAACGGACTCCCCCAGCACCGCCACTGCCACCGATGCCGGCAACGTGGTGATCTTCACCCCTTCGGACGGCATCACCATCTCCCAGCAGACGCCTCTGAGCAAATGGGAGAAGCTGGTGCCGGAAATCGTTTCATCATTGAAAGACAATGATGTCAAAGGCGCCAACATCACCGTCAAAGCGGCGCCAAGTCTCGACAAGCAAAGCCAAAGCGTGCAGGATTACGTGGTGAATCACGTCAACAGCACCAGCGACGATGCGGATTCCTCCGACAAAACCACTCTGGTAGTGGCGCCGGTGGCCGACACCACCGAATCCGACCGCCAATATGGAGACTATGTGTCGCACGCCATCACATGGAATGGGAGCTCCTCCGACGAAGACGCCCAGGACTACGCCCAATCCGCGGAACGTTTGGTTTCCGCATTGCAGCTCGCTCAAAACGAGGGCATGAAAGTCGTGTTAGTGTCGAACACGCTGCAGGGTTTCACTCCGAATGTGTACGTGCCGATGACCACGGCCGAGCAGATCGGCCAGCTTCAAGCCAAACAGCTGGTCAGCAAGCTCGAGCTCGACAAAACCAGCTCCGACAATCCGAAGCATATCGAAGTGCTACTCCCCTACGATGCCGCCAATGAAAGCGGCAGCACAGCGGACGCGACTTTCGCGCAAGGCGTGTTCAAAGGCATTTGGTCAGTGCTTGGACCGTATTTCAAAGATGGGAAGGCCGTTTCCCCATCCGGCACGCTGACCTCGTCGAGCACGGAATCCGATTGGGTGTCCGTGGCGTTCGACGCGGCGAAAAGTGAGCGGGTCAAATCCACGCTCGCCGGACGTCTCGGCATGGATAAGGACACATCGCGCCATACCCGCATCGACGGCATCATCTCCTGCAATGATTATGTGGCCGGCTATGCTTCCGAAGAGCTCAACGATCTTGGATATACCGGTTCGGCGGCCGACATCAACCCATCCATCACCATTTCCGGCATCGTAGACAATATCACCGGCAAGAAAGACCTGTAAAAAAACAGTCCGTTCCCGATCCTGCGCAGGCGCCTGAATCCGATGACGGCGATTCCGATACGGAGGATACCAGCGATTCCCTTGACGAGCAGAACTCGCAATGGCCGATCATCACCGGTTACGGCGCCTACGTCAGCTCCATACCGAATATCGTGAACGGCAAACAGTGGATGACCGCTTTGGAAAATCGCAAGACCTTAGCATCCGACATCGCACAGACCTGCGTGCAGCTCAACACGTCGGGCAAACTTGCGAAGCTGACGTTCATCTCATCCGTCGCCATGGAAGACATGAAAGTGCCGACCATTCAGGAAGAGGCGCTTGCGGTCAGCGCCAGCAATCTGAAGAAAACGCTGATCGAACCGGGATATATCTCGCTCGCCGAAGCAGGCTTGTAGACCGGCAACAAGGTAATCCGGATTATCAGACATAGGAAATCCGACAAGAGATGGAAAAAGCTGGCCTCCGTCGAACCGCCGCGACGGAAGCCAGCATTTTTATGTTGCGGCCGGCACATTCCTACCGCCGATCATCGCATTCTACTTCTTCGGAACGTAGATGACGGTGTCGATCAGCATGCGGTAGTGATCAACCACCGCCTGACGGCGTGCCTTCATGCTCGGCGTGACCAAGCCGTTTTCTTCGGTGAACTCGTCCGGCACGATTTCGAACTTACGGATCGATTCGGCACGGGATGCGAGCTCGTTGGCTTTGTTGACGGCACGTTCCACTTCGGCGCGCACGATCGGATTGCGGGAGGCCTCCTCGAGGGATGCCGCGCATTCCGCGCCTTTCGATGCAAGCCATGCGTTCGTTTCGCCAAGATCCAACGCAATGATGGCCGCTATGAACGGCTTGCGGTCGCCGATCATCACGCATTGACTCACCACGGGCGACGTCATGATCGACGCTTCCATTTCGCATGGAGAGACGTTCTTGCCGCCGGCGGTGATGATGAGGTCCTTCTTACGTCCGACGATGGAGACGAAGCCTTCGTCGTCGATGGAACCAAGATCACCGGTATGCAGCCAGCCGTCGACAATCTGCTGCCTGGTGACGTCGGGATTGTTGTGGTAGCCGGCGCATACGGCCGGGCTCTTGATGCACAGTTCACCTTCCTCGTCGACACCCATGGCCACGCCCTGCAGAGGCAGTCCGATGGTGCCAATCTTGTATCCGGAGGTCGGATTGACGCTTGACGGAGCGCAGGTTTCGGTCATGCCGTAGCCTTCCAGCAGCGGCAGTCCGACGCCATTGAAAAAATGCGCGATGGATGAATCAAGCGGAGCGCCTCCGGAAACCGCGTATTCCACATGGCCGCCGAACACGTCCATGATCGAGGAGTACACCAGCTTGTTGTACAGCGCATGCTTGAGATTCAAGACAACCGGAATGCCTTCGCCTGACTGCTGTGCGTACGACCAGTCGCGCGCCGTCCGCGTGGCACCTGCGAAAATACGTCCTTTGAGGCCGGCTCCGGCCTTTTGCGACGCCGCATTGTATATCTTTTCGAAGATACGCGGCACGGCAAGGATGAACGTCGGCTTGAACGCTTTGAAATCAGCCAGGATCGTCTTCAAGTTGCTGGATAGGCCGAGCGAGACGTTACCTGCGAAGCAGAAGAACTGCATGTAGCGTGCGAACACGTGCGCCAGTGGAAGGAACAGCAGCAGACGACGGTTCGGCTTCATCGCGATATCGGGCATGGAGCTAATGCCCGAATAGGTGATGAACACGAAATTGGCATGCGTCAGTTCAACGCCCTTCGGGGTGCCTGTAGAGCCGGATGTGTAGACGATGGTGGCGCGGTCGTCGCCGTTGACCGCATGTTCGCGCTCTTGGAATTCGGCGTCGGACACGGCATGTCCGTATTCGATCATCGTGTCGATCGCGCCAAGTCCGATGACGTAGACGTCGCCAAGATTGGAGCATTCGTTTCTGATGGATTCGATCTTGTCGCGTTGCGCGTCATCTTCTGCGAACGCCATTTTGACGTTGGCGTCGTTGAAGATCACTTTTGACCTGCGCGGGAGAATTCGTCTCGTATACGGGAACGGTGAGCGCTCCGATCGACATGATGGCCACGTCGAGCGCAGTCCACTGCCAGCAGGTGTGAGAGATGATGGACACCGATTCGCCGGCATGATGCCTTGGGCGATCAGGCCTTTGGCGATGGCGATGACCTTGGCACGGAATTCGGTGGCGCTGAACGACGACCACTCGCCATGCTCGTTCTTGTATTCGACCAATGAATCGTTCGGAGTGCGGTTCGCTCGTTCATCAAGCACCGAGAAAATGTTCTTATCCGTGTCGATCTGCTGTTCCAAAGGCCGCGTGTATTCCTTGTACATGGCATTTCTCCCCTGCGTAATCGTCGTACATGTAGCATCATAGCCTGAGAGCTTCACTTTTTTCGACGAGGCCACGACGTATGGACAAAATCAATGGTTCTGTCGACCCCTGTTTCACAGGCCTTTCAATCCGATTCTCACCGTACGGGTTTTGCTTTCCGGATTGGTGTATTGCCGTCCTTCCGATTTTATCCCCCAATGCAGGCACCGCTCGTCGCAATGGTCGGATTCGCCCTCCACACGCGCGAAACGCTCCCCTTGCGCAACATGTGCGCCGACATCGCGTTCCGCAATGGCGGGTTCGAACGTCGAGGTCAGGCCGGAAAGGTCGCCTCCATGCCGGATGGTGACCACGGCTTTGCCTCCCACGTTGCCGCTGAAGGCGATCACGCCGTCCGCGGGCGCGACGATGGCTTCCTGAGGGTCCGCAAGCAGGTCGACACCCCGATGGCCTGGAAGCCACTGTTGTTTCGGCGCATCGTACTTGCCGACCACCTGCGCGCCGTTCAGCGGCCATCGCATCAGGACGGCGCAGGAACCGGACGCGGTCGCCGCATTCGTTTTCGCATACGTCGGTTCGGCCGACCATAGGCAGCACACGAGCAGCATGACACATGCCAGAGCGCATACGACCATGGTTTGGCGCAACTGCTGGCGGATGCGCTTCTTTTCCTCCTGTGCGATTCTGTTCCGTCGGATTCGCCTGCGATATTCACGTTCGTCCATGATGGCTCCTTCACGTTGCTGTGTTTGCGCCGTTGCGTTGTGCTGTGGTAAATCGCCAGCATGACAGTGTGAAGTTGTGCTTGTCCAGCTGAAACGGCCCTGTGGTCGGAGGATGAGTTATCCACAGGCTCCGGGCGTGTCTCGGCATACGATGGAACGTATGAGCGATAACACGTCACAGCGCAAAGCGTTGCAGCAACTGGAAAGCGAGTCCGATTACGATCGGATCACCTACTATCAGAAGCCTTTTATGGTGCTGTGGGCGGCCGTGCAGGAAGCGTCAAGCGAATTGCAGGACGATTACGCGCTCTCCCCCGAACTGGCGCAGTTGTGGGTTGCCGAGCAGATCCGCAAGGTGTCGGACTCGCTGGTGGACCGTCTTGCGGAAACGGCTTTGGCGCACGGCGAGTCGAAATCGAATGTGGCGCGCGCGGCCGGAGCAAGTCCCGCCAACGCGTTGCGGCGCTTTCCTCGGCTCAAGACCGATGAACCGCACGAGCGCACGCTGATCGACGACGTGCTTGATTCGTTAGAGTAACAAAAAGCCCTTGATTTCCAAGGGCTTTCATGTGGCTCCTGCGACTGGGCTTGAACCAGTGACCGTCCGATTAACAGTCGGATGCTCTGCCAACTGAGCTACGCAGGAATATTCTCCTGTTCTAAGCTTCTCCCCGACGAAAATCAGGAAAAACCTAAAAACGCGCTCCTGCGACTGGGCTTGAACCAGTGACCGTCCGATTAACAGTCGGATGCTCTGCCAACTGAGCTACGCAGGAATGTGCTTCCTGTACGGAATTGCTTCCGTGCACAAGTCACATATATTACACAAATCCTTTGTCTTCGCAAATCGAGTGTCGCACAGCGTGTCGCGACATCACCATTCGAGTTCCGCGATGTCCATCGGATGCTCGTTGACGTCGACGGCGGTGACCTTGCCATCATGCATGCGGATCACACGGTCCGCGATCGGCGCGATCGCGGAATTATGGGTCACGATCACCACGGTGGCGCCTTTCTTACGGCTCATGTCCTGCAGAATCTGCAGGACCTGCTTGCCGGTGTTGTAGTCCAACGCGCCGGTCGGCTCGTCGCACAGCAGGATCTTCGGATTCTTCGCCACAGCTCGGGCGATGGCCACACGCTGCTGTTCACCGCCGGAAAGCTGCGCGGGAAAATTGTCGACACGATCGCCGAGACCGACGTCTTCCAACACTTTGACGGCATCCTGAGCATCGGAAACGATCTGCGAGGCGAGCTCGACGTTTTCCTTCGCGGTCAAATTCGCCACAAGATTGTAGAACTGGAACACGAAACCGATGTCCGTCCTGCGATAAGCCGTCAGCTGTTTCGGGGAATAGTTGGAAATGTCGCGTCCGTCGATGACCACGCTGCCTTCTGAATTCGTGTCCATGCCACCCAAAATGTTGAGCACCGTCGACTTGCCCGCGCCCGACGCGCCCAGAATGATGGCCAGTTCGCCTTTTTCGATGCCGAAGCTCACATCATCGTTCGCGGTGATGGTGGTGGAACCCATTTGGTAACGCTTGTAACTATGCTGCATTTCGATATATGCCATTTTGGTCTCCATTCCACGCCGGAAAAATCCTTGACTCCCAATATTACGACTACAGTAGGGATTGTTGCTCATAGACGACGAGGAAGGGAACGTTATGGACATCGCCGACGACGCCGACCGTTTGCAAACACTGCTGTACAGCGCTTACGATTCCGATACCGTGCGCGAGATGGAACGTCCGCTGCTTGACGACGGCGTGCCGCTGATGCGCATGGCCGCCTCGGCTGCGGCCCATGTGACCATGACACTGCTCGATGATGAGGACCTCGCCGTCGAGGACGCGCGGGTAGCCCTCCTTATAGGGCGGGAGATAATGGCGGCGACGGTCTATACGCCGGCGCGGAACTGGCGAACGAAGGCGCGCATGTCACCGCGATCGCCGTGGGACGTTCCCTGCACGAGGAGGCGTTCGGCGCGTTCGTGCATGCCGGAGGCCGTGTTCTCGTACTTGATCCCGCCGCCGAAATCCCAGGATGCACCACGGGATTTTTCCGCGGGAGAGGCCGGAGAACGACTGCAGGCCGCCGTTGAATACGTTCAGGGCTCCCATGTGATCATCGACGCGATGACCGGAATCGGCGTAAGCGGCGCATTGCGTGGCATCGCAGGCGCCATCGCTTCCTCCTTGGGATTCGATGGCGAACTTCCCGACAGGCCCGCCCTGCCGAACAACGAGCCTTCCTCCGCCCTGCCGCTCGTCGTGGCGATCGACACGCCGTCCGGCGTTGGCGTAAATGACGGTTCGCTTCCAGGACCGTACATTCCTGCTGATGTTACGGTAACATTCGGCGCGATGAAGCCGTGCGCGATGGTGCCACCCGCCTCATACGCATGCGGCCGCCTCACTTTGGTCGATTTCGGTTTCGACATTGATGATTGCGTCCCCGCGGCCGAAATGACGGACGGCGATTTCGTAACGGATTCGATTCGCCTTCCGCAACTTTCGGACGGCAAGTATTCGCGTGGAGTGGTCGGATTGGTGACCGGCTCCGCCCGTTACCCCGGTGCAGCCGTATTGTCGGCCACGGCGGCGGCGCGCGCCAACACTGGCATGGTGCGCTATCTCGGCCCGCAACGAGCGCAGGACATGGTGCTTTCCTCGTTGCCCGAGGCGGTGATCGGCAAGGGCCGCGTCCAATCATGGGTGGTTGGTTCCGGCGTTCCCACGGGTGACGACGAAGCCGCCGACACCGACATTCAACGCGAAACCATAACCGCGTTGTTGAAGCATTACGCACTGCAGGAAAAAATCCGGCTCCAATGACGACGCCAGGAATGAAAGCGCCCTGGGCATGCCGCCGATCGTGGTAGACGCCGGAGCTTTGGACCTGCTGCCAGGCAAAGTGCCGGCTCAAGTGGTTGTCACCCCGCACGTCGGGGAGCTGGCCCGCATATTGACTCGGCTAGACGGAAACGAAGCCAGCGTCGACAAAGTGCGCTCGCAGCCGCTCGCCTGCGCCCGCAGGGTCCATGAGCTGACCGGCGCGACCGTATTGTTGAAGGGCGCGGTGACCATGGTGGTCGGCACGGACGGCGAAGGCAACGAGCGGGTGATTCTTTCCGGACGCGCGCCGGCGTGGATGTCCACCGCAGGATCGGGCGATGTGCTTGCCGGCATGTTGGGCGCCCTGCTCGCGCAACAGGACGACATGCTTGCCGAGGATCCGGCATTAGTTCCCGAAGTCGTGGCGGCCGGAGCCTACATACATGGTCTTGCGGGCGCGATCGCATCGCGATCCGAACAGCGTGGATGGCATCGTCCGCAGATCTATGGGCATTCCAAAAAGCAGCATTTCGGGGAAATCGGCCATCCGATCATCGCGAGCGATATTATCGGCGGCATCAGCCGGCATTTTTGCAATTACTTTAATTGCAAAACAATTTACCGAACACCAGTCCCAACATCGGTGGCTTTGCGCTACACTAGCGTTGCCGATCCGTATTTTGCAGGAAGGATTTTCATGACCTCCCCCAGTGCCAACGTCACCGATGTGGTCTTTGATTTTTGCGGCGTGCTTATCGACTGGCAGACCGCGCGCATGCCCTTGAAGGCAGGTATCCCCCAAGTGGTTGTATGACCCGTATTTTGCGCGGATAATGATCCGTGCGGCTTCTACGATTATGAGGATCGCATGGACCATGGCGAGGATTTCGAAGCCATTTATCCCGACGTGGTACGTGAACAGGGCGAAGAGATCGCCGAGATTTTCCGCGATTACATCGAACGTTACGGCGATGCGCTCCCCCGCATGATTCCGGATATGGAACAGCTGCTTCGTGATTTGAAGGCTGCAGGCTACGGCGTGTGGGGGTTGACGAATTGGTCGCATGAGACGTTCCATTTCGCATTCGAACGTTTCCCGCAGCTCGGCGAGCTGCTGCAGGGCACGGTGGTGTCCGGCGTAGAGAAGATGCACAAGCCGAACGCCGACATCTACGAACTGGCGCTGAGCCGTTTCAATCTCAGGCCGGAATCCAGCGTGTTCTTCGACGACACCGCGAAGAACGTCACTGGCGCACAGGCCGTGGGCATGCACGCGTTCCGCTTCACTAACGCCGGTCAGGCTCGCCGCGATCTGAAATCTTTGGGCATGGATTTCTGACTTTTCAAACGAACACTTGAATTAACAAAGGGTGCGGATCGCACGCATGTGAACCGCACCCCGATTGTTGGACTGAAGAAATTCAGATTCGATTCCTTCACTGTTTGCAATTGGTTCTCCTGAGTCCGTTCATTAAACTTTCCCAGATTGCCAACGGCGTTTGTCAACGTTGATTTGTGTTCTGTGTCAAGGCGACGGTATCTAGCGTCGCTATGACGTTACTTCAGTTTTGCCGCGAACCGCGACTGCGGCGGAACAACAGGTAGCTGTATACATAAGGAACGAGCGCTGCACCAACCGCTATCGTCACAATAATTGCGACCATGAGCATGTCGCCCACAGGCACAACAGAGCTGACAACACCCGCCACAATCAACAGCACTCCCAACACCATGAAAGAGATGCCACCCACACGCTGCGTACGCTTCCAATTGTTCTCGTCGACCAGAGCCCAAGGCGTTCTGATGCCGAAAGTGTAATTCTGGCGCATGCGCGGAAGGTAATTGCCTAAGCCGACGAACAGCGCGCCCAATACCACGCTGACAATAAGCCCAACG
>ENA-OQHD01000470-OQHD01000470.1-human-gut-metagenome-genome-assembly--contig:-NODE-470-length-14563-cov-3.199155_pt1 | contig 14563 bp, 17 predicted proteins | sample MGYA00242560_ERZ504711 | MGnify/ENA primary metagenome ERZ504711 (study PRJEB26092, sample SAMD00036198) | human gut metagenome | host: Homo sapiens | study: EMG produced TPA metagenomics assembly of... | reverse complement strand
ATAAATATTTTTTCAGATCTTCTACTTTGTCCAGTTTCTCCCATGGAAGATCAATATCTGTACGTCCGAAATGTCCGTAAGCCGCTGTCTGTTTGTAGATTGGTCTTCTAAGATCAAGCATCTGAATGATTCCTGCCGGGCGGAGATCAAAATTCTCACGAACGATCTCTACCAGTTTATCATCTTCTACTGCACCTGTTCCGAATGTATCTACCATGATAGATGTCGGATGTGCTACACCGATCGCATAAGACAACTGAATCTCACATTTCTTGGCAAGTCCTGCAGCAACAATATTCTTGGCAACGTAACGTGCTGCATAAGCAGCAGAACGGTCAACCTTTGTACAGTCGTTTTCCAGAGAAAAGCACCGCCACCATGACGTCCGGTTCCACCGTAAGTATCAACGATGATCTTACGTCCTGTCAGTCCACTGTCTCCGTGAGGTCCGCCGATTACAAAACGTCCTGTCGGGTTGATGAAGAACTTTGTCTTCTCATCTACCATGCCCTCCGGAATGATTGCATCGAATACATATTTCTTAATATCTTTATGGATCTGATCCTGTGTCACTTCCGGATCATGCTGTGTCGAAAGTACGACTGCATCCAGACGTGCCGGAACACCATTCTCATCATATTCAACCGTAACCTGTGTCTTTCCATCCGGTCTTAAGTACGGAAGTGTTCCGTTCTTTCTTACTTCTGTAAGCTTTCTTGAGAGCTTGTGTGCCAGTGCGATCGGGTATGGCATATATTCCGGTGTCTCATCAGAAGCATAACCAAACATCATTCCCTGATCCCCGGCTCCGATTGCATCGATCTCTTCTTCGGACATTGTATGTTCTTTTGCTTCCAGCGCTTTATCAACACCCATAGCAATATCAGCCGACTGCTCATCGATTGCTGTAATCACACCACAAGTCTCTGCATCGAATCCGAATTTTCCTCTTGTATATCCGATTTCTTTGATCGTGTCACGTACGATCTTCTGGATATCAACGTATGCATTCGTTGTGATCTCACCCATAACAAGTACCATACCTGTTGTAGTTGCTGTCTCGCATGCGACACGGCTCATTGGATCCTGTGCCATCAATGCATCCAGAATGGCATCAGAAATCTGATCACACATTTTATCCGGATGTCCCTCTGTTACTGATTCTGACGTAAATAATCTTCTTTCCACGTTCTTCTCTCCTTTTTTCTTAAAACATTCCTGCATTCTTTCTCCCAGGATTGCCGGCAGTTTTTGGTAGATTTCCCTGTTTTACCGAACTGAAAAACCGTCCACTTACATAAGTGGACGGTTTGATATCTTCATAAACCAATCCTCTTATTGTTCGATCACTCGCTCAGGCTGGCACCTTCCATATATGGGGTTGCCGCAGTTTCATAGATCCTTTGTATCTCCACTGCTCTGAATAAGAGAAAGTTTGCTTTTATTATATTTCTGGTACGACTAAGACTTTACTCTATTTTACACATACTGTCAATAGACATACCTAAGAAAATGTATCATCTAGCTTACTTTTAATTTGAATTTCTGGATTGCTTTTTCGGAATCCACTTTTTCGATGATTCCGCCGATACCACAGAGCTTCTCTTCGAATCTTTCATATCCTCTCTGGATATATACGATATCGTCTACGATTGTGATTCCGTCAGCTGCCAGACCAGCTATACAGAGTGCTGCTCCTGCACGAAGATCCGGTGCGCTCACTCTGGCTCCCGAAAATTCTGTCACGCCTTCAATCGTTGCAGAATTACCTTCTACTTTCACATTTGCACCCATTCTTGCAAGCTCATCCAGATATTTGAAACGGTTTTCAAAAATACTCTCTGTAATGATACTTGTCCCCTTACATAAAGCCAGTGTTACGCCGATCTGCGGCTGCATATCTGTCGGGAATCCAGGATACGGAAGGGTCTTCACATGTGTGCTTGTAAGATCTCCTTTTGATACGACACGTACAGCATCATCGAATTCTTCCACTTCACATCCGATTTCTACCAGTTTTGCGATCGTAGCCTCCAGATGCTTCGGAATAACATTCAGTACCGTTACATCTCCCTTTGTTGCTGCTGCTGCGAACATGAATGTTCCTGCTTCGATCTGATCCGGGATCACAGAATATTCTGTTCTGTGAAGGCGCTGTACACCACGGATCTTGATCACATCTGTACCTGCTCCCCTGATGTTGGCTCCCATGCTGTTCAGGAAGTTCGCAACATCTACAACATGTGGCTCTTTTGCGACATTTTCCAGAATGGTAAGTCCTTCTGCCATAGCTGCTGCCATCATAACGTTAATCGTTGCTCCAACACTTACCACGTCGAAATAAATATGCTTTCCGACAAGACGGTCTGCCTCTGCAACGATCTTGCCATGTTCAATATCTACATCTGCACCTAACGCACGGAATCCTTTGAGATGCTGGTCGATTGGTCTGCTTCCGATATTACATCCTCCCGGAAGTGCAACTTCGGCACGTTTATACTTTCCAAGTAATGCGCCAAGAAGATAATAGGAAGCACGGATCTTCTTAATATAATCATACTCAATATCTACGTTCTTGATACTGGCTCCATTAATCTTTACTGTATGACGGTCGACACGGTGTACCTTCGCTCCAATCCCCTCGATTGCATCGATCAGTACGTTAATGTCATTCACATCTGGTAAGTTATCGATTAATACGGTCTCATCTGTCATAATTGCTGCTGCAAGAATTGCAAGTGCCGCGTTCTTGGCACCGCCGATTTCCACTTCTCCCACAAGCGGATGACCGCCCTTAATAATATACTGTTCCATTAATTACACCTCATTAATATTTATATGAATCTCTAATTACAATAAATCTTTTGTTCAATATTTATAACTATCTCAAATTGTACATAAATTTCTGCATCACAATATAATCCCCCAAAAGGGTTCGCGCCTATTATAGCACAAATTTCTCAATTGTAAAATATTTTTTACAGTTATGTAATTTTATTGTAACATATTTCAATTGTTCTATCTATACTTGTGCACTTTTACTCCCCTAATGCATCTAATACCGATTCAATCGTATCTTCCAGCTTCTGATTATCTTCACACACTGTAATATCTGCATACTTTTCAAAAAGCTTTACTCTTTCATCATACAGATCTTTGAGCGTCTGTCCGTCACGCAGTACCACTCCACGGCCTTTGGCGTTTTTAAGTCTGCTGTTTATTGTCTCAAAGGATGCCTGTAAATATACGACTTTGCCGATTTCTTTATAATGTTTCATCGCATTTTCACAATATACTACGCTGCCTCCCGGCGAGATAACAGTACGTTCCGCTTTCACCTGTGCATTGACCCGGTCTTCTACTTTCAGGAAGCCATCCGGTCCAACGTCAGCAATAATATCTTTCAGAAGTTTTCCTTCTGATTCCTGGATCAGAATATCCGTGTCTACAAATCTGTATCCCAGTCTCTTTGCAATTACCACACCAACTGTACTTTTCCCGACTGCCGGCATTCCGATAAAAATAATGTTATTATCTGCCATGATGTGCCCTCCTGTATGTTATGTTCTGATTTTTTCTTTCATTTGAAAACTATAATTATCATCGCACAGTATAACATACAAGAGGGCGAAGTGGAAGATTTTTTTCCAGATGCCCTCTTGTAGATCAATATAATTTTTTTACGTATCTCTCTATGTTCCACACGTCTCCTGCAAAGTTCCTGATATGTCATAACCTCGATCAGATCCATAAGCCAGGCACCCGGGTTCTCTTCTTCCTTCTCCGCCTTATCATAGATCCTGCGGCACATCAGACGAAGCTGCAGGCGGTCCGGATATTCATCATACATCATACTTCCGTCATATTCCATTCTGTCACATTCCTCTTCCATATAAGGAAGTACTCTCTTCGCCGTATCCGGGTAAATGCTTTTCATATAGTCATAGTCTCTTCTCGCATTCCGGTCATCATTATACAGCAGCGGAACCGGATAAGCCATATAGAACGGTAATTTGTTCTCCATAATCCTGATTGCTCCTTGGCGGTTCTATCTGTATTAAGATATGCACGGAGACATCAATCGGTGAATGAGAAACTATCTCTTCTAATTGAATGTTATCTCATATTTTTCAATATTAACGGTTGCCGCTTCATCACTAGTAAATATAATTTCATTTGCTTCCAATGGCGTAGGAATGACCACACTTGCCGTCTGCTCTCCATCATTAATAAATAATTCTACAGAATATCTGTCCATGATAAAATGTAGTTTCGGCGCATGATGTTTTTCCGCAATTTCTATCTTTCTCACACAGACAACATCTGCATTTACACCACTGTAGGTCCGGTCAATTTCAATCTGTTGTTTTTCCGGATAATATGTAAATGTTGTTGTATATTCTTCATTATGTGCCACATCTACCTTGAACTCCCGGCCTTCTACATTCGTAAGTTCTACCGTCATGTCAATCACCCGGCCATTGATACCATCCAAAGACATCTGTCCGCTAACTTTTCTGTTCTGTATAGATGATTGGATTTTCTTATACTTTTCCAGTTCTCTCACCGGACTTTGCCAGACTTTTCCCATCCTTTGGAATTTTTTAATTCTCTTGGGAGTGTCATCATTCCCTGCCATTTCTGTCCTTTTGTCATGACACGTGCATCCCACGACTTCATCCATGCGACCATGATCCGCCTGCCATCCGGAAGTTCTGTTGTCTGTGGTGCATAAAAGTCCAGTCCATAATCTAGGCTTCTCTTTTTCTCCCATGCAAAATCCGATATTTCTTTTTCTGCATCTCCAATAATATAAATGGAATTATGACCGTTATGAAATTCGTACTTTTGAGCATGCATATTCTGCGGAGAACAAATGATTACAGGATACCCGTCTACTTCCAGATAATCCGGACACTCTAACATATCTCCATTCTTTCCGTCATTTCTCAAAAGGACTTTTTCATACCGCCAGTTTTTATAGTCCACACTGCTAAATAAGACTATTTGCCCACAATTTTCCTCATAGCGATTGCCTACAACGCAATAATATCTGCCATCCTTTTTCCATATCTTCGGATCACGGAAGTCTTTTCTGTCAAATTTCTCCGGCATGATATCTCCTTTTATAACTGGATTATCCTGCCATTTTTCATAAGTCTTCCCATCTCCAATGGCAATGCACTGATTCTGGATTTCTTTTCCGTCTTTCTGGCTTACTCCTGTATAAAGCAGCACATGCTTTCCATCAGCTTCTACTGCACTTCCCGAGAAACATCCAATGTGATCATAATCCTGATCAGGTGCCATAGCTACCGGATATGCTTCCCATTTTACCAGATCTTCGGTCACTTGATGCCCCCAGTGCATCGGTCCCCATTCTGTTTTATATGGATAGAACTGATAGAATAAATGTACTTTTCCCTGATATACAGAGAAGCCATTCGGGTCATTCATCCATCCTGTTTCCGGTGTCACATGGAATAATGATTTTTCTTTTTCATCTATGTGATTCCGTTTGATATATTCATTGGCTTTTTCAAGCATACGTTCTTCCTCTTTTATTCTAAATTATTCTGCTCCGATCACCTGTTCTGTTTCCTTATCAAAGAAATGCATCTTATGTGGCATAAAGGTAAATTCCACCTCATCTCCCACCTGGCTTACTTCATATTTTGATACTCTTGCAATCGTTACGCTTCCTCCGAAGTCAAAATACAGATTATTCTCATTTCCCATAATCTCCGTATTGTCAATAACTGCTTTCTGATGACTTCCATAGACATCCAGATTAGTTGTATCAAACTTGATATCTTCTCCTCTGATTCCCATGATAACTTCTGAATAACCGGCAATACGATTGGCAATTGCTTCCGGAAGTTCAATCTTATTTCCATCTTTGAAGATCAGATTTCTTCCGTCTATTTTTACATCATAGAAGTTCATCTGCGGAGAGCCGATAAATCCTGCCACAAATTTATTCACCGGATGTTCGTACAGATCCATCGGTTTTCCAACCTGCTGAATCACGCCATCTTTCATGATTACAATGCGGTCTGCCATTGTCATGGCTTCTACCTGGTCATGTGTAACATAGATGGTTGTACTTCCAAGATTTCTATGTAACTTGCTGATCTCATTTCTCATGCTGACACGCAGTTTTGCATCCAGGTTAGAAAGTGGCTCATCCATCAGAAAGACTTTCTGGTCTTTTACAATCGCTCTTCCAAGTGCCACTCTCTGTCTTTGTCCGCCTGATAAATTCTTAGGCTTACGGTAACGATATTCTTCGAGTCCCAGGATATCAATTGCCCAGTCTACTTTTTTCCTTGATCTCATCTGCCGGAACCTTCATGTTCTTCAATCCATAAGAAATATTTTTTTGCTACCGTCATATGTGGATACAGTGCATAGTTCTGGAACACCATAGAGATTCCTCGATCCGCCGGTGCAACCTCATTCACACGTTTTCCATCAATAAAAAGGTCTCCACTTGTAATCTCTTCAAATCCTGCGATCATTCGGAGTGTTGTGGATTTACCACATCCGGATGGTCCGACAAATGCGATAAATTCTTTTTCTTCTATATCTAAGTTAAAGTCTGTCACGGAATTCTTATCGTTTCCTGCATATTTTTTACATATATTTTTAAATTCGATAAAGCTCATCTTTTAGCCCTCCTTGGAACCTGTTGATATTACACCCTCTACGATCTGTTTTGAGAAGAGTGAATAGATAATAATGACCGGAATTGTTACCATTGTGATAACTGCAAGGGTCTGTCCTGTTGTTGTGTTATCATTTGATGTAATCGCATTCAGACCAATCTGTGCAGTCAGAAGATCACTGGATGTAAATACAAGTGACGGCCACAGATAATCATTCCATACATTCAGGAATGTAAATACACTAACCGTTGCCACTACACTCTTTGACATTGGAAGAACCATAGTAAAAAAGTATTTTACCGGTCCACAGTGATCTAACTGTGCTGCCTCATATACATCATCCGGAAGTCCCAGGAATACCTGACGGAACAGGAAAATGTTAAACGGATTCACGATCATTGGAAGTACATATCCAAGCACCGTATTCAGAAGTCCAAGTTTTGCAATGATCAGGAAATGTATCGTAATGATCGTCTCCATCGGTACGATCATCAGAAGCATAATGATCAGAAGCCAGCGTTCTTTGAATGGAAAATTAATCTTAGCCAATGCATATCCTGCCAGTCCATTTACAATTACACCAAGTACGATCAATATTGCTGCATAGAACAAGGTATTACACATGTATCGTACAAATCCTGTATTTGTTAATACAGATACATAATTTTCAAAGAAATTGCCGTTCAATGCCGGTGGAATGAATGCCGCCATACTGTTCATATCAGCAGTGATTGCCGCGTCTGGTTTGAATGAGTTTGCCAGCATCCAGATAACCGGGAACAGGAACAACAATGATACGATCAGAAGTACGACCGTCAGTATCCAATTATTTCATTTTTTGCATTTTTTGTTAACATTCTGATCCTCCTTATCTCTTGTTGCGATTGTCTGGATCACGGTCAGTATCATTACAAAGAATGCGAATACAATAGCCATTGTAGATGCCAGTCCAATTTCCCAGTTAACAGTACCTGTTTCATATATATCATACACAACCGTATACGTTGAATTCGATGGTCCTCCTCCGGTCATAACCATTGGCTGTACCAACATACGGAATGCTCCGATCGTAATCGTAATTAAAACGAACACACACAATGGTTTCAATTCCGGCAGGGTAATGTCCTTGAATTTCTGCCACGGTGTTGCATGGTCCATCTCGGCCGCTTCATAAAGTGCCGGATTGATTGCCTGGATTCCTCCCAGGAAGATGATCATCTGATATCCCATTCCCTGCCATGCACTCATGATCGCGATGGATGGAAGTGCCTGACTGGCACTGTTGATGAATGGCTGTGCATCAATTCCAAAGAAAGAAAGGATTGCATTCATAATTCCTTCCGGGCTGTAGATCTGGATCCACAGTGTTGACACAACAGCAAGTGACATGACCACCGGAACAAAGAATGCTACTTTGAAATACTTCTTACAATGCGTCACTTTATTAATCAGAAGTGCCAGCACAAGCGCTCCAATTCCCTGCAGCGGAACAATAATGATCACAAACTTTACGGTATTGAAAAAATGCCTGTGCAAAAAACATCATCTTTAAAAATCTGAATATAGTTGTCCAGTCCGACAAAATGCGTCAGTCCCGGATTTTAAAGCAAAGAAATCAGTAAAACTGAAAATCAATGTCAGGATCATTGGCAGGAATAAAAATATCGTAAGTAACACAAGTGCCGGTCCAAAAAACGCCATTCCCATAATGGATTCTGTTCTTTTCTTCATTATTTCATCACATAACGCTTTAATTTTGCGTTAATCCTTTCTACAGATTTATCCAGTTCTGTCTTCGCATCTTTATCGGTAAGCACCGAATTTTCCAGTACTTCCTGTACCGATGCACTAACCTGTGGATATACAGGTGTTTTTGATCTTGGATGTCCATATTTACTGAGCTGATGATATAAGGCTTTGTAATTCTCATCTTCTTCCAAAAATCGGACTGCTCTCAAACGCTTCATATGTAGATGGGAAACTCTTACTTTCATCCCACAGACGCTTTCCACTTTCTACACCACTCATCCACTGTACCAGCTTTGTCGCACCTTTTAGTTTCTTCGTCTTTGATGATGCCGCAAATGCCCAGGAACCGGTTGGTGTATATCTTCCGCCATCCCAGTTATCGGATACTACATATGGTGCAACTCCAAGGTTTACATCCGGATAGTTATTATAGATTGTATTTACTTCCCATGCCCCGTCGAACTTAAATGCTGCTCTTCCGCTTTCGAACAGGTCTGTGATCTGTACTTTAGACATATATCCATTATCCAAAAACGATTTAAAATAATTCACTGTTTTCAGATTCTCTTTTGAATTGAATACACCGTTCACCTTCAGTCCATCTTTACTTACAAAGTCACCGCCATTTGACCAGAAAAACGGTGCATAATAATAAATCGTAGCTTCTCCTGTCGGGAAAGTCATATCCAGCGCATAACCTTTTTTCTTCTCTACTACCGGCTGTACTTTCTTTAACACCTCTGTGAATTCACTCCATGTCCATGGGTGATCTGCATCTGGAACTTCTACACCCGCTTCTGCGAGAATATCTTTGTTATAATAAAGTCCCACGCTGGATTCCATTGCTCCAAGCGCATAGAGCTTGTTATTATACGTTCCCTGCTGAATAATGGAATCCAGATACACGCTCTTTTCTTCGTCTGTTAATTTTGCAAGCGGCTGAATAATTCCATTCTCTGCATATGCCGCAATGTTCGGTCCGTCAACAGTCAGCACATCCGGCAGATCTCCTGACATAACCGATGCATTAATCTTATCCGAATAGCCTCCACCACTGTCATTTCGTGGAATAAATTCAATATCTGCAAAATATTTCCCATCATATTTCTTATTAAATGCATCTACAGATTTCCTGTAGCACTGTCCTTCTTCTGTGTCTTCGATTGAATGTACCCAGATAGAAAGATATTCTTCGCCTTTGTCATATACCCTTTACTTCTCCTGGTTGCGGCTGTTTATCTCCACACCCGTCAATGCCATTGCAAAGAATGCTGCCAGCAGTACCCTACTGTTCGTTTCTTCATAGCTTTCTCCTTTCAGATTCACGATTGCGTAACCAGTTAAGTAACCGGTTACTTTATATGTTCATAATACTATCCAGAATCTTACTTGTCAATAGATTTCAAAGAAAAAGTTACCGGTTACTTAACTAGTTACTTTTTTGTTTGAATTTTTTTCAATGCACTTGCTATACTGATAATATACATTATAAGGAAGAGGATTTACATGAAACAGTAAAAAAGTAACATTTTGCAGATATAGCCGCTTATACAGGCTTTTCAAAAACTACCATTTCCAGATATTTTAATAATCCGGATTCTCTGACTCTTGAAAATCAGGAAAAAATCACTCATGCACTGGATGTCCTTGGATACCAGGAAAATAAGCTCGCCAAAGTACTGGCTAATGGAAAAAGTGAATTTGTTGGAATTATCATCCCCAACCTGTATCTTCACTATTACTCTGAGATGTTAAACCAGTTACTTTCTACTTACGAAAAGTATAATTATAAATTTCTTGTATTCATTGGAAATAATAAAAAGAGATTGAAGAAAAATATATTCATGAACTGATGGCTTATAAGATTGAGGGACTTATTGTCTTAAGCAATACCATTTCGTCTGAAGAACTTGCTTCTTATAAACTCCCGGTTGTCACGATTGAGCGGGAATGTGACCATGTCTGCAGCGTGTCTACAGACAACTATCTGGGTGGTGTTCAGGCAACCAGTTTGTTGATACGTAATAACTGTGATGTCATTTTACATATCAATTCCATATTTTCTGATACCCTCCCGACTTATGGGCGTATTCAGGGATTTGAAGATATCTGTAATGAGCATCATATTACTCATGAACTGATCCAAAGAAATATGGGAAACACTTATCAGGAAACTTTAGCTCAGCTAAAGAATATATTTAATGAAATTGAAGAGAAATATCCGGCACAAAAAAAGGGGAGTCTTTCTTGCGAATGACACTTATGCCAGTATGTTCCTAAACCTGATATTCCAGAAATACGGAAAACTTCCGAAGGATTATCAGATTGTCGGATTCGATGATTCTCCTATTGCAAGCGAAGCCATCCTTCCAATCACAACCGTTGGACAGCAGATTGAGAAAATTTGCACAGACTGCCATGGAGCTTCTGGTTCTCCAGATGAATGAAATGAAAAAAAGGAAAAACCAACTCCTTTAAAAGAGCCGGTTCATAAACAGATTACGCCTGTATTGATCCGACGTGATACTACGGAATAATACCGGTAGTGAGCAAATGATAAATTCCCTGAAGTTTTATTATTCACTTCAGGGAATTCTTTTGACAAATTCTATATTTGGCTTTTTAATTTCTCAACCACTTTTTGAATTATGTTTATATCTTCTTCTAATTCATCTGCTATCTGTTCTGTTGATTTTCCTTTTTTCCAATTTACTTCTTTATTATTTTTTCTAAGAGTATCCGCTTTCCAATTTCGATTCCATTCCTGTCTTCCAATCTCGATTCCGTCCTGTCTTCCAATCTCGATTCCATCCTGTCTTCCAGCCTCATACTCTGCTTTCCGCAGTTTCATTTTCTTCAAACTCTTTATCATATTCATAGATGCTCACTTTGATCACCTCAGTCTTATTCTTCAATCAAAAACTCTGCCAGGATTCCTTCTTCTATGCATTCGTCAACTGCTCTCGTAACTGCTTCTTCTAAAGAGACATCCTGTTTCGCCGCATATTTTCTTACTCTGGCGACATACTGTGCATATTCCTTTAATGTTCTACAATGTTCCATCAAATCTGAACTGTGGCCATCATTCACATTCAGCATAGTCACTCTTAACTCCAGATCTGGATTTTCTGTTGGATTCTCGTATGCAGAAGATAATCGGAACTCACTACGATCTTCTACTTCTTTTGTTCCATTATAAAATACTAAAAAATCTTGGCGTTGGTATCTTTTGTATCACAGTTGAATATAATGATTTTCGAACCACTAATCGTTGATACTCATCCGCAATATAAAACAAATTTCTAAGTGGAATATTCGGATTATACGTTGACTGATGTTCATATAAATATAAATTCATATCCATGATAAACGCCAGATCATTTTTCATTCCCATATAAATCGCATTTTCCAATGTAACAACCTGCAACTCTTCCGGATCTGTGTACTCTCTTCCATTCACCGCATTGTACAATGATAACAAATTCTCTTTGTTATGATACAACATTCTAAAAATTGTATCTTTGTACATCCTTTTTGCCTTTAGCTGCCGGTTATTTACCTGATACTTCTTGCTCCGTCTCTTTTGATTCTTTCTTTTCGCCATATTCAGTTTCCTCCTGTATGCAGGAGGATGTCTTTTTAACTCTTTCAGTCATCTCCTGCTTTTTAACAATTGATTGGTATGAAAGTCATAGATTTCTGAAATAAAAATTAGATTATAGATGGTATATGTTTATTTTTATATACCTTGGAATTTTTGAAATATGCTTTGGTATATGTTAACACACAGATAAATATTAATCAATATATTTTTCCATCTTTTATTATGACATGTAATTAAAAAACTTAACAATACGGTATTACAAGATAATATTTTTTTCTTGTTTCAATTCTATATACAGAATTTTTTGTATCCCATGAAATATAATAAAACCCCGGGATAATCTTTTGCGTATCAACATCCACTATTTGCTTTGTGTTTCTTCATTCTTTTGATATACTATTTCTTTTTTAACTTTTGGAGCAGACCATCCAAAATATACAATATAAATACGTGTACCATTTTCACATTTATGCCGGCGTGCTGGTCCTAACTCGTATAATTCATCAAAAGAATTTACACTCTGTCTCGTTACTAATCCATCTTTCATGAAGGCAATTGGTCCATATATATACAAAAATACGATTCCAATTATGAGCAAACATAATATTTTGATTTTATTATTCTTTAACATGCGGCACCTCCTAAAACAGAGTATATTTTTAAATAAAGCTCCTATTTTTAGATTAGAATAACATTCCTTATTTTATTTTCAATATGTATTTTAGAAATGCTCAATTTTTATAAAACTTCTACAACTCTTTCATCTTTCCAAGAATCTTCTGAGTAAAATGCTTCATGATTGCATTATATAATCTCATGTTCTGCTCTTGCTTTATCTTCCTTTCTCACCAGAATTTCATATTCATATGCCTTATCCTGATCTACTCCGATACTTCCAAATTGGGATCTCTTCGTTCCTTTTCCCTGAAAAAGCCACTCTGAGTCCTGATTTCTTACTTTATGTTTGTATGGAATCTTCGCCAGATCCAGCGCATCCCGGATCTCGTTGAACCGCTTCATGTCATGTCCGATATAGATAGATTCTGTCATTAATTTCATAGGCCGATCCTCTTTTCGTAATTTCTTAATTTTGATTATACTCTATTCTTTTGGGCGATTCTATAACAACTTTCTTAATATTTCTTATCTTGATACAAGCAAAAAGCTGCCCTGTACTTCTACAGCAGCAGCCTTTCACCATTATCCTTCAGCAGTTTTTTCGTTCTGTATCTTTTCTTCCCACGTCTGCATATACTTCACCTCTGTCTTCTCATTTGCTCTGATCTGACAAACACGTCTATGCATTTCTTGAATCCGTTTACTTTCGCATGCCCCTGACACTTCATCTGTACTATGTTGCATATACTTCAAAAGTTCTATCAGCTCTGATGGTACCAACTCTGGATGTTCCCCTCTGGTATTTAAAAACTATCCTCGTTGCTCCATCATCCAGTTTCAATTCCGGGATCTCCTCACATTTCATCTGAAATGTGTAACGATATAAGCCATATCCAAACAAATCAAATGGCGTAATCATCACAACCAGGACTTCATTCAACAAGTTGAAATCAGCGGCTCCCGGTGGTAATGGTTTACTGTCAATGATTTGTCCAGCAAGTTTAATTCTTTAATGATCTTCTTTGGTCCATAAGTAGCTCTCCTCTCTTATACAGGTATGTTCCCTGTAAAGAAGAGCTGTTTATCTTTATGGATATGATAACACAGAGTTTATATATATACCAGTATATACAGTCAACTTCTTTTATCAGGCATGCATTATCTGTTTGTTGTATTGTTCATTTTAGATTCTTTCCCGATTATCTGGGTCTAAAATAAATGAATGGTAACTATAGATACAGTGCAGATATTAGAATTCATCTGCGTATCGATACAATAACATGCCTGATTTTTATTTTCAATATTCATTTTGAAAATGCTGAATTTTTTGTGAACTTTCTACAACTCTTTATAAACTCATAGCAAAAAATCCGCAGATGCAAGCTGGAAGGCTTATCCCTGCGGATTTCTTCAATATAGGCTTTTACTCCTTCTCTTTGTACTGAAGAAGAATTACAAAAGGCGTTCCCACTACACACCCAATCAGCCACGAAATACCACATATAATCCCATATTCCAGAATTATCATCCGGATAATATCTTTCTTTTCTTCTCCGAATACCATAAACATTCCATAATCTTTGATTCTTATCCGGTTATAATTGCTTACTGTATAGCTGATCAAAATCAGACCAATAAACAGCAATATATACATGTACGTCTGAATTGCAATTCCCAGTTGTGACCGGACTCTTTCTTCCATACTCATCGTTCCAAGAGCCAATTCTTTAACTCCAAGAAACACGAATAATATAATTGCAGCTAAAATAGTACTCATAAAACATACAATACTATTACGCACATTCTTTTTTCAATATTTTCAATAATACTTTCATATACTATTCCTTTAAAGAAAAATGTTTCCCCATCTCTTGTCATCTACTTTCAACTTCTATTTGTTCTCCTGCCGGCCTGTTCCTTCTTG
>ENA-OQHD01000469-OQHD01000469.1-human-gut-metagenome-genome-assembly--contig:-NODE-469-length-14569-cov-2.588215_pt1 | contig 14569 bp, 19 predicted proteins | sample MGYA00242560_ERZ504711 | MGnify/ENA primary metagenome ERZ504711 (study PRJEB26092, sample SAMD00036198) | human gut metagenome | host: Homo sapiens | study: EMG produced TPA metagenomics assembly of... | reverse complement strand
AGATTTTTTTGTAGTTATGCTTTTAAAAATGATGAGACAAAACATCGTTGTACATTATCACAACAAAGGCATAGCTACCAGACAAAATAGATATTTTGATAATCTATTATATAGCACTTTTTTCAAAAATCTGAAAGTTATTCTATTGATAGAAAATTTATATCAAGACATAAAGAAATACGTAAATTACAAAGACGTTTATATCTGCCCCAATGGAATACCTACCCATGAAAATCTACCTACAGCTCCTCAAAAAGAATTTAACATTCTATTTTTGTCAAATATGATAAAAGAAAAATGGCGTATGGGATTTAGTAGAAGCGTGTGCGATATTACAAAAAAAATGGAAAGCCTATAAAATGCCATTTTGTAGGAAAATGGAGTAATATTACAGAAGATAGGTTTAAAGACGTAATAAACAAACAGAACCTTAAAGAATGTGTATTTGCCCATGGAGCAAAATATGATAATGAAAAATGACGCATTTCTGCAAAAAGCCGATATATTTGTTTTTCCTACCTATTACGATAATGAATGTTTCCCCATTGGTGCTATTAGAAGCCATGGAACAAAGCCTCCCCTGCATCAGCACAAACGAGGGAGGAATACCCGGTATCATAGAGGAAGGCAAAACCGGCTTTATCGTGGAAAAACATAGTCCGCAACAGCTGGCAGAAAAGATAGAATATTTAATAGACCATCCCATGATAATGTGCTGAAATGGGTAAAGCCGGTAAAGTAAAAATTTCAAAGGGAATTCACTTTGGAAAAGTTTGAGAACCGGATGAAAGATATTTTAAAAGAATGTATAGCTTCATACAAGAAGTAAATAGAAAAAATTAATTTTATAACTAGGGTATTAGTCATGTTAGCAAAAAAATGCAAAGAATTTTTGTAGCGGGGCATCGTGGTTTAGTAGGTTCCGCCATCTGGAACAACCTGCAACAAAGAGGTTACACAAACTTAGTAGGACGCTCACACAAAGAACTGGATTTGCTGGACGGAACCGCCGTAAAGAAATTTTTCGATGAAGAACGACCTGAAGCGGTGGTACTGGCTGCTGCCCACGTGGGTGGCATCATGGCAAACCTGCAATACCGGGCAGACTTTATCTATCAGAATCTGCAAATCCAGCAGAACGTAATCGGTGAGAGTTTCCGTCACGGAGTAAAGAAGCTGCTCTTCTTGGGAAGCACCTGCATCTACCCGCGTGAAGCTCCGCAGCCCATGAAGGAAGAAGTGCTGCTGACCTCTCCGCTGGAATACACCAACGAGCCGTATGCCATAGCCAAAATAGCCGGGCTGAAGATGTGTGAAAGCTTCAACCTGCAATACGGAACCAATTACATAGCCGTGATGCCTACCAACCTATATGGACCGAACGACAACTTCCACCTGGAAAACAGCCATGTACTGCCTGCCATGATTCGCAAAGTCTACCTTGCCCAATGCCTCAACGAAGGGGACTGGGATGCTGTGCGCAAAGACATCGACCTGCGTCCGGTGAAAGGGGTAAACGGCAGCTATAGCAACGAGGAGATTCTGGCAGAGCTTGCCAACTTCGGAATAACCCCGGAAGCGGTCACCTTGTGGGGAACCGGCAAACCGTTACGTGAATTCCTATGGAGCGAAGAAATGGCAGATGCCAGTGTACATGTACTGCTGAATGTAGACTTTAAAGACACATATGCTCCGGACAGTAAAGAAATACGCAACTGCCACATCAATGTGGGCACCGGAAAGGAACTCAGCATAAAGGAAGTGGCTGAAAAGATTATAGCCGAAATAGGATTCAAAGGTGAGCTGCGATGGGATGCCTCGAAACCGGACGGCACACTGCGCAAACTGACGGATGTGACCAAACTGCATAACCTGGGATGGCATCATAAAATAGAAATAGACGAAGGAATACACCGTTTGTACGAATGGTATTTGAAAGGTATCTGCATCAACCACCAGACCAACTAAATTACATTTTTCACATTCCTCTTGTATATTACACACATAATCTTTACATTTGCCGCAGTTCTCGGACATATTGCATCGTTCCGTTCAAAAATACCATTTCCATGTGACGGGCGACAGCGTAGCGTACTCTGCGGAAAATTATACTCCTTTTTACATGTTGAAGTTAAAGACGATTTCGCTTCTGGAACACAGAAGTGAGCTTGACGCATTGCCCGAAGGCAAACTGCTGATTAACACCATCAATGCGCACTCGTATAACACAGCATTGAAAGATCCTGCCTTTGCAGAAGCTTTGCTGAGGGGAGACGCATTGATTCCAGACGGAGCAAGCATTGTACTGGCATTCAAACTCCTGAGACATGAGAAGATAGAGCGCACAGCGGGATGGGACTTGTTTCTGTACGAAATGAATAAACTGAACCGGAAAGGAGGAACCTGCTTCTTTCTGGGAAGTAGCGAAGACACCCTGAGGAAAATAAAGGTAAAAGCCGTCCGGTTATATCCCAATATCCGGATAGAGACTTATTCCCCACCCTACAAGCCGGAATTCACCCAAGAAGACAATCAAGCCATGATAGCCGCCGTAAACCAGGCACAGCCGGATTTGCTCTGGGTGGGCATGACCGCTCCCAAACAAGAGAAATGGACTTATGCACACCTGAAAGAACTGGAGGTAAACGGTCCCATCGGTACTATTGGCGCTGTGTTCGACTTCTTTGCTGAAAACGTGCAACGTGCTCCCGTATGGTGGCAGGAACACGGGTTGGAATGGCTGTACCGGCTGATAAAGGAACCCAAAAGAATGTGGAGAAGATATATCATCGGGAACTGCTTATTCTTATGGAATATCACAAAAGAGAAATTTACATCATAACATAAATAAAAACTGATTTTAAAACCCGAATCATGGATAAGAAAATAGCATTGATTTCAGGCATCACCGGTCAGGACGGTTCATTCCTGGCCGAGTTCCTAATTGAAAAAGGATATGAAGTACACGGCATTCTGCGTCGTTCGTCATCGTTCAACACCGGACGCATAGAGCATCTTTATCTGGATGAATGGGTGCGTGACATGAAGAAGAACCGTCTCGTAAACCTCCACTACGGGGACATGACGGACAGCAGCTCGCTTATCCGCATCATACAGCAGGTGCAGCCGGACGAAATCTATAACCTGGCGGCACAAAGCCATGTGAAAGTATCATTCGATGTGCCGGAGTATACTGCGGAAGCAGATGCCGTAGGCACCCTGCGTATGCTGGAAGCAGTACGTATCCTGGGACTGGAGGAAAAAAACGAAAATCTATCAGGCTTCGACTTCCGAACTGTTCGGTCTGGTGCAGGAGGTACCACAGAAGGAGACAACCCCGTTCTACCCACGCAGTCCATATGGTGTGGCCAAGCAATACGGCTTCTGGATTACGAAGAATTACCGGGAAAGCTACGGTATGTTCGCTGTAAACGGCATTCTCTTCAACCACGAAAGCGAACGGCGCGGAGAAACCTTCGTGACACGCAAAATTACACTGGCAGCTGCACGTATAGCCCAAGGGTATCAAGACAAGTTATATCTGGGTAACTTGAATTCGCTGCGCGACTGGGGATATGCCAAAGATTACGTGGAGTGCATGTGGCTGATTCTGCAGCACGACACTCCGGAGGATTTTGTCATAGCTACCGGAGAATATCATACCGTACGTGATTTCACTACACTTGCCTTCAAGGAAACCGGTGTGGAACTACGTTGGGAAGGAGAAGGCGTGAATGAAAATGGGCATTGATACCAAAACCGGTAAAGTGCTGGTGGAAGTGGATCCCAAATACTTCCGTCCTGCCGAAGTGGAACAACTGCTGGGTGACCCGACCAAAGCCAAGACACTGCTGGGTTGGAATCCACGCAAGACTTCTTTTGAAGAACTGGTGAAAATCATGGTGACACATGACATGGCATTTGTGAAGAAGCTCTATATGAGAGCACAAATGGATAGCGAAAACACCCTCCTCGGACATGCTGAAAATCGAGAATAAGAAAATGGTGCCTGCTCCTACTGCTACTTGGTTGCTGTATGGGGGTGCAGGCCCAATATTCCATGGGCAACACCGGACTGCTGAACATCCCGACAGCGGATATGCAGAAGGCCGGTACCTTTATGGGAGGCGGTAATTATCTTCCGAACGGCATGACACCGTTTAACTTCAACACCGGAAATTACTTCGTCAACATCACATTCTTATCTTTTCTGGAGTTGAGTTATCGGTGTACGCTATTGAAAACCACCCGGTATGACGGTAAGAAAGGATATTTCCAGCAAGACCGTTCTTTATCTGCACGTATACGTCCGATAGAGGAAGGAAAATATCATCCGGCAATAGTCATAGGTACCAATGACCCTTTCAAAGACACTGGAACCAACTACTTTGCAACCATATATGGCGTACTGACCAAAGGCTTCTCCATCGCAAAAGGAGACCGACTAGCACTGACTGCCGGATATTACCTGCCACCGAACAAACACAGTATACAAGACGGTCCTTTCGGAGGCATCAGCTACTCCCCTGCTTTCTGCCGGGAAATGACTGTCATAGCCGAATATGATTCGAAAGGTTTCAATGTGGGAGCTGCCGCCAGATTATGGAGGCATCTCTCCATCCATGTGTTTACCAGAGAATTCAACAGCATATCGGGAGGGATACGGTATGAATGCAGGCTGTTGCACTAAGAGAGGGATGAAGGATTAAGGATTAGGGATTAAAGAGTAGGATGAAAAACAAGAGAAAAAGCGGTTTGAAGTGGATACTGGCAGTATGGTCTGTGGTATTTCTGCAATGGCAGATGCCCAAGTGACAGAGAGCCTGAAAAGCCATCGGTATGGAAAATATACGATGTGCACAGACCCCAGGGGTAACCACTGTAAGATTTTGAGAACAATGTATATAGAAGTACCTACACCGGAGTGGGCAAAGCCATAGATGCCTGCTTGGGAAGCAAGACGAAGGGCGATTTGCAATTGGTGGTACTGGAAAACCGGATTCCCAGGCTTTGCATCAATCTGCCGGATACATTGACGGAAGCATACAGAAACGGGGAAATCAGCCTGATACAAGTATATCAGCAAATGGGAATTACGGTAGATACGGATGCGGCCATGAAAGCATTGAAAAATGCCGGTCAGGAAGAAGTGCCGTCTGCCTGGAAGGTGGATTTGATGATATACCCCGATTTGTTTTTGGAGAACAATACGTTTGACGAACTGTATACATATGCCATCAACCTGAATCCGGCAGTGGAAATGGCTCTATGGAAAGGTGGGAAAATGACCGCACAAGTGATACTGCCCGTAGCCACCAATCTGAGTGGAGAGATGAAACGGATAAGACCGGGAATCATAGCTCTATCGCAGGATGTACGCTTCAGGCACAACATCTTCGGGAAAATGACGGTGGGTAACTTCACCAACAACAGATATGGTGCACAACTGGAAATAAAATACCGCACCAACAACGGACGCTGGGAACTGGGCGGAACGGCAGGCTCCACCGGTTTCTCCGCCATCACCCGGGAAGACGGCTGGTATATAGGCAGAAAACAGCGTATCAATGCCTCACTGAATGCTTCGTACTACGAACCACGCCTCAACTTGCAGTTCGACTTGAAAGCAGGAAGATATATTTACGGTGATTATGGAGTGAGAGGAGACTGTACGCGGCACTTCGGAGAGTATGCCATCGGCTTGTATGCCCTTTGTACAGACGGAGAGATAAACGGAGGATTTCATTTTGCCATCCCCCTGCCGGGAAAGAAATGGAGTAGAAAAGGATTCTTCAGAGTAAAGCCGGCTGACTACTTTGCATGGGCATACGGCATGGTGGCAGATGGAGAGTACATAGAAAAACAACTGGGCAAAAGTTACAGTACACGCCCTAACGAAAACCGGAGCAGCAACTTCTACCAGCCGGACTATATACGCTATTTCCTCATAAAGGAGCAACAAAAGGAAAAATCGGAATAGTATAATTTAAACAGATTAGTTTTATCAAATGACGAAAATTATGAAAAAGAAAAGTTTATTTTTAGGAGGTGCATTGATGTTTGCAATGACCTTCAGCACAACAGTCCTTACATCTTGCCACGATGACGACAAGAAGTATGAAGAAGTGGAAGACCCGCTAAGAAGTCAAACAGCCTACTACATTGCAGGTACCATTACCGATGCCAACGGTCCATTGGCAGGAGCCACCGTAAAAACGCGGCGAATACTCTGCCACAACCGATGCAAAAGGCGTATACTCACTGACTGTGAACAAAACCGGCATCTACACGCTCACCGTAACATCTGAAGGACATGATGACTACGAGGCCACAGCAGAATTTACAGACGGAACAGCCAACCACAGCCTGATGGTGGTAAATGTAAAAATGTCAACAACCATAGAATTCGGCGAGATGCAGGAGGCTGACGGAAGCACCATTGAGGCTCCGAAAATAGAAAATCCGGAAAAGGAGAATGCCGCCACCATCAACATACCCACCGGAGGTACGGAAGAAAACACCAAGATTGCAGCCGTCGTGTTTGAAGAGGCACGTGAGGCCAATCCGGCAACTTCCACACAACCGGAAGCATCAAAGGCTTCTGTAAATAACGTAGCCATCAAGACAGAGCCGGCTGACGCTGTTGCCAAGGAAGATATCATCATTGCCATTCCCAATCCGTCGACTGATGCCAACCTGGGCTATTTTGATCCGGAAAACATGGAAGTGGAATCCAGCGAGGCGCCTGCAACCAGAGCCGCTGCTAAAACCGTAGGATTCAACAATAACAATTACATCATTACCATTCCGCAAGGCGAGAAGATAGCCGGCAAATATTCACCTAGAGTGAAATTTACCAAACAAGCTGCCGCCAGTGTAGCAGACGGCTACAACGAAGTGAATGGAAAAGCCGAGGTAATCAAGATTGAGAACAGAGATTACGATGCACTGGAAAACATCATCCTGACCCTTAAAATCAAGAACGGATGGGACTATACCGTTTCTCCGGCTGAAGCGCTGAAAGCTGCAGGAGCATCCGATGCACTGGCCACATACATCAACAACTACATTGAAACTGAAGAGGGAGGTACGAACGGTTCTTATGAAATTGAACAAAAGCTGACTGCAAGTGTCAGTGGCAACCATGTACTGCTGTATGGCAGCAAGCGTATGGTACGCGTGAAAACATATACCTTTAAAGTAGTGGTAGGCAACCAGAGCAAAGACGTAAAAGTAGAGCTGAAAAGCTACACGGGACATCAGGAAGAATATTCAAACAATCCGGTCAGCCAGCACTCAGGCGGCACCACAGGCGGTCAAGGATAATTTTCTCCACAGTCTGAAACCAATAAAAGCTATTCATTTATGACCATAGCCGTTGATTTTGACGGTACCATTGTAGAACACCGCTATCCCCAGATAGGAGAAGAAATTCCCTTTGCCACCGCTACGCTGAAGATGCTGATAAACGAGCGTCACCGGCTGATTTTATGGTCGGTACGTGAAGGGAAGCTCCTGGAGGAAGCTGTGGAATGGTGTAGGAAACGGGGTGTGGAATTCTATGCCGTCAACCGGGACTATCCGGAAGAAGACATCGCACACACCGGTTTTTCACGCAAAGTAAAAGCCGATCTCTTTATCGATGACCGCAACCTGGGCGGACTGCCCGACTGGGGAAGCATCTACCGCATGGTGCATGACGGGCTGACCTACGAAGAACTGTTTCGCGAAAACAGTGAACCGGTCCGGCAGAAAAAGAAGGGCTTTTGGGCACGTTTGAAAAAATAATATCCGAATGAGATTTTTGACTTATGTCAATTCATAACCCGCAAAAACCTTCTAATTTTGTACTCGAAATAGAGAAAGATTAGTTTTTATAAGAGTAAAGAGATTAGTTTTTAGGGTGCACTAAAAAATAGGCAATATCCACAACGGTTATTGCCTATTTTTATATATAGCCGGAAGCCAAGTACATCAATACAGACTTCCCAGGCCGACTTCCGTAAAGAGTTTCGCCAACTTTTCCACCACCGGTTTCATATAACGTTCTCCTTTCTCGGCAGAAGCTTTTTTCGGGGTTCCCTACCCCGCTGTCGACTGTAGCCTTATCCCAATGGCGGGGAGCCCAGCCAACCTTTTCATTCAAGGAAGGAATGGCAAACGGTTGGGACTCTCCGTCACCGGCCTCAGCCAGATTCACCAGCTCGGGATGGTAATGCATCATGACGGAAGTCTCAGACTCGCCGGCATGGTCGTCGACAACAGCCTCAAAGTAGTCTTTGGGAGGGACGATGCTGAACCAGTCGGCAGCGATAATCAGAAAATCGGGATACACAAACGCCAGGTCACGAATCATTCCCTTGAAGTTGTTGCCGCCATGACCGCTGAGAATAATCAGCTTACGCATGCCTTGTGCATAGAGGGAAGCAACTATGTCTTCCAGAATGGCCTGCTGGGTGGAATAGCGGGTATGGATGCAGAACGGAAGTTCGCGCTGCCCCGGATTGTGTGCACCGAAAGGTACGGGAGGCATCACCATGCAGCGTACACCGGAATTCTGTAAAGCCAATGCAGCCGCGTCTACGGCAATGTCATGCGGCAGAATACAATCAGTGAGATAAGCAGATGCAGATTATGGGCTCCGTAGCTCCCCAAGGCAGGATGACAACGTCATACTTCACTCCTTTCACCTTTCCATAGCAGGAAACAGTAAGGTCAATTTCTCTTTTTTCCATGATAGTTTATTTTGGGGGTAAATCTTTACCGCAAAAATAAACATTATTCCGTCACATTGAACCTATTGCCGGCGATATTCTTTAGGTGACATACCGGTGTGATGCTTGAAATACTTGCCAAAGAACGACTGGTTGGCAAAGTGCAGCTCGTCCGCAATTTCCTGAATGCTCAGCTCGGAAGACTTCAACAAGGCTTTGGCTTCCAAAACGACGAGACTGTCAATCCATTCGCCTGCCGTCTTTCCGCTGATTTCCTTCACTACGGTGGAAAGGTGCTTGGCGGTGAGGAACATCTTATCGGCATAATAGGACACACTTCGCTCTTCCTTATAGGACTCTGAAACGGCACGGATAAAGCGTTCGAACAAGTCTTCCTTCCTGCTTTTGGGTATGCGCTCCTGAACGGCATGCCCTTGATAGATGTTGTATATCTCATAGAACAGTGCCAGCAGCAATCCCTGGGTGATTTCCTTACGGAAAGGATTGTCCTTCAGCTTCACCTTGCTCCAGAGGAAAGAGTGATACTCCTGGAATGATTGGGATTCCTCCGGAGTGATGTGGACGAAAGGCCGTTCCTTAATCATGAAGAACATGGGGAAAAGCTGTTGCATGGTGGGTATCACCATATCCATAAAATCTTTTGAGACGGCAATGAAAAGTCCGGCAAAGTCATCGGAGCGTTCTCCTTGCAGAACAATCTGGTCGGGAAGGATAATACCCAACATACCTTCCCGCATTTCACATTGCTGCAAGTTGAGTTCCAGTTTGCACCACCCTTTCAGGCAGACAGTCAGGCAAGCAGCATTCAAACGGGTGGGATAAGAGCTCAAAGACATGTCCTTGATGTCATCAAAAATAGCAAAATCATTGCCGATGAAATCGATCATCGGCAAATGATGTATCTGGGAAATATCTACATTTCGTATTCTCTTAGTATCCATGGTTTTTGTGCTTTGGCGACAAATGTAGGACTATTTTGCGGAATTTAGCTCTAAAAATCCTTAAATGGAAACTTTTAGTTCATTATCTTGAAGCCGACAAAGAAGGTTCTCGGCTGCGTAGGTCCGTAGAAATAGCCCGCATCGCGGAATTCCCCTTTATCCAGGTCTTTCTGGAAACTGTTGAAGATATTCTGTACACCCGTATTCAACTGAAGCTTGATATGGTCGTGAAGCACAAAGGTGTAGTTCAGCTTCACATTCAGGTCCAGGAATTGGGGGGCTATGCTCCATGCGGTCCGAGGTGATATTGCAGAAGGCACCCTCGGGAGCATCTTCCGGTGCGTAGTGCGGCACAAATCATCTTTCCCGTATAAGTGCCGGAAAGGGAGAAATCGAAATTCTTCACCGGTGCCGAGGAGAAAGGTGAAGTACCCGTAATAGTCCGGTGTACGGGGCATGCGCTTGGTGGTAAGGTCTTTGCCGTCCACCTTTGTCCAGACTTCTTCATGGGTGTAGCGGCTGCGCTGCGCCGTGAAGCCGAGCTGGAACTGCGCCTCCTTGCCGTGGGCAATCTTCGCATCCAGATTGGCACCGTATACGCGTGCGCCGTTTCCGTTGCGGCGCTCCTTGATGACATCCCCTACTTCGTTCTTGCCGATATCTTCGAGCACAAAGACGTGGCGCAGGTCTGTATAGAAACCCTCCACCAGGATGTTTGCCTGCCAGTGTCCCAGATGGGCAGTCCAGTCCACCGAACCGCTGTAACTGTTGGAGCGTTCTTCACTCAGGTTATCGGCGAGTTTGATTTGGACTCCCTTGCCGCCTACTGCCGTCACGTGCAAGTCCTCATCGTATGCCTGCGGAGCGCGGAAACCGGTAGAGTAAGTCAAGCGTGCCTGAAAATCATCTGCCGGCTTGTAGAGCAGGTTGACGCGGGGGCTGAAAATAAGCTTGTCTATCAGGTTGTGCTTGTCCAGGCGGGCGCCGACCAGCATGGTCAGTACGTTCATCTTCCACTCATTCTGCACGAAGGCGCTGGCAATGCGGACATCCTGCTCCATGTCACGATGATAGCCGGTCATGATGTCGTGCAGGGAGTTGTTCTGATATTCCAGTCCGCCGGTGAAGGTGGCGGGGGCAAAGAAGCAGTTGTCCATATTGCCCACATACATGCCGCCGGCAACCCAGGTCAGGTCTTTCGTCTTGCCGTAAGCATTCATGTTCTTTTGGGCACCATAGTAGCTGTTGCGGTCGGTGTGCTGTATGGAGGTGTAAGCCGAAATCTTATGCTTGTACTCCTTCCAGAACAAATCGTAGCTCACGCCTCCGCTATTGATGATATGCTTGGTCTGCTCGGTGATGTCCGTCTCGTGCGGCTGCAAATCGAATTTGTTGCCTCCGCGACGAAGTTCGTTGGTGGTATGGTATTCCAGATTGATGCGGCTGAAATGCGTAGGACGGTAATAGGCGCGGAAGCCGAAAGTATTCATGTTCAGCTTGCCCAGCTCGGAAAAGCCATCGCCATCGCGGTCGTAGGGGTTGCGGTTGCGGTAACTCTCATAAAAGGGCAATGCCGTAAGAGTTATCTTTGGCAACCAGCGACACATTGCCACCCATATATTGCTCCCAGGACTTGCCGTCCATATTGGAGAACATGCTCGATACCTGAAAGGAATTGTTGATGGGGTCTTTGGTTATAATATTGATAGTTCCTCCCACAGCATTGGCGCCAAAGCAAGGCAGAGCCTCCGCCACGCACCACTTCTACCCGTTCAATCATGTTCACGGGGATTTGCTCCAATCCGTACACACCGCTCAATGCACTGATGATGGGACGGCTGTTTATCAATATCTGCGAATACGGACCTTCCAAGCCATTGATGCGCACCTGGGGGAAACCACAGTTCTGGCAGTTGTTCTCCACACGCAAGCCCGATTGGTAGTTCAGTGTCTTGGCAAGGTCGGTGGAGTTGACCATCTCGAACAATTTGGTACTCATCACATTTACAACTACCGGAGCTGCCTTGCGGCTTACCTCGTTGCGGTTGGCGGATACCACCACTTCATCGGTCATGAAACTCTCCTCTTCCATCGGGAAATGTATGACGGCAGTAAAGTCCTTGCTCACCGTCACCTCCTTCTCTTGGGTCTTGTAACCCACTGCCGACACACGGAGCTTGTATTTTCCCGCCGGAAGCTTGCGGAACTCAAATTGTCCTCTTCATTGGAAACCGTTCCCTGACCACTGCCGATAATCAAAAGCCGTGGCATACGGTATATTTTCCCTCCGTACCTTTCACTATCACATGGCCGGAAATCATATTGCCTTCTTTTATAGGATTTACGGCAAAAGCTACGCTGGCACTTACCACTGCAAGTACCAACGCCAAAATTGTATTGTTTACATCAAATTAGCGCTCTAAATAAAAAAAATTCAATTCAAGTCTGAAAAATGATAATCATCCGAGATGCCGCACTTCGTTCACTGAAATGCCGGACTTCGAGACTAAAATGCCTGGTATCTACATACAAAAAATTCCAGGCGTTTTTAAACCTAATGACTATGAAAAAAGAGCGGGAGGAGCGCGAAGGGAAAGGGTACGTATCACTTCCCCCTTAACAGTAGGTGTTGCCGGTTTGGCTCTGAGCATGGCCAGCAAAGGACGCATCGGGTGCTGAACCTCATACACATCCACTCCGGAAGAGTAGAATGCCGACAAATGCCCGATAACCAAAAGGGAAGTCTGAGAGTGAGAGTGTGTGCCATGAAAAGGGTGCGAGTGCGTTATCATCACCCCATTCACATAATGGACGTGAGTGAACGCAGTGATACTTGCCTGGTACATGATAAACAGTACCAGCAAGCTCAATGCACCTATAACTTTTTTTCTTCTGCTTCACGTCCAAAAACTTATACTATAGATTTTGAGCCGCAAAGATAGTGAATTATTCTTTAACTTTGCCAAACAAGAACTCATAATCACGCTTGGAAGCCGGAGCCGCCCATTCTTCGGGAATAAACTTCCACTGATTCAGCGCACGCGGTTCAATCACCTTCTTCTGCTCAATGTACTGCATCAGATAATAGCGTAAGTCCTTATCCGTAGAGTGGATGATGCGCTCCTTCAATTCATCCTGCGAGATGCCGGACCCCTTTGTCAGCAATTCGCCGCCACCGTTTCCGCGATAAGAATTCACCGCTACCTTATACATTTTATCCATATCGAACGGGGTACCGTCTGCCATGCTGAGAATGGTTACCTTCTCGCCATCCGGCTTGGTCACATCCACCGTGTAGATAATACCCGCCGCAGAATCGAAGTTGAAGCTGAAATTCTTGAATGAGGCCCTATCCGTAGCACCTTCGCGGCGCTTCTCACGGAAGAGAAGGATATGGTCGTCCGGAGACTTCATCCGATTGGTCCACAAATCATACGACATCTCCAAGGCATCGCGTATCTCCTTTCCCGTCAGACGCATGGTGTAAAGCATATTTTCGTACTTATACAGATTGAACATATCGTTCACAAAATGTCTCCTTTACGGATTTCCGTATCATAGGACAAAGGAGCCGCAAAAGAAATATCCGCTCCGCTGATTGCCAACTGCAACTCATGAATAAGGTCTATAAAAGCGGAAGAGCCGAAATAGGCAGGACGTGTGGAGATGGTCTCGGTAAAGGAACCTATCTTCTTGGAAACAAAATTCTGCACAGCTTCATTTTCGGGGGCAAAGCGTTGCATGAACTCTTCGCTGACGCCGTAGTCTTGCGTATCGGACAGTATGCCGTCTATCTTCTTGTCTATAACTTTACCATCACGCAGTTTCAAGGTTATATCCACATTACTCACAACGACACCGTTGCTGGCAGGGTCCATCACCAGTACCGAGTCACCGGCTATGTTGTACACCCTCTTGCATTCGCGCGCATGGTCGTGCCCCATCAGGACAATATCGAATCCCGGCACGTTGCACGCCACTTCCACCGAAGCGTTTTCGCGATACTTGCCTCCCATCAGCTGGGCATCCTGGCCGGCATGGAACATACCGATAACCAAATCAGGCTTTTCCTGCTCACGGATAATCTTCATCCATTTGCGGGCAGTCTCCTCCATATCGTCGAAACGCAGCCCTTTCCACAGATTCTCTGAAAGCCATACGGGGATGGCAGGAGTTATCATACCGAGAACCACAATTTTCACTCCGTCACGTTCCAGCACCTCATAGGGTTTGAAATTGGTTTCTCCGGTAGCAGTATCCACAATATTGGCACCCAATATCGGAAAACGGCAGTCACCTGCCCAACGGTCGAAAACGGTACGGCCGGTCTCTACGTCATGGTTACCCATATTGCCGGCATTATACCCCATGGAAATTCATCATCTCCGCTGCCAGATGAGGGGCAACGGTATCTATGTAATTATAATAATAGGCTGTGGGCTGTCCCTGCAGAATGTCACCATTGTCCAAGAGAATCAGATTTTTGCCATAAGCCTCACGTCATTTTTGCACCAAAGCATGCACACGTGCCAGACTGCCGGTTGCCTCCCGGCGGCGTATAAAGTCGTAGGGATAGTAGTTGCCGTGTATATCACTGGTCTGTACGACTTTCAGTTTCACCTCTCTTTCCTGCGCAGGCAGTATGCTTGTCAGGACAAAAATCCAGATCAAAAAAACAACTAAATCTTTTCATTATATTTCCTTATTTCTTGTCGGTTCTTATAAGTTCATAGGATGGGTAAACATAAACCGCGCTCCATCCGTATAGGCAGGATCTATCCAAATCTCGCCGCCCCACTTCTCAACGGTCAGCTTACAGATGGACAAGCCCAAGCCGGTTCCCTGCACATATTCGTTCAGCTTCTCGAAACGTTCGAACACCCGTTTCTGTTT
>ENA-OQHD01000468-OQHD01000468.1-human-gut-metagenome-genome-assembly--contig:-NODE-468-length-14579-cov-10.389635_pt1 | contig 14579 bp, 10 predicted proteins | sample MGYA00242560_ERZ504711 | MGnify/ENA primary metagenome ERZ504711 (study PRJEB26092, sample SAMD00036198) | human gut metagenome | host: Homo sapiens | study: EMG produced TPA metagenomics assembly of... | reverse complement strand
ACTGAAAAGCACGACGCCACTCCTCTTTACTTAGATTAAGCGCCCGTAATTTCTCGTTGTTTTTGATGATGAGCTCATTAGTAACCCATCAGCCCCCGAAATTAATAGGAATTTTCGCTCAATAAGTGCATCGTAAGCATGGGTTCCAAGATCATTTTCAATAGTTTGGACATTTCTAACAACAGCTCAAAAGCTGTCTCAATTGCTTCAAAAGTTCATGATTTCCTCCGTTCCTCTATCATATCAAAAACGGAAAGAGAATTTCTATTTCTGATCTTGTTTCTTCACATAACGATAGGTCTTGATTTGGCCTTTACTGGCAACTCTGACAACCACTTGCTTACCCTTAACCTCGTAAGTCGTAGTCCCCTGAGAAAAACTAAAAGCACCTGCTTCCTTATCCACCAAGTCCATAGTCATCTCTGCCATGAGACGGCTTTGACTGGCCACTATTTGCGCTTGGTTTTGTCTAGAGCTAGCTACCACTCGTTCCAGATAAACCTGAAGAAGGAGTGTAAAAACTGCCAGCCATAAAAACGAGCGTAGAGAAGAACGCCTCCCCATAACCTGTTTTTTCCAAAAGGCATAAACAAAACTCCTTTGTAGTTCATTTTTAAGAGTCACTTGGATGGTAACTATCTGGTTCTTTTGACTTACCTTACTAGATTTGACATCGAAAAGCATTGGTTGATAACCTCGACCATCAGCATTTGTTTTTCGAAAATCAGAGGCACTTGAAAGACCAAAAGCCAAGTCTTGATTATCCTTCTTGACATAGAGTTTGTTCCCCTCTACCTTGACCAACTGACATCCTTCTAATTCTGCCTCCATTTGTTGAACAAATAGAAGCCAATCTTGGTTTTCTTGTTGTCTTACCTGCTTAACATTACTCACAAGTACAGTGGTTAACCCTTGATAAACTTGAACTGAGCCAGCAATGACCAACAAGGCCACTAGACATTCCAAGAGGGTAAAGGCACGCAGCTTACTGCTTAGATACATGAATAATCTCCTTTCCCGATTCATAAACCGTGATACCTTGCTGGCTACGTTTAACTGTCACCGCTATGCCATTCAGCGTTAACTGGTCTTGCTTGGTCTGAACTGCCATTGTTGCCACACTCAAGACCTCTTGTTGATGGAGATTATCAGCCATTAGTCTGCGGTTGGTATTAATTTGTTCCAATATCAGACTGCTGACAAGTACTAAAACAGCCATAGCTACCAGACTTTCAATAAGAATATAACCTCTAAGAGATCGTCTTTTTATATTTACCACTGCCCATGTTAAGCAGATAGGTCACCACCTCCTTATCACTTGAAAAACGAATTTTCGTGAGGCTAGAGTTGCCTCCTTTAGCATCAAACACTAGCGTCTGCCCCTTATCCAGATGAATACTTTTAGGAATAAGCAGACTAGACCTTCCATTACTAACCTTATCCTTAGTTAACTGCAATTCAACATTAGATCCTTCCGCTGATGCCAAGCGCTGACTATCTCGATATAGGTACTCAAAACGCAGATAAAAAAGATTAATCTCGACCTGCTGAAAAATACCTGTGACTGAGCCTGACAAACTCAGAGTGAGAAATACAACCACTGCTAGTGTCATCAGGCTCTCCAACAAGGTGAAAGCTCTAATTGGCCACTGAGCGGCTTTCACCACCATGTTTCGCATAGTAATCATTGTATGAATCTGCCTGTTTTTGCGTAATTTGACCTTCTGAAACAAGAGCTGCCAAGCTAGCTGTCTTGTTATTCTTCATTTCATAAAGTTCTGCCTGAGAATCCACGACCTTGACTACAGCCGCATTTCCAGTTTCCTTAACGGAATCCTTCTGCTTGCTTAAGTTAGGAACAAAGAGCAAAAGGAGAATACTGATAATGAGAAGTACGACTAGCATTTCAATCAGAGTAAAGGCTCGTAATTTAACGGCATTCAATTTTTTTAACATCAATTTCATGACATCATTCCTTCCATATTTTGATACATTGGTAATAGCATGGCTACATAGATCATTACAATCACAACTGCAACAATAACAAAATGAGGGGTTGCACAAAGGTTGTTGCCTTATTAAGACGGTTAAAGAAGTTTTGCCAAACCTCCTCGGCATAAACTTCCAACTCATAGCCCAACCTCGCATTGGCCTCCCCATAAGCAATAATTAGTGAGAGCTCCTTAGTAAAAAAACGGATGACTGGCAATACGTTCAGGAAAACTCTGTCCCAGCATCAGGGCTTCTTCCAAATCGGCTCCCAGCTCACGGAAGAGTTTAGACTTTTGCTCTTGCATAAGAGCCACCAAATCTAGCAAATCAACGCCTTGACCTAATAAATTTCCCCATTCCCTAGCATAATAGGCGGTCGTGTAAAGCCTTACTGTCTGACCAATAAAAGGGATTTTGGCCATTCGCCTATAAAAAACAAGGGCTGACTGTCGTTTCACCCATAGATAGAGAATTAAACCCAACACAAGGAGTCCACACAAACTCACAAAAAAAGCTGGGGAAAAATTTGAACCAACTGTACAGCCCAATTATTCTTACCATCACCCTCTAAGAGTTGGGGTAGAAGATAATTTTTAAGTCCTAGCATAATCAGAATCAGAAAACCCAGAAGTAGTATGGGATAAGTCGCCACCTCCATGAGTTTCTTGCGAACCTTTGTCATACGAAGCATATAGGTTTCAATCTTTGTTAGACTCCCTAGAAGATTACCGTGCTTGTCAGCAAGAGAAATCTGAGTAACAATATTGTCCGAAAACCCCACTAACGCTAACATCTGATCCAACCTATCACCGCGTATTAAACTCTCTTTCATAAGAGACAAGGATGCTTCTTTCAGCAAGTGACTTCGCTCCAAAAAGGCTACGATTTCAGTTAAGGTAAAACCGGCCTTTAAAAGTTGTTTGAAGAGCTGGATAACCTTAACTTGCTGACTAATCTTTAATTTTTTCCCCTTGGATATCCCTCTCAGTGAGACATCCTTGTTTAACCAAACCTTCCAACTGCTGATTCCAGTTGGTCGACGAATGGTTTGGAAATTTTCTCTGGCAAAATCAATCACACCTCCTCCCTTGATCAAACGCATGTAGGCAATGCCTTGTAGAGCATTATCCAACTCAGACTTATCTACACCAAGGTCCAAGAGACGTTCGTAAACGCCAGCAATACTCTTAGCATGAATAGTTGAGAGAACAGTTACACCTGTTAGACTAGCTCTAATAACTGCCCGGGCAGTCTCCTTATCCCGAATCTCCCCAATAATCAAAACATCTGGACGGTGACGTAGAGATAGCTTAATCAAACTATCATAGGTCATATCAATCGCCTGATTAACCTGGAGTTGCAAGACATTATCCTGTTTGATTTCAACAGGATCCTCAATAGAAATTACCTGCTGCCCCTTAAAACGCTCCTGAACCAACTCATGCATAAGTGTGGTCTTCCCAGAACCTACGGGACCCGCAAAGAGATACAGTCCTCTATAATCCAAGGCATCCTTAATAGGCTGGATCCCTTGATTCCAATACACTAATTCTCGACGTTCGGAATGTAGGATACGGATAACCAAGCTCTCCAAACCTCGATAGTCTCCAACAGTTGATAAACGCAGAGAAACCAAGTGACCGTCACCACAATCATAGTCACATGAACCCAGTTGACTCCTACGCTTCTCACCCACCATCATTCCCGCCACAAATTTAAAGTGACCAATAAGACTAGCCATGAAATCAGGCCGATATACATCAATCAATCTCCTCTCTTGCCCGACTCGCATATAAAGCTCATAATTATCCTGACGTGGAATGACATAGATGTCTTGAGCCCCACAACTATCAGCATTTTTGATCATTTCCTTAGCAAATTCTGTTACCATAAGGACCTCCTCATAAACCTATTCGTAAAAAGTTTAAGAAAATGAAAAGAAGCCCGAAAAAATTCGAGCTTCTACATTGTTTAACGTTTTATTCTACAATGGGCATGATTTGGAAGGTCATTTTGCTTTTCATATCCCGGACGGTGTTTTTCCTCAGGAATTTCCTGCCAATCATATAAAAGTGCAATCGATCGATAGACCTGCAAGTATTCGTTACACTCCTCACACCAGTATTTATCCTCTTGGTCCCAAAAAGCAGTCATGACACTACTACGGCTGATGTAACTTGGCAAGATTTCTTCCATGGCAAACCAAAGTTTTTTATAGTACTTGAGGGCATCGTAAAAATTTTCAAATTCCTTAGTACTTATGATATCCTCCTGCCAATCTTCCAAGAACCACCACGGTTCCATATCCCCTTTAATTTCAACTACTTGGTACATTTTTCTTTCTCACTTCATCTTTGGTATCCTTATTATACAAAATTTTCTGGAAAAGATAAAAATTATGGTCTTATGTTTCACATATAGCAAGAATAGAAGCGTTTTTGATGATATAAATACAAAAAGAACCCACATTTGTGAGTTCTTTTGTTTTAGTCTTAGTCTTCAGATGATTCCACAATTGCTTCATCAACAGCAATGTTTTCAATAACTTCAACTTCGTTAACTGCAAGAGGTTCAATGTTACGGTAGCGAGCCATACCTGTACCAGCAGGGATAATCTTACCAATGATAACATTTTCTTTAAGACCAATAAGATGATCTTTCTTACCACGGATAGCTGCATCTGTAAGCACACGTGTCGTTTCTTGGAAGGAAGCCGCTGATAAGAATGAATTTGTTTCAAGTGAGGCTTTAGTAATACCAAGAAGGACTGGACGAGATGTTGCAGGAACACCACCAGAGATAACAATATCCTTGTTAGCATCTGTGAAGTCAGAAATGTCCATAAGTGTACCTGGAAGGAGATCTGTATCACCTGGATCCATAACACGTACTTTACGAAGCATTTGACGAACCATTACTTCGACGTGTTTGTCACCGATTTCTACCCCTTGGCTACGGTAAACTTTTTGCACTTCTGCAAGAAGATAAGTTTCAACTGACAAGGTATCACGTACTTCAAGGAGACGTTTCGGTTGGATTGACCCTTCTGTCAAGGCCTCACCACGGTGTACTTCGTCACCAACTTCTACTTTCATACGAGCTGTAAATGGAACGACATATTCACCCATTCCAGTCTTACCTTGAACGAAGACTTTCTTAGTACGTGTCGCAGCATCTTCTTCGATTTCGATAACAGTACCCTTAACTTCAGTGATAACCGCTTCCCCTTTAGGGTTACGTGCTTCAAAGATTTCCTGGATACGTGGAAGACCCTGTGTGATATCGGTGTTTGAGGCTACCCCACCGGTGTGGAAGGTACGCATGGTAAGCTGTGTACCTGGTTCCCCGATAGATTGGGCAGCGATAGTACCAACTGCTTCACCAACTTCAACCGCATCACCTGTTGCCAAGTTGATACCGTAACAGTGACGACAGACACCGTGACGAGTCTTACATGTAAAGACTGAACGGATAGTTACTTCTTCAACACCAGCATTGACAATAGCTGCAGCCATATCTTCAGTAATCAAAGTATCTGGACCAACGATAACTTCGCCAGTTTCAGGATGTTTAACAGATTTCTTAGTGTAACGACCAAAAAGACGTTCTTCAAGAGTTTCTGTTACTTCTTTACCATCAGTAATGGCACGAATAACAAGACCACGGTCAGTTCCACAATCGTCTTCACGAATGATAACGTCTTGGGCAACGTCAACCAAACGACGAGTAAGGTAACCAGAGTCGGCAGTCTTAAGGGCTGTATCGGTCATACCTTTACGCGCACCGTGAGTAGAGAAGAACATTTCCAAAACGCTCAAACCTTCACGGAAGTTTGAAAGGATAGGCAATTCCATGATACGTCCGTTAGGAGCAGCCATCAAACCACGCATACCGGCAAGTTGAGAGAAGTTAGAGATGTTACCACGAGCTCCTGAGTCCATCATCATAACGATTGGATTCTTAGGATCTTGTGTCTCAATCAGACGTTTTTCAAGTGCATCTTTCGCTTCACGCCATGTTGTTGTAACAGCAACATAACGGTCATCTTCTGTCATCAAACCACGACGGAAAGCTTTGTTAATTTCTTCAACACGGTGGTGAGCAGCATCGATAATTTCTTGTTTGTTATCAATAACTGGGATATCGGCGATACCCACTGTCAATCCAGCAAGTGTTGAGTAGTAGTAACCAAGGTCTTTCAAACGGTCAAGGAAAGCTGATGTTTCAGTTGTACGAAGACGTTTGAAGATTTCAGCAATGATGTTACCAAGATGTTTCTTCTTGAATGGCGCATTAATTTCCAAACTATCGATAACTGTTTGGATATCTTGGCCCGGTTCAAGGAAGTATTTATCTGGTGTACTATCTGTCAAGTTCTCATTTGTTGTTTCTTGAAGATATGGAATTTCTGATGGAATGATTGAGTTGAAGAGAATCTTACCAACAGTTGTTACTAAGATTTTGTGAAGTTGGTTTTCTTTCCAAGGTTTATCAGGCATGCTATCGACTGCAATACCTACACGGCTATGCAAGTGAACATAACCATTATGATAAGCCATAACTGCCTCATCAATATCCTTGAAGATCATACCTTCACCTTCACGGCCTTCATCTTCCATTGTCAAGTAATAGTTACCAAGAACCATATCCTGAGATGGTGTTACGACTGGTTTACCGTCTTTAGGGTTAAGGATGTGTTCTGCCGCAAGAAGGAGCAAACGTGCTTCAGCTTGAGCTTCTTCAGACAATGGAACGTGGATGGCCATTTGGTCACCGTCAAAGTCGGCATTGTAGGCCTCACATACCAATGGGTGAAGACGAAGAGCCTTGCCATCAATCAAGACGGGTTCAAAGGCCTGGATACCCAAACGGTGGAGGGTAGGTGCGCGGTTAAGAAGCACTGGGTGTTCCTTGATAACATCTTCAAGAATATCCCAAATACGTTCATCACCACGCTCAACCATACGTTTAGCAGCTTTCACGTTACCTGCGTATTCACGCGCAACGATTTCACGCATAACAAATGGTTTGAAAAGTTCGATGGCCATCAAACGGGGCACACCACATTGATACATTTTAAGTGTTGGACCAACGGCAATAACGGAACGGCCAGAGAAGTCGACACGTTTACCAAGCAAGTTTTGACGGAAACGACCTTGTTTACCTTTAAGCATGTGGCTCAAAGATTTAAGTGGACGACTACCTGGTCCAGTAATTGGACGACCACGACGTCCATTATCAATAAGAGCGTCTACCGCTTCTTGCAACATACGTTTTTCGTTTTGCACGATGATACCTGGAGCACCCAACTCAAGCAAACGAGCCAAACGGTTGTTACGGTTGATAACACGACGGTAGAGGTCGTTCAAGTCAGATGCTGCAAAACGTCCACCGTCCAATTGAACCATCGGACGAAGATCTGGTGGCAATACTGGCAATATGTTAAGCACCATCCATTCTGGTTTATTACCAGACTTGTAAAAGGCATCAAGAACGTCCAAACGACGAACTGCTTTAAAACGTTTTTGACCAGTTGCTGTCTTCAACTCTTCTTTGAGTTCAGCAATTTCGGCTTCCAAATCTACTTGTTTCAAGAGATCTTGGATAGCTTCTGCACCCATTTTAGCGACAAATGAACCCTGACCATACTCTTGCAATTTTTCACGATATTCACGTTCAGTCAAGAGAGATTTTGGCTCAAGCGGTGTTTCCTTTGGATCGATAACCACGTAAGCTGCGAAGTAAATAACTTCTTCAAGTGCACGAGGACTCATATCCAAAGTCAATCCCATACGAGAAGGGATTCCCTTGAAGTACCAGATATGTGATACTGGTGCTTTCAACTCGATGTGACCCATACGTTCGCGACGAACCTTAGCACGTGTTACTTCAACACCACAGCGGTCACAAACGATCCCTTTATAACGGATACGTTTGTATTTCCCACACGCACATTCCCAGTCTTTAGTAGGACCAAAGATCACTTCGTCGAACAGACCTTCACGTTCTGGTTTGAGCGTACGGTAGTTGATTGTTTCAGGTTTCTTAACCTCACCATAAGACCATGAACGGACCTTAGTTGGTGAAGCTAGTGTAATTTGCATACTTTTAAATCGATTTACGTCAACCACTAGTATTACCTTTCTTTTGTTCTATTGACAATAGCAGCGCTATTTTCACCTTTATCAGCTACCTTAGCAGAGAAATTTAACTCCCTCTCTAAAGCTTATTTTATTCTGTTTTATCTAAAGCTTCTTCTTTAGCTTTTTCTAATTCAGCAGCTTCTTTGGCTTGTTGTACACGTGCTTTTTCAAGATCATCAACGTGCATGACGTCATCATCTTCACCTTCATCAAGATCACGCAATTCAACTTCATAGTCATCCTCATCAAGAACACGCATATCAAGACCAAGTGATTGCAATTCTTTAACGAGTACTCGGAATGATTCTGGTACACCTGGTTTTGGAATTGGTTTTCCTTTAGTGATAGCTTCATAGGCTTTCAAACGTCCGTTAACGTCATCTGACTTGTAAGTCAAGATTTCTTGAAGAATGTTTGAAGCACCATAAGCTTCAAGAGCCCAAACCTCCATCTCACCGAAACGTTGTCCACCAAATTGTGCTTTACCACCAAGAGGTTGTTGGGTAACGAGTGAGTAAGGACCTACCGAACGAGCGTGAAGTTTATCATCAACCATGTGGTGAAGTTTGATCATGTACATGACACCAACTGACACACGGTTATCAAATGGCTCTCCTGTACGTCCATCGTAAAGGATTGTCTTAGCATCACTATCCATACCAGCTTCACGAACAGTATCCCAGAGATCTTCTGAGCTTGCCCCATCAAAGACTGGTGTTGCGATGTAGATACCCAAGTTACGAGCAGCCATACCAAGGTGAAGTTCCATAACCTGACCAATGTTCATACGTGATGGCACCCCAAGAGGGTTCAACATGATGTCAACTGGTGTACCGTCTGGAAGGTAAGGCATGTCTTCAACAGGAACAATACGAGAAACAACCCCTTTGTTACCGTGACGACCAGCCATCTTATCTCCGACCTTGATTTTACGTTTTTGAGCGATGTAAACACGAACAAGCATGTTAACACCTGATTGCAATTCATCACCGTTTGCACGTGTAAAGATTTTAACATCACGAACGACACCATCACCACCATGAGGTACACGGAGTGATGTATCACGTACTTCACGAGATTTATCACCAAAGATAGCATGGAGAAGACGTTCTTCAGCAGAAAGGTCTTTTTCACCCTTAGGTGTTACCTTACCAACAAGAATATCACCTTCTTTAACCTCAGCACCGATACGGATAATACCCATTTCGTCAAGGTTTTTAAGGGCTTCTTCACTAACGTTTGGCAATTCACGTGTGATTTCTTCAGGTCCAAGCTTTGTATCACGTGTTTCTGATTCGAATTCTTCCAAGTGAACAGATGTATAAACATCGTCTTTCACTAGGCGTTCACTCATGATAACAGCATCCTCGAAGTTGTAACCTTCCCATGTCATGTATGCGACAATAGGGTTTTGACCGAGGGCCATTTCTCCACCTTCCATAGATGGACCATCAGCGATAAAATCTCCTTTTTCGACAATATCACCAACCTTAACCAAAGTACGTTGGTTATACGCAGTACCTGAGTTTGAACGACGGAATTTTTGAATAGTATAGACGTCAAGAGAACCATCTTCACGACGAACTTCAACCTTATCGGCATCAGAATAGACAACTTTACCATCATGTTTAGCGATAACTGCAGCACCTGAATCGTGGGCAGCTTGATATTCCATACCAGTACCAACAAATGGTGCTTTTGGATCAATCAATGGCACAGCTTGACGTTGCATGTTGGCACCCATGAGGGCACGGTTAGAGTCATCGTTTTCCAAGAAAGGAATACATGCTGTCGCAACGGCAACTACCTGTTTAGGAGAAACATCCACGAAATCTACAAGGTGTGATGGGTACTCTTGGTTAACACCTTGGTGACGACCCATGACAATTTCTTCTGCAAATGTTCCATCTTCATTCAATTTAGAGTTAGCCTGAGCAACTATGTACTCATCTTCTTCGTCGGCAGTCAACCAAACCACTTCGTTTGTTACTTTACCAGTTGCACGGTCAACCTTACGATATGGTGTTTGAATGAAACCGTACTTGTTAAGGCGTCCGTATGTAGACAAGTTATTGATCAAACCAATGTTAGGTCCTTCAGGTGTTTCAATTGGACACATACGACCGTAGTGCGTGTAATGCACGTCACGAACTTCATATCCGGCACGGTCACGTGTCAAACCACCAGGTCCCAAGGCTGACAAACGACGTTTGTGTGACAACTCTGACAATGGGTTGTGCTGGTCCATGAACTGTGACAACTGTGAAGAACCGAAGAATTCTTTAACAGCTGCAGTTACAGGACGAATATTGATGATTTGTTGTGGTGTCAAGGCTTCATTATCTTGAACTGACATACGTTCACGCACGTTTCGTTCCATACGAGCCAAACCAATACGGAATTGGTTAGCAAGCAATTCACCAACGGCACGGACACGACGGTTACCAAGGTGGTCGATATCATCTACTTTACCGATACCTTCAGCAAGGTTGAGGAAGTAGCTCATTTCAGCCAAGATATCCGCTGTTGTCAAAGCACGAACTTTATCATCTGGATTGGCATTACCAACAATTGTAACCACACGATCTGGATCATTTGGTGCAACGACCTTGAATTTTTGAAGAACAACAGGTTCTGTAACCACTGCATAATCGTTTGGTGTGTATACAAATTTGTTCAAATCACCGTCCAAGTGTTCTGCGATTGAATCAATCACATCACGTGTCATTTCAGTCCCAGCTTCAACAAGGATTTCACCTGTTTCAGGATCTACCAAGTTTTCAGCAATTGTTTGTCCCAAAAGACGTGTCTTGATGTTAAGTTTTTTGTTAAGTTTGTAACGACCAACAGCAGCCAAGTCGTAACGACGTGGGTCAAAGAAACGAGCTACAAGCAAGCTACGTGAGCTGTCAGCAGTTTTTGGTTCACCTGGACGAAGTCTTTCATAAATTTCTTTAAGCGCTTCATCAGTACGTGAATCTGCTGGATTTTTGTGGATATCTTTTTCAATAGTGTTACGAACCAACTCGCTATCACCAAAGATATCAACAATTTCGTCATCACCTGAGAATCCAAGTGCACGCACAAGCGTTGTAAATGGAATCTTACGCGTACGGTCGATACGAGTGTAGGCGATGTCTTTTGAATCAGTTTCAAGCTCAAGCCATGCCCCACGGTTAGGAATAACTGTTGATCCGTAACCCACTTTACCGTTTTTATCGACCTTATCGTTAAAGTAAACACCAGGTGAGCGCACCAACTGAGAAACGATAATACGTTCACCACCATTGATGATAAAAGTACCCATCTCAGTCATAATTGGGAAATCTCCGAAGAAGACTTCCTGAGTTTTGATTTCACCAGTTTCTTTGTTAATAAGACGGAAAGTCACAAAGATTGGTGCTGAGTATGATGCATCATGGATACGAGCTTCTTCAAGTGTATACTTAGGTTCCTTCAATTCGTAACCAACAAATTCCAATTCCATGGTGTCTGTGAAGTTTGAAATAGGAAGTACATCCTCAAAAACCTCTTTAAGACCAGTATCTAAGAATTCTTTGAATGAATCTGTTTGGATTTCAATCAAGTTTGGTAAACCAAGAACTTCTTTTATTCTTGAAAAATCTACGACGGGTACGATGCTTCCCGTATTGAACGTCATGTCCTGCCAAGTCTTCTACTCCTTTTCTACATTTGAGACCTGCTTTGCAAGTCGTGCACTTTAAATATTTGTCTCCTGCCTTTTTTGGTTGCTTGTCCCGATAACAAGTGATTAGATATTAACATCGACTTATCGGATTAACGATAAGCGATAACTTTAATATGTGAATTTTTAGAACCTTTTAAAATATTCATTACAAAATCCAAAACCCTAAAAATAAGCACAAAAATAGCAGCTAAATCTGACCGAAAAAACGTTGATTTAACTGCTGTATCTCTTGATTGGACAATATTTCAATCAAATAAGACGACAAATAGTTTTGTCTATATTGTACCTAAATTTTAACTATTTTGCAAGTATTATTTGAGACAGCCTAATGTTCTCCAAGAATACTAGACCAAGCTTTTTGGTAGTCACTATCCGTTCCACCAATGGCAAACTTGTAGATTGTATCGCCAGGTCCATTTTTAGCCCAATAACTATCAACCATTTCACCACTTACGGAGACATTACGGCCATTGACCGATACCGTTGCTGGCTTAAGGCCTGTCGACTTGAGCACACTTGCCTTAATGGCGCTTGAATCTATATTAAACTTATCTCCCGTTTTGAAAATACCTGGATTAGCATTATAGATGGCTGAAGTCAAACGAGCCATATATTGGGCATTGTAAGTGTAACCCGTTTTAGAATTGGTAGGTGCATTGTCATCATAACCAGCCCAACCCCCAAGGGTAATGCCAGGCGTCGACACAACCAACCAAGCATCAGCAAAGTTATCAGTCGTCCCTGTTTTACCCATCCAGTCAGCTGAGGCCGCTGCACCATTGACATTTTTCAACTCCGAATAAAATTGGGTTGTCGCTCCCTTAACCACAACTTCTTTAAGTAAGTTATCCATAATGCTAGCCGTAGCCCTTGTAAAGACCTGAACCCCTTTAGATTTATGTTGATAAATAACCTCACCAGTGCTATCAGTAATACTATCAATCATATAACCTTTTTCATAAACACCGCCATTTGAAAGCATTTGATAGGCGTTTACCTGCTGAGCAACAGTAATTTCAATCCCACCACCAAGGGGCAGACTCTCAATATTGTAGTTAGCAATCTTATATCCCATCTTGGTCATATAGCCCTCAACGTCAACATCATGATGTTGAAGCATTTGATAGGTCCAAAAGGCAGGAATATTCCACGACGTATTAAGCGCCTCTTGCAAATTCATCATGGCCGTTCCCTTATCGCCATCATGAAGAATCGGTGTCCCACCTGTAAAATTAGTTGGATAATTTGAAAGGATACTTGAGCTACCCATTAAACCTTGGTCAATGGCAATTCCATAAGCAATAATAGGCTTAATAGAAGATCCAGGAGAACGAGCAGTATCAAAGGCATGGTTATTCTGGTTATTCTCATAATTACGACCACCAACAAATCCTAAAATCGCTCCAGTCGCATTGTCCATGAGTACATTTCCAACTTCGACCCCGTTATTTCCACCCTGATCAAGTAGATCTCCATATTGGTTCGCAGTATCTTGCATCGCATGGTAGACAGCATTGTCAATTGTTGTCTTAACATGATAACCACCTGTTTGTAGCTCTCGGAGAGCCATCTCACGGTAGGCTTCCTTTGTCTTATCATTTTTCAAATCTTGACTTGATACCTTGTCACGCTTCACCAAATAATCATACATGATATCTTGAGCTTCAGACATGACTGAATAGTACAAATAGTCATGACTGACAGCTTCTGGATTCTCACCAGCCTTGAAATCTTTAGTAACGTCATAACTCTTATAACTTTCGTATTGTGACTTATCTAGGTAACCGCCTCGATAGAGATTGTAGAGCACATCTTTCTGACGTGCCAAGCCATAGGAAAGATCTTTTTCATTTTTTAGTTGACCATCCGCAGTATAGGGTGAATAGACAATCGGGCTCTGTGGTAAACCTGCCAGATAAGCTGCCTGAGGAACTGTCAAATCTGCAGCAGAGACCCCAAAGATCCCTTGTGCAGCCTCTTCGATACCAGCAATATTTTTCCCCTTGTTGTTACGACCAAAAGGAGAAACATTCAGATAATCAGTTAAAATTTCATTTTTCGAAGCATGACGTTCCAGTTGTAGTGCATAGATAATCTCTGCCGCTTTACGTTTAAATGTTGGAGTATCTCCTGTAACCTGTTGTTTTATCAACTGCTGTGTTAGGGTTGAACCACCACTAGAGGAACCTACCCCCAAGACTGAGGATACCAAGGCTCTAAAGACAGCTTTTGGTACAACCCCCTTATGCTTATTGAAATTTTCATCCTCAGTAGCAATAATGGCATTTTTAACATTATTAGAAATTGCATCACTTTCAATAGGAGTTCTAAGCAGGTCCGTATCAATATCAGCAATCTTTTTAGAATCAGAATAACTCATCGAAGACACCAAACTAACCTCGCCAATCTGATTCAACAAGGTTTTATCCTTAATCAATGGAACAGACTGTATCTGACTGCCCAGATAACCCAAGCCAAGCCCAGCACCAAACAAGGTTAAGACGATAATGACCACATAAAAGAAATCAGACAAGAGCTTTAATGTCTTTAAAAAAATCATCAGCCATGTCTAAGACTGTCACTCTGTCTTCAGGCGACTTCTCCGCTTGCTTACGATTCCACTTAGATCTAATTCCAGCCTTCCTTACTTTCAAAGATTTATCTCTTTTTTTAAAAATTCGAGGCCGGCAAACTTTTTCACGAAAAAACCTTCCCTAACCGTCTAAAATAATTTA
>ENA-OQHD01000467-OQHD01000467.1-human-gut-metagenome-genome-assembly--contig:-NODE-467-length-14586-cov-14.802960_pt1 | contig 14586 bp, 11 predicted proteins | sample MGYA00242560_ERZ504711 | MGnify/ENA primary metagenome ERZ504711 (study PRJEB26092, sample SAMD00036198) | human gut metagenome | host: Homo sapiens | study: EMG produced TPA metagenomics assembly of... | reverse complement strand
GTGAACGGTCATCATCGAGATGTCTGCATCAAGGTAATCAGAGAAACGCCGCAGGGAGCCCTCGGAAAAGATACTAACGATATAGTCGAAGCGCCCCCGAAAGGGTCCATCGCGACACAGTCCAATTTTTAAGGTGTTTCCGAAGCGCTCCAAGAAGCATGGCATAGGACCGCCCATACTCGAATCTCCTAGAGCCAGTCAGCAGTTCATCAGAAATGGAGTCGATTATTTTGTCCGCAGCAGACCGGCTGACGCCCTTTTCTCCAGACGCTGCATCGGTAACCCTGGATAAAGCAAACGCATTGAATTCAGTAAACTCTGGGTCTGTATCCGAGAAAAGTCCGTTGAAGTAAGATATATCCTCATTAGCCAGCTCGTCAGTGATGGGATTGGCCAGGGCACCGAGATTACGAACAAGTATCGCAATCCTTCCGCCACTGCCTTGAGCGAGCATGGCGACCTTCGAAACAGATGGTAATCGCTTCGTCTTGCTGCGTGGCGCCAACAAATTATGGAAGTCGGACCGCACCGTTGGCAAGGTCACCTATCATGTGGGGAATCGACACAGAACATGGCAAAAGACCGTTTAGCGTGAACCTATCCCTGAAGATCCTATCTAGAGAAAACATCACGCGTCTCAGCCCCTTGTCCTAACCGTTCCTCATGAAGTGGAGGAAGTTGTCATTAACCTTCTTTTCATCACGGGTTAGACCATTGCCTCGCGTAAATATTTGGTCGACGACGCGGCAACAATCAACCAGAGAAAACTCGTCAACGCTGACTGACAGCAAGAACAAACTCCAATGCCTACACAGTAGAATCCATGCAAAACCGTGTAACAAATCGCTACAACCCCGACCGCTTTGAACGAATTACCATAGCACTCAAGGTGATAACAAATCAGAGACTGCAAGCGTGTGGCACCGTCAGCGTTGCAACAATTAAAGACAATCTTTGATGCGTGGCAATGGATAGTATTGTTTAAGAAAGTAGCCAACAAAGGAGAGGCAATCGTGGTGACGCATAATTTCTTTCGCAAATTGACAACCGCATAGCGGAACACGGCCCGCGCCCCGTCATATGATTTCTAGCGGCTAAACAACAAATCAACGACGAAAGGGGCACGGGCCGTGTCTGCGAACATCGTAACAGTCGACGAGGAGTCGCTGCGCAAGGACATAAAGAATCTGGTGAGGAAGACCGTCGAGGAGACGCTCAACGCGCTGCTCGACGAGGAGGCGTCCGAGCTCGTAGGGGCCGGGCGCTACGAGAGGACGGCAGGCCGGGAGGCATACCGCAGCGGCCACTACGCGAGAAAGCTCGTCACCGGGGCAGGAGAGGTCGAGCTCAACGTGCCGAAGCTGCGCGGCGCGACCTTCCAGACGGCCGTTATCGAGCGCTACCGCAGGCGCGAGACTTCGGTCGAGGAGGCCATCGTCGAGATGTACCTCGCGGGCGTCTCGACCAGGAGAATCGAGGACGTCTCCGAACTCCTCTGGGGAGCGCCCGTGTCCTCCGGCACCGTCTCCAACCTCAACGAGAAGGCGTTCGCGTCCATCGAGGCCTGGCGCCAGAGGCCGCTCGAGGGCGATTACCCTTACGTTTTCGTCGACGGCATCTACCTCAAGCGCAGCTGGGGAGGGTCCTACGAGAACGTGGCCGTTCTGGTGGCCATCGGCGTCAACTCCACCGGCGACCGGGAGGTCATCGGCTGCGCGGAGGGCTACACCGAGTCGGCGGACTCGTGGCGCGAGTTCTTCTCGTGGCTCAGGGGGCGCGGGCTCTCCGGCGTGCGGCTCGTCACCGGCGACAAGTGCGCGGGGATGCTCGGTGCGCTCGAGGAGGTGTTCCCCGGGGCACGCTACCAGCGCTGCACGGTCCACTTCTACCGAAACGTGTTGGGAAGGGTGCCCGTGACCAGGAGGAAGGCCGTGGCGCGCATGCTGAAGGCGATTCACGCGCAGGAATCGCGCGAGGCGTGCTCGAGGAAGGCGGCGGAGGTGGCGGACGAGCTGGACGGGATGAGGCTCGGCGCGGCCGCGAGGACGGTGCGCGACGGCTTCTCCGAGACTCTCGCCTACACGGACTTCCCGCCGGAGCACTGGCGCAGAATCCGGACCAATAACGGTATCGAGCGCATCAACCGCGAGATCAGGCGGAGGACGAGAGTCGTAGGGACCTTCCCGGACGGCAACTCGGCCCTGATGCTGGTGACGGCGAGGCTGAAGTACATCGTGGAGCACGAATGGGGCAAGAGGAGGTACCTGGACATGTCGAAGCTGGAGGAGATGGACGAGCTGAGCAAGAAGGCGGAGGGCTAGAGCAAGGCGGGGCCGAGGCCGCCTCGATCAATTTGCGAAAGAATCTTGACGGTACCGCAATCGTGATAGTAATCGTCGACACAAATCTAGCTAGGAACGAAAACTCATATTCCGAGCTTCTAGGCAACCGGAAGCAATTGCAGGCAATTGCCGCAAGTAACGAACTATATATTCCCGAAGTCGTTATCGATGAAATAGTGGCACAGAAACGTCTGTCTTTTCTGAGGGAACAGGCGCAAATTAATAGAAGCGGGATACTCAAGCTGACGAGCTTTTCAATGAATGAGGCCGAAAGCCTGACTTTCGAACAAGTCGAAGAGGAGATCCGCAGCGATAGATCAATCCAGTTTAAAGTCTTGCCTCAAGCGCCGGTCGAATACGCATTCTCGCGTATATACAAGTGGGCAATTAATCACGAGCCGCCATTCGAAGAAAGGAGCGATAAGGGTTTTAAAGATGCCTGCATTGTCGCATCAATCGACCATTTTATCGAGCAGTGTTCAAATGAAACACGTGTGATAATTTGCACCGACGACAAAAGAATGGCTGAGTATTTCAAGGATCGGAACAACATCACGGTCGAAGACGACTTGAAAAATGTAATCAAACTTAATAATCGCCCTAAAGATGAAGAGAAATTCGAGATCACAACGGACACCAGCGATGTCGATACGAAGAACGCCGCTAACGCTGACGTAAATAATCTAATAGAAGCGCTAGCAAATTCGCTTTCCTTCGCTGAGACGCATTCGATTATTTCAAAACTAAGTTCCAGCCCCCACGTGACCACAGATCAACAAGAGCTCCGTATCCTTTCAGTCGCCTTAGAAAACCAGCAAGTCGAATGGATATTAAAGGATGACGACGTCAGTGACTACATAAAGCCGATTTTTCTAAGACATAAAGACGATCTTATTGATAGCGAATACACAAGGTATCTTGACGCTTTTGATCTCCCAGATGAGCGCGAAGAGAAACGCAAATCACCGTTTTTCACAACAAAGGAAAAGCAGGCCTTTCGCAATTTTATTAATGAAATAAGCCGACATACTGTCTACAAAAGTCATTTATCAACTTTTGAGCTGGATGCAGACACCATTCGTACGCGACTGCATAATTTGCTTGAATCACATTTATTAGACAGTTCACTTGCAAATGTCAAATATCTAACTGACATTCTAATCAATGGAGCAGTCGAAACAAAACCAGGGCCTATATCAATCAACACCATCTCTGACTTTGTAAGCCTACTCGATAATGCGAGTCCCAGAAAAAGAGAGGCCATCATAGCGAATCTGATTTCCCATCTAGAGGACATCGAAGACGATATTCCATTTTAAAAGCCAAGCACAAGCGAAGTGCCGCGAACGATAAGGGCCAAATTTCTTTCAAAGCCCTCTTTAAACAGCGCATAGAGTAGTTACTCAAAAGAAGTGTAGCCATATCGTCGGATCGTTCCTCAATGTCGACGTTCAGGCTCGAGGCGATTGCGCTCACCTGGTCCATGGAGAGCCTCGATACGCCCATCTTCTCGGCCACCCTCTGCGCCTTGCGGGTGCTAGCGCCCGCAGCGTACATCTCGACCATGGCGGCCACGAGGGCACAGCCGACGCGCTGGCATCGCTCGATCACGTCCTCCGGGAAGAGGCTGCGCTCGCAGTAGCCCTCGCGGCTGTTCGCTCCGGCGTCGCACACTCGGTCGGCCTCGGCGTCCATCACGGCGTTCTCGACCTAATCGGCGAGCCTGCGCAGCAACTCCTGCATGTCGATGGCGCCGTCTTCGAACCGGGGCATGGCAAGCATGTCCGGCGTCAGGTCTGGTAAGGTTTCCGTAGCGGCCTTCATCCTTTCCTTGAACCCGTTGTTGTGGTGATTTCAGATTCCAGGACGAAGGCCGTTCTTTCGTTAAACTGTGCTAGGGTGCCACCCTAGCACCAACATTTTCAACGCAATCTGCGTAACAAAAGGAGTAAGAAATGAGCGACTCTGTTTCCAAAAATACTGATAGAGAAATGTGGAGTGGCGTTCTTTCTCGTTGTAATACTCGCTCTTGCAATAATCGCAATCTTACATTTTGGCGTTAAATTCGATATCAACGAGTTTATTGAAAGCCGCAAAAAACGGCACCGAAAGTTATCGCAGAACTACTGCCCACATATGGATTTTATCCCTCGTAGCGATAATAGCTTTCAAGTTAATCCGCTCTTTTACACGCCGTTCGGAACGCCGAACTGGTTTTGCTCTCGATGCGGAGCCGTATTGCCCTACGAACCCGATCAAGAGGAATTAAAAGCTAAAGCAACTTATTATCTCAATCATCCAAAGGCTTACAAAAAGGCGATGAGGAAATACGACAAGCATGCCAAAAAATCTCTCTAAATGATAATTAATGCTCGTATAAAAAATGGTGGCGTCAGCATCGGTGACTGGATATACGAAGCGTCTCTTGTCATATCATTCTTATGTTCGGCACGAGTTTCAGAGACATCGTGCCACGACGACGTGAGGGCACATCAATTATTACCTAGTGATCGGAATTGGCCGATATCGATTAAGTATTTATGGCTATGAATGATCTGGCGTTAAAACTATCGTCTACCGAGCACTCAAGCGTTTAATCTTCCTGTAAATCTTAGACTCATCGGGGGCAATCGGATCATTGGGAAACGCCTTTTGGGCTCTCGCTACGTAGGAAAGAAAGTTCCCGTAGCGGAAAAATGCAGAAGAGTCGGAGCCAGCCGATGGGCACAACCCTCTCCCCTTAATACCAAGCGGCGAATAATGTTGATACAGAGCGGAGACGCGCTTTTTTTGATGCGTGCCTTCCCTCCCCCTGATTAGAACGCGCAATCGCACTGGCTGCCTCACGGAGACGCTTATGGTACCTTCCAACCGTAGACTGTCGAAGTCTTACAACGCGCCCGTCAAAGTCAAACCCCAAGAAGCTAACTTTCTGTGCCGGATGTGCACCGGAGTACGAAAGGACCTTACCCGTACGAACGCTTTCAAAATCAAGCTGAGCAACCCCGCTGCTATCAACCCGGAACGCTTTGGTTTTCTCAGGCTGCAGTTTAACGGAATCAACATCGGTCATTAGATTGATTGCCTCTACAAGTGCATCAAAGCCAGATTTTGGAACGGCAACAATAAAGTCATCGCAATAACGAAGATACAAGCCACCAACCCGTTCAACGGCAAGCCTGACTTTCATATCGATATCGGCCATATAGATGTTAGCGAGCACTCCACTTGCAGCAAGACCCTGAGGAATGCCGAGATCAATACCCGTTCGCCGCCACGGCCTGGTGATGACTTTACTTTTGTTTGCAAGAAACTCAGACTTTGGCAAGATAACATCCAGCTTGTTAAGTTCGCGAATAGACTTGAACCGAAGATCGATAGCCGCATCACTAATCGTTTTCTCCCGAGCAGGATCGATTACTGGCCATGGCAATTCATGTCGAGCAGCCAAATCACCAATAGGCCAGCACGAATAGCGGAGGATATTTTTAATGACTTGATAGTGATCGTCCGGCAAGCGTCCACTGGGAAACAACGAACGCAACGACGCCATTAGATGGACATGGTTTAAGTTGTCGAAGAAGCTCTCGAAATCACCCGTAAGCACAAAAGCCGAATCTTGCACACGCATATAGTCGAATGCCTTTTTAGCTGAGGAAATATTGCTACCAGCAGTTACGGCGCCGTCTGATGAAAGCGAAGAGCGGTACGCTACGGCAACCTCATCAAACTCTTCGGCAATAGCCTTCTTGTTATATAAGTCCGACCACAGATAAGAGTAGTACTGGAAGACGCGGTGATCGAAATGCGAGGCATAAGCGATATTACGAACCTTGCAGCTTCGCTTGCCTCCACGATACCGAACAGTAATGATCTCGTTGGAATTTAAGGGTAGAACGCGTGATTGGAAACGTACTCTGAATCTAAAATCTTGGCCTGAACTTCGGCAAAAGAGACCCTATGATCGAAATGGGCATATGAACTTTTGGAACTATATCGAGGAATACGAGTGATATCGAACTCGACCAAAATACCCCCAAATAAATCAACCTGTCCGGATCAACAAGCGGCGGCTAACCCTCCCCGGACAGGCTAATCAAAGGCGCAGCAAGTGCAACCAACGCTTTCGCGGCCACCTAAAACAATGCTTGCCTATGCGATACTAGACGAAAGCGAGGAATTGGTACTTATGACCATCGAGGCTCTTATCCAGCTAGCAGCAGGCAACGCTGGTGTCAATGTTGCGAACGTCGGAATTTCGTCGTTTGCGATATTGACGGCAGTAGCGTACCCCATCGCCAGTTCGCGATGGGCACCAAGCTTTATTCCCCATTCTTGCTTTGCTTAAACAGGTTATAAGAAATCGGCTCATGCAGTTAACAGCGCCTTGATGCACACCCAATTGTCTTGACGGCGGTCGCATCGAAAATGCCGATGCGTCTCTACGGATACAAGCGCCTCCTCATCTAATGCATGCACACGGTCCGCGAGACAAAATCGCCGACAACACCGTGAAAATCCCGATATGCATAATCTAGAAGTTTGGATGCACAGACAGGTGGAGTGGCATTGTTCAGCATGGCCGCTTCGCACTCCTCGCCGACGGGCGCATCGCCGAGGGCGAAGACATCAGCGCACAGCGAGGCAGAGGACCAACTCCTCCCCCTCCCCAACATTCCCCAGAAAGTTCCCTGATGTTGACTGGGGTTCCCGTAAAATAATCCCCAACAAAACATGTGCGGAGTGCTGGCCTGGAGCTGCCTTCGGACCCTATTGGCTGCTCACCGAGAGGCTCCGCTATGAAACGACCCCTTTACTACCTGCTCTGCGCGATCGCGTGCACGTCCATGGTCAGCGCGACGTTGCCTATGGCAGTCATCGCGGAAGCCATCCAGCCTCAGGCAGCCGCAGTGCAGCAGGCGCAAGCCGACGCTACGAGCAGCGGCGCAGGCAAGGCCGAAGACGGCACCAACGCAAACGCGACAGCAGATACCGCAGAGGACAGCACCGCAACATCCACCGGCACCAGCGCAGTCAACACGGAAAGCGCCGACGGCACCGCCGCCGCAACAAACACCCCCACCCCATCCCTCCGCGCCCAAGCCACCCCCACGCCCGCCGCAATCTCTGCCACGTCACAAACCACCTACGCCCACTCCGCCACGGCAACCCAAAACGGCGTCACCTTCACCGTCTCGTGGAACGACGCCCCCGCGGGCACCGCGACGACCTTCCACGTAACCCAGGCCAACGGCTCGTCCCGGGCCAAGGCGCGCATGGACGTGCCCACCTATTGGGACGGCGGCAGCCAGGAAAGCGTCTGCGACCCGTCGCGCCCGGCATGGGCCAGCTACTACAGCCTGGGCACCGCGGGCCACGACTTCACCTTTGACTTCACGGCATCGGGCACGTACCGCATCTACTTCTACTTTATGGACAACGACAGAAACGACCCCCAAAACGACAAGGGGACCTACTACCTGCGCACCACCGCGGAGGTGACCGTAAACGACGCCGCCCGCCCGAGCGTCACGCAGATCGTCAACGACGCCGTGGACCTGTGCAGGCAAGAGACAAACGGCTCGGAATACAACATGGCGCTGTGGCTCCACGACTGGACGCTCGACCAGCTGGAGTACGACCACAACCTCAACTGGTGCTCGGCCGAAAGCGGCCTCACGCGCCGCCAGGGCACCTGCGAGAGCTACCAGCGCATCTACTCCAAGCTCCTTGACGCCGCGGGCATCGTCAACGGCCGTATCACCGGCAACGGCCACACCTGGAACGCCGTAAAGATCGACGGCAAATGGTGCCAGATGGACCTAACCTGGGACGACACCAGCGACAACTGGTACGGAGACCTGGACCAGCGTCATCTGTACTTTGGCCTGACCGACGAGCTCATGGCAATCGCCCACTCCGACCACACGGCTAACTACCAGAAGGACGGCTACGCCTACCGCTCAACCGACCTGTCCAACAATTACTTTGTGCGAAACGGCAAGGCTGATGAATGGGCCGAAAAGTATGCCGACCGTATTCATCAGCACTTGGATGCTAAGGCAGAAAGCTTTTCTATTGATGCTGATAACCAGTCGTTCCCGCCGAGCATCTCGGGAATTCAGAATGGGATTGTTGCTTATGCGATGAATCTGAGGGAGTGGAAGACTGATGGCGCAAAAGTTGAGCTTATGGCAGCATCTAGCGTCACAAAAGAATCGAACAGCAAATGGAGCGCCAAGTACGACTTCATGGCAAGCTATGAGACCACGTACGCCATAACAACCATGCCGAAGGACTGTGAATTATACAGCGGAGCCCAAGCCGAATTCACCGTAACGGCACCAAGCGCGACATCGTTCCAATGGCAATGCTCCGACAACGGAGGTTCGAGTTGGTACAACACGGGTATAGGCGGCGAAACTTCCAGGCAGAAAACCCTGAGGTTTGCATCCAATGCCCAGCTCGCGAAGAGGCTCTACCGCTGCCTAGTCTCGTTCCCGAACAGCAGCACCCTCGCAAGCGAGCCCGCACGCCTCGTCCTTGTCGCCCGATACGCCATCAGCTCCCAGCCCGAAGACTGCACAACTGCCGCAGGGTCAACAGCGTTCTTCGCCATCGAAGCAGAGCGGGCTACTTCGTTCCAGTGGCAATGCTCCGACAATGAGGGCAGATCATGGTACAACACGGGGATCGGAGGTGAGACTTCCACGCAGGCGAGAATCGAGTTCACTGCAAGTACGGGATTGTCAAAACGCCGCTATAGATGCTTGGCATTCTTCCCTGATGGGACTAGCTCGGCTTCAAACACTGCGCAACTAAAACTAAGCGCTAACCAAATAACCGGGCAACCGCGAGACACGGCCGCCTCGACTGGATCCGAAGCGTCTTTCTCCGTGCGAGCCCTAGGTGCCATCTCGTACCAGTGGCAATGTTCCGACAATGATGGGAAGGGCTGGTACGACACCGGGATTGGCAATGCCGCCTCAAAGCTGCCTACGCTGCGGTTCACCGCCAGTGCCGCACTTGCGAAACGTCTCTACAGGTGCGTTGTCACCTTCCAGGATGGAACAACAGCTGCGACTCAAAACGCCAAACTCTCGTTATTGTCGAATAAAGAGAGGATCACCACGCAGCCGAAAGATTGCGCAACGAGCGCAGGAATTGAGGCCTCGTTCTCAATCGACGCTGAGCACGCGGCCGCATTTCAATGGCAATGTTCTGACAACGGAGGCAGGACCTGGTACAACACCGCAATCGGAGGTGTCACCTCGAAAAGCAGCACCATAAGTTTCACTGCAACCGAAGGCTTGACAAAGAGGCTATTCCGATGCTTAGTCTACCTCGAAGACGGTTCGACGCAAGCCTCCGAGGCAGCCAAGCTGCTTCTGCGGTAAAGGCGATCTCATACTTTGAAGCGCCCGCAAAGCCGCTACCGGATATCACAGACCCCACGGCCACCGGAGACGTACAAAGTGTCACCAACCACCATGTCGCCCATGGGGCTGGCCAACATCACAGCGAATTCCGCGATCTCCTCGGGCATGGCGAACCTGCCAAGTCTGTTGTCCTCAGCAGAGATGCTGTCACCCTCCTCGACGCCAAGAAGAGGAGTCGCCGTGCTGCCGGGCGCAATCGCGTTGACTACAATGCCATGAGGAACGAGGGCGGAAGCCATGCCCTCAGTGATGCCCTTCAGACCCCACTTCGATACGCGGTAGGGAGACCATGCGGGCTCGTTGCCAGCCGAGGATGAGACGATAAGGATATGCCCATTGCTGACCTTATCGGAAATCATGCGCTTTGCAACAGACTGCACCATGAAGTAGACGCCGCGCAGGTTGATGTCCAAGATGCGATCGTATTCCTCAACTGAAAAATCGAGAAACCCGCCCATGGAGACGTCCTCGGTGTGAACGCCGGCAGAATTGACTAGGATATCGATGGGGCCGTAGAATGCCACCGCCTCGTCGATGACTTTCGAAAAGGTCTCTGGCTCGGCAAGGTCGACAACAACCCCGGCGCACTTCTCGCCAAGCTCTAACACCACCTTGTCGACCTTCGCGCGCCTAGTGCCGGCGATGACAACATTCGCGCCGTTCTTCAGGAACGCCTTGGCGACCGCCTTGCCGATTCCACCTGAGCCTCCCACAACGAGGGCAGTCTTCCCCTTGAGCAGGCATTCATCGCCGACGGTCTGCATCACAGGCTGTATATTCTTGGCTTTGAGAGCAACGATGCCCTGCTTGATTGCGTGCTTTAGATTCGCCATTCACCTACTCCTCGACATCCATGAACTTGCCTTTATCGGCCTCGAGCCCCTTCCGGTTTCGATCTATGACCAGCTTCGCGTAAAGCACGGGTGCCATGCCGCAGCATGCGATCTTTACCTTCTCGGAACGGTCGACTTCGCTGTTCTTGAACACGGACAGCCAGTTCTTCCTAACGTACGCTGCACATTCTTTCGCGAGCTTGCCTTCGGAGTCCATTTCATCCGCACCTATTATCTGAGTGAGTAGGAACTCGTAGTTTCGCCAGATATGCCAATCGCATGCGTGGCGAACCATCGGAGTGTCCAGAGTCAGGTTCTCTTTAATGAATTTAATATTTCCGAGGGCATTCTTGCCATTTTGAACGTTGTAGTTGGTAAGACCGCTCCCCAAGTTATTCAAACGGTAGTTGTAGACCTTACGTCTACCAACGCCCACATGATTAGAGTGCTGTGCAACCTCGGTAGCAAAGTACAGACCCTCGCCGAACCAAGGAACGGAAAACGAAATATTGTTGTCGACAACTACAGAACGTTTGTACAACTTATTCCAAGGCCCCAGCCGCATAAAGGGATAGATGATGGCAGAGGTGGCGCGCTCTGCCGACCAGGTCTCCCGGACGTCCTCAACAATCTGCTCCCTATCACGCGTTGTAAAGAGATTCACCGAGTAGGACATGTCGGAGCCAGTGCTCTCAGCCAAGTCGACCAAATATTCAACGCAATCGGGCTCCAGCCAGTCGTCACCGTCCACGATCATGAGATAGTCACCCGTCGCGACACCAAGTCCCGCATTCCTAGCGGAGCAAGTGCCGCCATTAGGCTTGTGAATAACAATAGCCCTAGGGTCACGTGCAGCATAGTCATCACAGATGCGACCACTGTCATCGGGAGAACCATCGTCAACGAGAATAATCTGGAGATTCTTGTGGGTTTGAACCTCAAAGGAATGAAGAAGCTTCGGCAGAAATTGTTCAGATTTGTAAACAGCGACGATGATGGAAACAGATGGCTGACTCAAAATAGGACCTTCCATTCATTATTCTAGCGAGCAAGACGGGCGGAGAACTCGCCAACGGTGTCACAAAGGAACTCCGAGGAGGACTCACGGTTGACGGCAAGCGACTCATTGACGCCCGCCCAATCAAAATCGTTGAGGCAAAGCTCTTCTGGCTGAAGCTCCGTGCTTATGCGGGAATCCAACCCGTAGCGAGAAAGAATTGCCTTGTTACGCTCCGCATACTGCTCAGGTAGAATATCGACAAAGGGCGTATTGAACAGCAACGAAAAAGCAGTCCCGTGGAATGAGTCCGTGAGCACGCAGGTGGCATTGTCAAACAGCCAAAGGAATTCGTGAAGCGAAGGGTAGAACAAATTCTTCCCCATCGTCTTACGAAGCGACGGACGAATGCTAACGACCTCGAGGCCGAGTGACTTGCATGCGGCAGCAGAATAGCGGTCGAATGCATCGCTTGGATGCAGGTTGTAGATCAGGCAATACTCCCCATTCACCCCGCGGGGCGCACGAGGCTCAACACGATCAAACCAGGCCTCCTTTGAGAGCAGGTGCACGGGGTCGACAACGGTTTGCGCCTCAAGTCCCATTTCCTCAAGAGTTTTCTGCCCACTTTCCTCGCGCACTGAAAGCCTATCAAAGCGCGCAAACGCTTTGGCGGCACGTTCGCGTTCGCGTGGATCGAGGCCATTTTTACCAAAGGAGGAAGAGAAGGAGAACTTGTAGGCATCGTCTGATGCGCCCTCCAAAAGGTAGGCACCCTCGATGTTTCCATCGGACATGATATTCCACACTTGGTCGCCTCCCACACAAAGGACAGGATACTCGGCAAGAAGCTTACCGAGCTCTTCTGAGTCGGTAACCCTACGGCTCTGCCTCAGCAAATCACTCCTCATCGCCTCGAACTTACGGGCACCAATCGCTTTTGGAATCGCACGAATCGGACCGAGCGCGCCAGAGGTCCTTATGGCATCTGCTAAAGGAAAGTCCCGGGGGATGCGGTAGTCAACATACTCAGCATTGATACCCATTGAGGCGAACGCATCCTGAAGGGCATATGCTTGCAGAATGGAACCGTAGTTCGGCACTGCATGGCGTGACAATATACCGACGCACTTTTTCATTTCTTATTCCTTACCTTTCGCAATCGGCGGTAACGCTTCGAGATGGAAACAAGTATCCGCGCGCGAGCCAAATGCGACTCACACACATAATTGCCTCAGTAAGGCAGCGGATAAAGCAAATAGTCTGCATGCTCGCAACCCCCATCGCAGACACGGTCAAGAGCGAAACGATGCAAAATACAGCAGACCCCACTGTGGTATAGGTAACCTCAGCGACTTTGCCAGAGGCACCAAGAATCGGCCAGCCGACCATCGTTGCATAAAAGGAAAACAGGAGTACGGGTGAAGCCCAGGCGATAACCCAGGAACCTGATAGATAGTCCTTGCCACCGAGCACGAGCATAACTACATCGGAAAGCGCTGCGAAAGCGATGGTGCCAATGAGCAGGACGGGTATTGAGACAAGAAGCAGCTTCCTTGCAAAACCGTAGTCACCCCCCTTGACCATATGTGGGTACAGACTGTTCACAATTGGCGAATAAAGGGACTGGATGGCATTAATTGCAGTCACAGCAAGGGACCAGTAGGAAATCATGGCCTTGTTGGTAATCACGATTCCAATCAAGAGCGTAGTGAAACCGGAAAAAACGACGGAGGCCATGTTCGAGAAACAATAGAGCGCGGAAACCTTCAGCTCTGAAAGCGCCTCGCATAGGGGCACGAACGTAATGGTGGTACCGAACATTCGCTTGGCGGAAATGAAAGACCAGGCAAGGGCAATAACGCTCGAAAGGATGTCGAGAATAGGAATCCACAGAATGTCATCGATAGAATGGACAACGATGAACGTCAAGGCAGTAGAGACACCCTTCGAGACAAAATAGCGAGTCGTCAATGGACCCATGTTTTCATGTCCCTGGAAAAGAAAGTCCGGAGCAAGTGCCTTACCGAATACAGCAACAAATGCAAACATGGTATATAGCATGTTCGAATGAGTAATGGGGATAAACCAGGCAACAACAACGACAGCGCCGGTCACTACACCAAGCAACAGGCGAGCCTCTGTCACAGCACCAATAGCCCGGTTCTCCTCTTCGACAGTCTCGGATTTTGCTATGCATTTAGTACCGGAAAGGTTGAAGCCAAAATCGACGAAAGTCTGGGCGAAAGTCATGAACGACACAACATACGCGTAGATCGCATAACCCTCCGGCAGAAGCACACGTGTCAGATAAGGCAGCGTAATGAGGGGAAAAATGTACTTAACAATCTGCAGTCCGTACTGCCAAACGACATTGCTGTAGAAACGTTTGTGTTGAGAACTCAAAGTGAAATCTCCAGACGATATAAGCTAGATAAGTTAATGGGAAAACGACGCACATATAAGGAACAACATGGCTGAAGTTCAAAATGCCATATAGATAGATAAAAACCGATAATGACAAACATCGCATATAAGCTTTTTACAATGAGAATCGATGGACAAGTACCGCGATCGCACGAACAAAAAAGGCCTTGGAATCGCAATGATACAGATCGACGTGAAGTAGACAGCAATCCTAGAAAACAGCATTACGTATTTAGACAAGACGCACACGACGACTCCAACCATCAAAAGGTTGAACAGGAATATGGTGTGCCTGTCTAACGTTATTGAGCTAACATTTTTAACCCAGAAAAATATTGCAAGACCAATCGAACAAATTCAATAAATCGGCAACGTCCATGTTGCCGCTCGATAAAAATCTGATTAGACAGATGTTCAACGCTTGCGTATCTTGCAATCTGCGGTGAAACTGCAATTCCAAAAGATAGAAGCGCGGAAGAGATGGCTCCGCCGAAAACAATGGCGCACACAAACGAATGAAAGGATTTCAAGCTATCCGGACGCCACCC
>ENA-OQHD01000466-OQHD01000466.1-human-gut-metagenome-genome-assembly--contig:-NODE-466-length-14595-cov-4.091167_pt1 | contig 14595 bp, 14 predicted proteins | sample MGYA00242560_ERZ504711 | MGnify/ENA primary metagenome ERZ504711 (study PRJEB26092, sample SAMD00036198) | human gut metagenome | host: Homo sapiens | study: EMG produced TPA metagenomics assembly of... | reverse complement strand
GGCATATACAAAAACAAAAATGAAAAAATCACAATATCCAAAACGTTTCCATTCCCTTCTCAGTAAATCCTTCGTTTGAATATTGTGTTTTCTTTTTGTTTCCTGTTATGTTTATCTTGCGCAGACTTCTGTCATTTTTCTGATCTTCTTAATCAGTTCATCTGTAAATGCGCCTTTTTTCCATTCTCCACAGCCAGTTACCGCCGAGTGTAGATGGCATATTAATTCTTGCCTTATTACCAAGTCCCAGATAATCCTGTACCGGAATGATGCACGTATCTGCCACACTTCTCATCGCCAGACTTATGAAATCCCAGTGTACTTCTTCATCCGGAGTGTATGGATTATTCAGATATTCCTTTGTCATCTCTTTATCTTCTTCGGAAAGTGTCTGATACCATCCCTGAAGGGTATCGTTATCGTGGGTTCCCGTATAAACTACACAGTTTTTATCATAATTATGTGGAAGATAATCACTGTCCTCTCCTGCCACAAATGCGAATTCCAGTACTTTCATTCCCGGATAACCACTGTCTTTTAACAATTGTCTCACCGTATCCGTCAGGAATCCCAGATCTTCCGCAATGATCGGAAGGTCACCTAATGTTTCTTTCATCGTACGGAACAGATCCATGCCCGGTCCCGGCATCCATTCACCATTTTCTGCCGTCTCATCTCCATACGGGATTGCATAATATTCATCGAACCCACGGAAATGGTCGATACGGATGATGTCATACAATTTAAAGCAGCAAGCCACCCGCTTCATCCACCAGTCATAACCCGTCTTCTTATGGTAATCCCATGCATACAATGGATTCCCCCACAGCTGCCCGGTTGCCGAAAATGCATCCGGCGGACATCCCGCTACCGCAACCGGCAGATTCTCTTCATCTAACTGGAACAGCTTCGGATTCGCCCAGGTATCCGCACTGTCAAATGCTACATAGATCGGGATATCCCCGATAATCTCAATGCCTTGTTCATTGGCATATGTTTTCAGTCCGGCCCACTGTCCGGCGAACAGATACTGCAGAAATTCATAAAAATCAATCTCTGCACTTAATTGTTCCTGATATGCCACAATTGCTTCCGGCTTACGCAACCTGATGTCTTCATCCCACTGATCCCAGCTTTTTCCGTCAAATGAATCTTTCACTGCCATATACAATGCATAATCCGCAAGCCATGCTTTTTCTTCTTCCAGATAAGTACGGTACGCCTTACTTTCCATCAATCCGTTCTTTTTGGCTCTTGCATATGCAAGCTTTTAATACTTTAAATCTTGCATTATATATTTTTTCATAATCGATTTCTTCTTCATTCTCTCCGAAATCTGCCTGGTCACACTCTTCTTTCGTCAGAAGTTCATCCTCGATCAGCGTCTCCAGATCGATAAAATACGGGTTTCCCGCAAATGTTGAAAAAGACTGATACGGTGAATCACCGTATCCTGTCTGTCCAAGCGGCAGGATCTGCCACAATTTCTGTCCTGCTTCTTTTAATATATCTACAAATTCATACGCTTCTTTTGAAAAACATCCGATTCCATATGCCCCCGGAAGTGCAGAGACCGGCATTAACATTCCACTCTTTCTCATTAACTTTCGTTCCTTCCTCGTTATGATACTTATAATTAAGTATAGCAGTGTTCTTTGGATGCTTCAAATAAAAAGTATACTCTGTATATAAGAAATCATAGATTATTCCACAGATGTCACCGTATAATCCTTGTCTTCTACTGTCTTCTTCAGCACATCATCTGCGATCTCTGCATTTAATGTCAGCTCTGCTGTTCCTGCCTCATGGCTTACAACCGCTTCATCTACCTGTGGAAGTGCTTCCAGTGCTTTTCTTTACGGCTGCCTCACAGTGTCCACACATCATTCCTCAATATGCATTAGTTTTTTCATTGTCTTGTCCTCCTTCTTGGATCTCATTTTTTCCTTTTTTGGCTTTTAAATTTTTTATCTTTGATGCATCATACATCTTCAAAAAGATTCAATCTCAATGCGTTCGATACTACGCAGAAGCTTGATAAACTCATGGCTGCCGCACCGAACATCGGATTTAATTTCCACCCGAACAGCGGATACCATACACCAGCCGCAAGCGGGATTCCGATAATATTATAGAAGAATGCCCAGAACAGGTTCTCATGAATATTACGGAGTGTCGCACGGCTCATGCGGATTGCTGCCGGCACATCACTTAACCGGCTCTTCATCAGAACAACATCTGCCGCATCGATCGCAACATCCGTTCCGGCTCCGATCGCAATACCCATATCGGCTCTTGTAAGTGCGGGTGCATCGTTGATACCATCCCCGACCATCGCAACTTTTCCTTTTTCTTTCAGCTTACGGATCACCTGCTCTTTTCCTTCCGGAAGTACGCCTGCAATCACTTCATCAACTCCGGCCTGCTGTCCGATGGCTTTTGCAGTACGTTCGTTATCTCCGGTCAGCATGACTACATGGATTCCCATGTTCTGTAATTCTTTGATCGCCTGCGGGCTGTCTTCTTTGATGACATCCGCCACTGCAATTACACCTAATAAACGATCTTCATTTCCAAAGAATAATGGTGTCTTACCTGCTTCGGCAAGTTTCTCTGCCTTCTTCTGGATATCTCCATCAACGGATACCTTACTGCTGATAAATGTATGATTCCCTCCATATAATGTATGCTCATCCAGTATGGCTGTCAGACCGTTACCCGGAAGGGCCTGGAATCCGGTAACTTCTTCGATGCCTGCATTTTCCTCTTTTGCATTTTCAAGGATTGCTCTTGCCAGTGGATGTTCACTCTTATTCTCCAGTGCATACGCACATTTTAATAAGATATCTTCTGTCACTCCCGCTGCCGGAATGATATCTGTCACTTTCGGTTCTCCACTTGTGATCGTACCGGTCTTATCCAGCGCAACAATTTGCATCTTTCCAGTCTCTTCCAGTGAAACTGCTGTCTTGAACATAATACCATTTCTGGCACCCATTCCATTTCCGACCATAATTGCTACCGGTGTTGCAAGTCCAAGCGCACATGGACAGCTGATCACCAGCACCGCAATTCCTCTGGATAACGCAAAACCAATACTCTGTCCTGCGATCAACCATACAATAATTGTGAGCACCGCAATTGTGATAACCATTGGCACAAATACACCGGATACACGGTCCGCAATCTTTGCGATCGGTGCTTTCGTTGCAGCCGCATCACTTACCATCTGAATAATCTGCGAAAGTGTCGTATCCTCGCCGACTCTGGTCGCACGGCACTTCAGATATCCGGACTGATTTACGGTTGCGGCTGATACCTTATCACCGACAGCCTTATCTACCGGAATACTTTCACCTGTAAGGGCAGATTCATTGACTGCACTGTTTCCTTCTATGACTTCTCCGTCAACCGGAATATTCTCTCCCGGTTTTACAACAAAGCAATCTCCCTTTTGTACCTGTTCGATCGATACCTGAACTTCTTTTTCTCCACGGATCACAACCGCTGTCTTTGGCGCAAGCTTCATCAGTCCTTTTAATGCATCGGTCGTCTTTCCTTTGGATCTTGCCTCCAGCATCTTTCCGACTGTGATCAGTGCAAGGATCATAGCTGCTGATTCAAAATAAAAATCATGCATATAAGACATTACTGCATCCATATCCCCATGCATCTGCGCATCTGTCATTGCAAACAGTGCATACGTACTGTATACAAAAGACGCTCCGGATCCAAGTGCCACCAGGGTATCCATATTCGGTGCCCGGTGAATCAGTCCTTTGAATCCACTGATGAAAAACTTCTGGTTGATCACCATGACTGTAATCGTCAGAAGCATCTGTAACAGTCCCATCATCACATGATTGTCTTTCATGAATCCCGGGACCGGCCATCCCCACATCATATGTCCCATGGAGAAATACATCAGGACGATCAGGAATCCAAGTGATGCAATCAGACGCTTCTTTAATGCCGGTGTCGTTCTGTCTTTTAACATATCTTCTCCGGCAGATGCTGATGATGACTGTGTCTTTGCCGCTCCTTCTCCTTTTTTCGATGCTCCGTATCCGGCATCTGTGACTGCCTTAATGATCTCCTGTTCACTTGCAGTTCCCTCTACTCCCATAGAGTTGGTAAGCAGACTTACCGAGCAGGATGTTACACCCGGCACTTTCGAAACTGCTTTTTCAACTCTTGCGCTGCAGGCTGCACAGCTCATGCCGGTTACTATATATTGTTCCATTGTTGTCTTGTTCCCTCCTGTCATTATTATTTTTGCTTATTTCTTTATAGTAAACTCAGAAAATGCTTTCCGAGCAGACTATACATCTATAAACTTTACTTACCGCATCAGCTTCTGTAACACCTTTACCAGTTCATCAACCGTCTCATCTTTTCCGTCCCGGATGTCATCTGCCACACAGGTACGGATGTGATTCGCCAGCAATACTTTATTAAAGCTGTTCAGTGCCGCATTCACCGCTGATACCTGTACCAGAATCTCCGGACAATAAGCGTCCTTTTCCAGCATTCCTTTGATGCCGCGTACCTGACCCTCAATCCGGCTCAGACGATTCATCAGATCCTTGTATTCTTTATCCGAACGATGCTTGGACGAGTGACAACCGCATTCTTTTTCTAATTTGTCTTCCATAAGCATACTCCTTTCACATTCATACCCTTACGGGGTATATGTATTTTATCTCTTATTATCACATAAGTCAAGGAATATATGCGTTCTTGATATATGTTTTCATTTATTGGTAGTTCCAATACAATTTTAAAAAAACTGTCTATTTTATTTGACTTTCAAAATTTATAAGGAATATAATTCTTGCTGAAGGAAATTAATGCTAGCAGAACTGGAGGTTATATTATGCTGGAAGAACAGACTATGATAACATTCTTAAAAAAATTTCCGATGAACACCCTTTTCCTGGTCAAGATTAATGGACACGAACATCTGATCGGCGAAGGCGAACCTACATTTACCGTAAATTTCAAAAAGGTCATCCCATTAAAGGATCTGGTCACCAGTACTTCTCTTGCACTTGGAGAAGCTTACATGGATGGTGATCTTGATATTGAGGGAAACCTTTATCAGGCACTTGATAACCTTCTTGGTCAGATGGGTAAATTTTCAACTGAATGAACATCATTTGAAATCTATCATGTTCCCATCTTCATCAAAGAAAAACCAGAAAAAGAAGTCAGCAGTCATTACGATATCGGAAATGATTTCTACAAACTCTGGCTCGATGAAACAATGAGTTATTCCTGTGGATATTTCAAACATGAAGATGATACCCTGTATCAGGCGCAGAAGAATAAAGTTGATTACATTCTTGAAAAGTTATATCTGAAAGAAGGTATGACTCTTCTTGATATCGGATGCGCTGGGGATTCCTTCTGATTGAAGCTGCTAAGAAATATAAATTAAAGGTACCGGCATCACCTTAAGTGAAGAACAATACAAAGAATGCCAGAAACGTATCAAAGAGGAAGGATTGTCCGACTACCTGGAAGTCAAGCTAATGGACTACCGTGATCTTCCTTCTGACGGCAAGATGTATGACCGCGTTGTCAGCGTTGGTATGCTCGAACATGTCGGCCGTGAGAATTATCAGTTATACTTAGACTGTGTCAGCAAGGTCATGAAAGACGGCGGTCTGTTCCTGCTCCACTTCATCAGTGCATTAAAAGAGCATCCTGGTGATCCATGGATCAAGAAATACATCTTCCCGGGCGGATCTGTTCCCAGTCTTCGTGAAGTCATGAACTGCATGGCAGAAGATAACTTCCATACTCAGGATATCGAGGACTTACGTCTTCACTATAACCGTACGCTTCTCTGCTGGGAGAAAAAGCTTCAAGGATCATATTGAAGAAGCACATACAATGTTTGATGAACGTTTCTTAAGGATGTGGGATATGTACCTCTCTGCATGTGCCGCTACCTTCCATAACGGAATTATTGATATCCATCAGATTTTAATGACAAAGGGAATTAATAATGATCTTCCTATGACGAGATGGTATTAAAAAAGTGAATCAGCCGGGTATATGAACAATATTTCCCGGCTTTAATAAAGATGGATACCATGCCGCACTTGACATCTAATACACATGCATAAAAAGGAGCGGAGCCGGAATCCTGTCACTCCTGACAAAATACCCGGCTCCGCTCCTTTTCAGATATGTATTCATTTCAATCAGAACGTCGTCTAATTACCATACTATTCTTTATTCATTCTCCGTTCGATAGCTACTCTTTGGATTTACTTCTTTCTTTTTAAATACACGTATCATGAAATAACTAAATCCGCCAATATATCCAACAAGTGTAATCACCATCATAATAATTGCATCCATCGTCATAGTTCATACCTTCTTTCTACTATTATTTTCCAGCTTCGTTATCTTTCATAGCTCCCTTTGCAGTCTTTGTATTAAAGAACCTGGAAAGTGCGAGACCTGCAAGGATCACTACTCCGAACTGAAGTAATACAGTTCCTGTATTATCCTGGATAATAAACGGATTCAGCCAGGTATCCGGGAACCATTCCTTTGTCTGTAATAACCAGTAAACCACCATGATCACTACCAGAACCGGAATCAAATACATACATCCGGTATAATATGCTTTTGGAAGATGTACATCTGCACCTTTTGCATTAACTTCCTGTGTACGTAATTTTTCCACACCGTACTTCCATGCCAGGATTGCAATAAAGGCACCACTTACCAGAAGTCCGATTCCCCATACCCAATCCTGATTATCAATGTTAACCAGTGACCAGCATGAGAAGCATCCTACTAAGAATCCTGCGAAGCAGACACTGACAACTGCTTTCTTCCGCGGCAATCCAAGGTCAACAACACATTTTACTCCAACTTCGATCATAGAGAACAGTGATGTGATTGCTGCAATTGCAAGTAATCCAAAGAAGATAAAGGAAATGAATCTTCCGCCCGGGATTGTTGTAAATAACTGATAAATGTAAATAAATGTAAGTCCGAAGTTTCCCTGACTGAGTGCTTCATTCGCTGCTTCCGGTGTAGCTGAAAGTGCGCAGATTGCCGGGATAACTACCAGTGCCGAGAGGATTGCTCCAAGGTTATCACCAAGTCCCATGATCAGACAGCTTGTCGGAACATCTTCCTCTTCTCCTACGTAGTTCGCATATGTAATAATGAATCCCCATCCGGCTCCGGTGCTCCATGCTGCCTGGATGAAGGCCTGAATCCATGTATTCGGGCTTAAAATATACTCTTTCTTAACAGTAAAGAGATACTGAAGTCCCTGATTTGCTCCATTTAATGTAACTGCGTAAATTGCTAATCCTACAAGGATGATAAACAGTGCCGGTATCGCTACTTTACAGAATTTTTCAATTCCACCTGCAATTCCCTGATAAACGATGAAACATGCAAGTGCAAATCCGATCGCATGGAATAAAATAACCTGTGCCTGTGAATCTGTAAATGCTGTCCACATTGCCGATGTCGTCTCTGTTGATAGATTCGGTTTAAATGCTGAAGTAACAGAATTAACTGCGTATTTCAAACAATATCCCTGAAGTACACAATAATAACTCATCAGGAAGAAACATACTGCTGCAACAAAGAATCCCATCCATGTATACTTCTTTCCACCGGCATCACGGAATGTACCGATACATCCAAGTCTCGTCTTTTTTACCGAATGCCATCTCTGTAGAAAGAAGCGGTACAGCAAAGATCAGCATTGCAATCGTCCATGCTATGATAAATGCTCCTCCTCCGTTCGCCGCACACACTCGCGGAAACCGCCATACATTACCGGTACCAATACACATACCTAACGCGGCTGCTATGTAACCTATGGTACTAAATTTTTCTTGTTTTTTTGTTCCATATCAAAACCTCCATTCATATACCAAATTTTTTAGAAATGAATACCTTGTAACTATAGTGTAAAAGATGGTTATATAATTGTCAATGGAAAATATTATGGTTTTTTTATACAAATATAATAAAATGTAATATTAAATTCATTTTATTATATTCTTTATTAATTTCTGATAATTTTAAAGTAAATAGACTGTTTTTCATACTTTAGTCTAATTCATCTACAATTTCAAAAGTTTCTCTTGTATATATAAAAAAAGCCGTATCAGACTTTTGACCGTCTGATACAGTTTTCTTCTTTTCAATATAAATCTTCTTCTATATGTTCTCTTCCCTGATCCACAATTGTACGCACATGATCGTCTGCCAGTGAATAGAACACGGATTTTCCCTCTCTTCTGCTCTTGACCAGTTTGTTCTGCTTCAGAATCCTAAGCTGATGTGATATTGCAGACTGTGTCATATTCAGTGCCTCCGCAAGATCGCACACGCACACCTCTGCTTCAAATAACACGAACAGGATACGCATTCTGGTCGAATCACCGAATACCTTGAACAGCTCCGCAAGATCATATAATTCCGTTTCTTCCGGCATCTTTTCATTTACGATCTTCAGAAGATTCTCATGTACCTCACATGAGTCACATACTTCCATTCCTTCTTCTATTTTTGCCATCTGCCCACCAGCCTTTTCTATAAGTGTTTTACGAATAATGCACGGATTGCATTCAATACGGCAATAACCATGACACCAACATCTGCAAAGATTGCCATCCACATATTTGCAATTCCAAGTGCTCCGAGGATCAGGCAGACTGCCTTGATTCCAAGTGCAAAGTATATATTTTCATATACGATACGCATACATTTTCTGGAAATCCTGATTGCTTTTGCGATCTTCTTCGGATCATCATCCATCAGGACAACATCTGCCGCCTCAATTGCTGCATCTGATCCAAGTGCTCCCATGGCAATTCCGATATCTGCCCTTGACAATACCGGTGCATCATTGATTCCGTCTCCGACGAATGCCAGCTTTTCTTTCTCTGATTTCTGTTCCAGAAGTTCCTCTACTTTCGCAACCTTATCTGCCGGAAGAAGTTCACTGTATACTTCGCCGATTCCCAACTCTTCTGCGACCTTATCTGCCACTCGTTTCATATCACCGGTCAGCATTACGGTCTTGGTGATGCCTGCTTTTTTCCAGATCTCTGACAGCTTCTTTCGCATGTGGTTTTAATTTATCTGAGATCAGGATATGTCCCGCATACTTACCGTCCACCGCAACGTGAACGATTGTACCTGTTTCTTCACATTCACTGTATTCCACATTCAGATATTTCATAAGTTTTGCGTTACCGGCTGCCACTGGAATACCATCGACCTTCGCTGTCACACCTTTTCCGCTCAGTTCTTCAATCTCAGTCACACGATCCCGGTGAATCTGTTTTCCATATGCTTTCTGAAGACTCTTACTGATCGGATGGGATGAAGAACACTCCGCAAGTGCCGCATACTCTAACAATTGTTCCTCCGGCATCGTATTGTGGTGTACTCCGCTCACCTCAAATACACCTTGTGTCATCGTTCCGGTCTTATCAAATACCACATACTTTGTCCGTGCCATCGTCTCCAGATAATTCGATCCTTTGACCAGCACACCTTCATGACTCGCCCCGCCAATTCCTGCAAAAAAGGCTGAGCGGAATACTGATCACCAGTGCACATGGACAGCTGATAACCAGGAAGGTTAATGCCCTGTAGACCCAGTCCCCCCATTCTGGCGCGAGTCCCATTGCCAGCATCCTTACCAGTGGCGGCAGGATGGCAAGTGCAAGCGCACTGTAGCAGACTGCCGGTGTATAATATCTGGCAAATTTTGAAATAAAATTCTCTGATCTTGACTTCTTAGAGCTTGAATTCTCCACCAGATCCAGAATTTTTGATACCGTAGATTCTCCGAATTCTTTTGTTGTACGAATCTTCAAAAGACCTGTCAGATTAATACATCCACTTATGACCTCCTCACCGGCTGCAGCTTCTCTCGGAACACTTTCTCCGGTCAGTGCACTGGTATTCAATGTACTGCTTCCTTCTTCGATCACACCATCGATCGGAACTTTTTCTCCCGGCTGAACGACAATGACAGTTCCAACTTCCACTTCATCCGGATCCACCTGTTCCAGCTCTCCGTCTTTTTCAATATTCGCATAATCCGGGCGGATATCCATCAGTTCACTGATATTCCTGCGGCTCTTTCCAACCGCATAGCTCTGGAATAGTTCTCCGATCTGATAGAAGAGCATAACCGCCACACCTTCTGTATAATTTCCAAGTGCAATGGCTCCTATGGTAGCAACTGCCATCAGAAAATTCTCATCGAATACCTGCTTATTCAGGATTCCTTTGAATGCTTTCCTTAAAATATCATATCCCACAACAAGATACGGGATCATATAAAGTACGAACCGCAGCCATCCTTCTACTGGTAAGAACTTCAATATAATCATAAGTAGTGCTGCAATAATAATTCTAGTCAGCGATTTCTTCTGCTTTTTTGTCATATTTTTTCCCAACCTTACAGGAATATCTCACAATCATCTTCTACTACTTTACAGTTCTTCTGTACCTCTTTCATTACCTTCTTAGGATCTGCGCCTTCTTCAAATTCTACGATCATCTTTAACATCATAAAATTCACAGTTGCATCCTTTACTCCGTCGGTGTTCTTCGCTGCCTGCTCCATCTTATTTGCACAGTTTGCGCAGTCTACGTCGATTTATAAGGTTTTTTCATGATAAATACTTCCTTTCCTGTTTTATTTGAATATATGAACAGTTATTCATATGTTTGTTTTAATTATAGCACTGCGTTGCATAATGTCAATACATTTTTGGGATTTAATTTATTAACTGAGTTGGCCTCTCGATCCTTGAAGAAAACAGTATAAAGTGCTTCTTGTTCAGGTTCCATGCTCTAAGAAAAACTAAGAGAGCCAGAATCTCCTAAAAGCAAAGGAACTACGCTCAAACTCGGCATTCGCCTCAAACACGTTCGCTTCGTTCCTTTAACGGAGATTCTGACTCTCTAACTTTTCCTAAGAGCATTCCACATTCACCAGAACCACTTTATACTGTTTTCTTCAAGTCGTGACTGGCTGCGAATGTTAATAAATGAAATGCCCGGAAGTGTAACCCAGCGGAAGCCACTACGGTTACGCATTTGCCATTTCATTCGTAAGGCATTTGATACACACGGAATAAAACTTGGAAAGGCGTTCCAGTGAATGTGAAAGAGGCGTTGGTAATTCTTAAGGGGCAAAATTCTGCGTTGGGTTTTCAAAATTTGACTGTCTGAGGCGTATGCCGAGTTTCAAATTTTGAAAGCCTGCTTTTAGCAGAATTTTGCCCCTTTAGAATTGACCCGCCGATGGAACCTGAACAGGAACACCTTTCCAAGCTTTATTCCGGTTCGGGTATCCACAGCCTTCCTGAATTAAATCCCAATTTAATTAAATCCCAAGAATTACAGAATATCAATATATTCTCCGGCCAAAGCTTTATTCATACTTCTGACTGCACAGAATTTTCCACACATACTGCAGGTATCACTATGATCATCTTCCGGGCTTCGGCTGTCACGGATGGCTTTGGCTGTTTCAGGGTCTAATGCACAGGCATACTGTGCGTCCCAGTCAAGTTTCTGACGTGCTTCAGCCATTTTATCATCAATATCACGTGCTCCGGGAACACCTTTGGCGATGTCAGCAGCATGGGCAGCAATCTTGGAAGCAATGATCCCCTGTTTTACGTCATCTACATTAGGAAGCGCCAGATGTTCTGCAGGTGTTACATAACATAAGAATGCAGCACCATTCATAGCAGCAACTGCACCACCGATAGCGGATGTGATGTGATCGTAACCTGGAGCAATATCCGTAACAAGAGGGCCAAGTACATAGAACGGAGCACCCATGCAGATACTCTGCTGTACTTTCATGTTGGCAGCAACCTGATCAAGCGGTACATGTCCCGGTCCTTCTACCATTACCTGTACATTGTGGTCCCATGCACGTTTTGTAAGTTCTCCAAGACGCACCAGTTCTTCAATCTGGCATACATCGGTAGCATCAGCCAGACATCCAGGGCGGCATGCATCACCAAGGGAGATAGTAACATCATATTCTTCGCAGATATCAAGAATCTCATCATAGTGTTCGTAGAAAGGATTTTCTTCTCCGGTCATACACATCCATGCAAATACAAGACTTCCGCCACGGCTTACAATATTCATTTTACGTTTGTGTTTTTTTCATCTGTTCAATCGTTTTACGTGTAATTCCGCAGTGAAGTGTGACAAAGTCCACACCATCTTCTGCGTGAAGACGGACAACGTCGATGAAGTCCTGCGCAGTCAGAGTTGCAAGATCTCTCTGATAGTGGATGACACTGTCGTATACAGGAACAGTACCGATCATAGCAGGACATTCATGTGTCAGTTTCTGGCGGAATGGCTGTGTGTTACCGTGGCTCGATAAATCCATGATGGCTTCAGCACCAAGATTTACAGCGCTCATAACTTTTTCCATTTCAATATTGTAATCCTTACAGTCGCGGGATACACCAAGGTTTACATTGATCTTGGTACGGAGCATGCTTCCGACACCCTCCGGATCAAGGCTGGTGTGATTCTTGTTGGCACAGATTGCAACCTTGCCTTCAGCAACAAGTTTCATAAGTGCTTCTGTTGTCATGTTTTCTTTTTTTGCTACAATCTCAATTTCAGGAGTGACAATTCCTTTTCTTGCAGCATCCATCTGTGTTGTGTAATTTCTCATGTGTTTGCCTCCGTTAAAAAATTAAATATAAGGTTATAATGCGTCAGCAAAACACACAGATTTCGATGCAGGAAAACATTTCTCTACACAGATCTGAGGTTCATAAAAGAACTATGAAATTACTGACGCCTATATCAGATGGGAAATCTGATACTTGTGTATGCGGTACAAGGTGGTGTCCCCAATGTACCGTTTCTAAACAACTCTTAATGAGTCGTTTTTATCATAGCCATTACGCCGCTTTTGTTCAGCGCTGTAATCAGCAGAAATGCAAGAATGCTTCCTGCAATAGTAGAAATCAGAAATGGAACTACATAGACGAAGATCCCGGCAGGAGTGATTCCCATAATATATACTGCAACAGGATAAGCAGCCAGGCCGCCAAGAATTCCTGTGCCGAGTGCCTCTGCAAGACAAGTCAGGCTGAGCTTGTGGCAAATGGAGTATACAAGTCCACAGCAAAGTGCTCCAACCATACTTCCGGGAAAAGCCATCATGCTGCCAAGACCAAGCAGATTTCGTAACAGGCTGGCACAGAATGCAATTCCTACACTGTACCAGGGCCCTAATGTGACTGCTGCCAGGATATTAATAATATGCTGTACAGGTGCACATTTACTGCCTGCAACCGGAAAGCTTAAGAAACTTCCGACGATGGCAAGAGCCGTAAATACACCGGCAAGAGCCAGTCGTCTTGTCCGTGAAGAGTCTGATGATAAAGTTGTGTGTGTCATAAATAAACATTCCTTTCATAAAAAAAAGTACCCTTCATTCATAAAGCGGATGGAGGGTACAAAAAGTAAAAAAAGAAGAGATGCGGGGGCATCTCTGTCAAATCAATACATGGTATGAATCCCTCCGTTGGCATTATCCAAATCAGGTAAAGGGTCGAAACGGAATTACGCTTCCTCTCAGCCGGTTTTCTCCAGCTCCCCCTGTTAATATGAACTTTGTTCACGGATTATTATAACGTAGTCAATATCAGATAGCAAGAGAGAAGGAGAAATTTTATATACATGTGATAGAAAATTATGGTAATATATAGAAAGATGTTGTAAATGAATATGTTGCTTTAAAGCACAGATGTGTGAACTGGAGGCTCAGAAGAATGAGAGAGAATAATTTGGCAAGGTTTATAAAAGCGCAGGAGTCTGATTATAAGACAGCTCTTGCAGAGATCAGAAGCGGTCATAAGAGAAGCTGTTGGATGTGGTACATTTTCCCACAGATTCAGGGACTTGGCAGTAGTGGTACTGCAAGGTACTACGCTGTTGAAGACTATGAAGAAGCGAAAGAATATATGGAAAATCCGGTAACGGGAGGACATTTGAGAGAAATTTCCGAAGCGTTACTGAAACTGGAATCAGATGATGCTACGCAGGTGATGGGATGGCCGGATGATTTGAAACTCCGTTCTTCCATGACATTATTTGCACTGGCAACGAAGGAGAATGAGGTGTTCTTAAAAGTTCTGGATAAATTTTATGATAATCAGCCGGATGCACAGACGGTAGATATTTTGGATATGGGATATCTGGTAATGAAAATTGATGAACCGGATTTTGGATGTGAAGGAAGACCGGACGGGGTAGAACCAATGGCTAAAGTAACCCTTCTGAAGCTGAAAAGTGAAGAAGAGATCCAGTTAGAGATTCCGGATGCAGAACTTTACCGGAAAGAGATTGTTGAGGGGAGCGAAGTTGCAGTCAGTCCGGACGGAGTCATGATTAAGATGTAAACAGATCAGGGAGCCGTTTCAGAAGACGATAAGTAAATAAGACGGGTAATAATAAGTAATAAAGGGGAGTTTCAGGTGAAAGACAGAGACGAGAAAAAAGAGACCAAGAAGAAAAGAAAAGAAGAGAAAG
>ENA-OQHD01000464-OQHD01000464.1-human-gut-metagenome-genome-assembly--contig:-NODE-464-length-14616-cov-2.631928_pt1 | contig 14616 bp, 27 predicted proteins | sample MGYA00242560_ERZ504711 | MGnify/ENA primary metagenome ERZ504711 (study PRJEB26092, sample SAMD00036198) | human gut metagenome | host: Homo sapiens | study: EMG produced TPA metagenomics assembly of... | reverse complement strand
AGCGAAAATAAAAGAGCCATATGAAAAGCTGGCTGGAACATACCGCACGACGGACTGCGAAAAGAACAGACGCTGATTTCACAGAAATATGGAAAGGATGCGTTGGGAAAAGGATCTTGGAGCTGCCGGACTGAAGAAAGAGCACCTGGGGAATGGATCAGAGATTTTGGAGCATTTTTAGGACAGGGAGACCGTGAGACCATGGGAAGGTCCATTGAACTTTCCATGAAGCAGATGGATCTGATGATCAGGCAGCAGAGAGGAGAACTGGCAGGAAAAAGAAAGATCGGCAACTGGCTGGGCGTAATGAGCGGGCTGTTCCTGATCATTCTGCTGTGGTAGAACAGGGGAGGGGATATGAATATCAATCTGAGTTTTTAAGATAGCGGCAGTGGGAATCCTTGTGTCGATCCTGAGCCAGGTCTTAAAGCACAGCGGGAGAGATGAACAGGCATTTCTGACCAGTCTTGCAGGACTGATCCTGGTCTTATCGTGGGTGCTTCCATATATTTACGATCTGTTTCAGTCGATCCGGCAGTTGTTCATGTTGTGAGAGGGGAGAAAATGAGTATGTTGCAGGTGGGAGTGATCGGAGTACTGGGAGTCCTTTTTGCAGTGCAGTTTAAAAGTGGAAAATCAGAATATGCCGTCTATATCAGTGTTGCTGTGAGCCTGCTCTTATTTGGCTGTATGCTGGAAAGGCTCAGAGATGCGGTGGATTCACTTGGCAGGATCGGGAATTATATTAAGGTGGATCAGCGTTTTTTCGGAACTATGATAAAAATGATCGGGATCACTTATCTTGCAGAATTTTCTTCAGGCATCTGCAAAGATGCAGGATATCAGAGCATCGCATCCCAGATTGAGATATTCAGTAAGCTGACGATTTTGGCGATGGGACTTCCGATCCTTCAGACTCTGTTGGAAGTCATGACGGGGTTCTTGGGATGAGGCGGGGGATCAGGATGCTTTTTCCCGTATTCCTTGCCATTTTAATTTTTCTGTTCGGGAGCAAGGTCATTTATGCTGCGGAAAATACAGAAAAATGAGGCAGACCGGGTGCAGGAGGCATTATTTGAAGAATTTGATTTTTCAAAACTGGATCAGGAAATGAAAACTCTTTTTCCGGATGAAAAGCTTTCTTTTCGGGAAATACTTATGCAACTGATCTCGGAAAACGGAGGATCCACAGCTGGTACAGTGGTGCAGTTTATAAAAGAAACAGTTTTTTAACCAGTTCGGCACGAATAAAAAAACTACTGGTGTATATGATCCTGATCGCAGTAGCTGCTGCCCTGTTCAACAATTTTACAAGCGTCTTTCAGAACCGGCAGGTATCGGAAGTCAGCTTCTATATTCTTTATATGCTGCTTATGACCCTGTCACTTGTAACTTTTCAGCATACGTTGCAGGATACAGAACAACTGCTTTCTTATCTGACCGAATTTATGAAGCTGTTATGTCCCAGTTACTTTCTTGCAGTTGCATTTGCTGCAGGCAGTTCCTCGGCTCTGGTATTTTATAATATTGTACTGTGGATCATCTATTTAGTAGAGCTGGTGATCCTGGAACTTCTGATGCCGATTGTGCATGTATTTGTTATGATACAGGTTCTTTCCAATCTGACGGGAGAGGATCTGCTGTCAGAATTTGCGGATCTGATCAGAAAAGGAATTGCCTGGTGTCTGAAGACATTGCTGGCAGGTGTGGTCGGGATCAATGTGCTTCAGGGACTTCTTGCACCTGCCATTGATACTGTGAAGCGAAGTGCAGTAAACCGGACAGTAGAAGCGATCCCGTGGATCGGTGATGTGACGGGAGGAGTGGCAGAGGTAGCACTTGGGAGTGCGGTGCTGATCAAAAACGGGATCGGGGCAGCAGGAATGGTGATCGCAGTTATGGTCTGTGCAGTTCCTGTGATCCGGCTGGTGCTGCTTGCTTTTATATATAAATTTGTAGCAGCAATGGTTCAGCCAGTGTCGGATGAAAAGGATTACAGCGTGTATTGGCGGGGTGAGTGAAGGATATGGACTGCTGCTGCAGATTCTCCTTTACACGGCACATTTTTTTCCTGATCACACTGGCGGTGATCGCAGGAGCGACTTCCTGAAAGGAGGGAAGATGAATGGGAACGGTTTATCAGTGGATTCAGAATCTTTCTGTATGGCTGGTCCTGAGTGCGGTAATCCTGCATTTAGTTCCAGGAAAAGATTATGGAAAATATGTACGCGTTTTTTTTCGGGAATGGTTCTGTTACTGCTTTTCCTTGAACCGATGCTGAAACTGACGGGAACAGACGGGATGATCACAAAACTTTATGAGGGAAATCTGGCAAAAGAAGATCAGGCAGAAAAAGAATTATTACAAAAATTATATGAATCGGCTGATCTGACAGAAATTCTGCCTGAGGAATATCAGACATCAGAGGAAGGAGCAGACGAAAAAGCCAGAAAAAAGTATCGGAAACCCAGGCTGTAGAAGTGGAGGAAATTCGCATTGAATAACGAGTGGCTTGCCAGGTTAAAGGAGAAGATCTGGGAAAAAAAAGAGAAACAAGGAAGAACTGCCGGTTCGGCAAAAAACTGCTGCTTCTATTTCTGACCGGACTGCTGTTGCTGGTGATCGTGCTGCCATTTCCGAAAAAATCAGATTCGGAAGATGCGGAGACCGGAACAGAGACAACCACAGAAAACCGTGGATCATATGAGCGGTATCTTGAACAAAAGACAGAAGAAGCCCTGCAGTGTGTGGAGGGGGTGGGGAATGTAAAAGTGATGATCACGCTGAAGTCTTCGGAAGAAAATGTGGTCGAAAAAGATCAGCAGAGTGACGGGCAGTCTGTGGAAGAAGAGGACAGTCAGGGCGGAAAGCGGATGACAAAAGAAACTTCCTCTGATAAAACGAGCATTTATGAACAGAAATCCGATGGAACGCAGGTTCCCTATGTGAGCAAAAAACTCTCCCCGGAAGTAGAAGGAGTGATCGTGATCGCAGATGGGGGTGACAACGCGGTCGTGGTGCAGAATATAACCGGTGCGATTCAGGCATTATATGGGTGGAAGCACATAAATAAAGTAATGAACGCAATGTGGCAGGCACAGAATAAAAGGAGGAGCATAGTGAAGCGGGGATTAAAAAATGAATCAGGTGATGATTGCAGCACTGGCGGTGATGATTGCGGCAGCCGGCTATCTGAATTATACAGGAAGGCTGTTTGGAACTGAAAAATGACGACACGACGCAGACCAGTGCGGACCTGACAAACCAGGAACTTCTGGATATTTCTGAAGAAGATACGGCGACCGGATCAGAGGATATTTTAAGTAATGATTCTGAGACAGAAGGAACTCCGGGAGAAGCAGTACTGACCAATACAACCGCTGAGACTACTGTGGCACAGACAAAAGTGTCCAGAGAACAGGTTATGGCACAAAGTAAAGAAACATTGCAGTCAATCATTGATAATAAAAATTCTCAGCGATGAGCAGAAGCAGGATGCAGTCGATCAGATGGTGGCACTGACCAAAAGGGCCAGAGCTGGAAGCAGACATAGAATCGCTGATGGCAGCAAAAGGCTTTTCCGAGGCGGTGGTCAGCATCGGGGATGATTCTGTTGATGTTGTGGTAAAGGCAGAAGAACTGACAGATGCCAACAGGGCAAAGATTGAAGAAATCCTTACAAGAAAGACGGAAGTATCACCAGAAGGGATTGTGATCACACCGATTCATGAATGAATGGGTACGAAGGGATCACCGGAGTAATTTCGGGGAAAACTATTTGCCGTATGGCTGTACTTGTGATACACTAGCTACTGGATGCCACCCGTACGGATACGGAAGAACCGATCGGCGGGGGCCTGGACGATAGGAGATAAGCATATGTCAGATATTACGAATGAAATAAAAAAGGAGAAGAACCTTTGCGATCATATCACACCCGGATGCAGGAAAGACGACACTGACGGAGAAATTTCTGCTTTATGGAGGAGCGATCAATCAGGCAGGTTCTGTCAAAGGAAAAGCAACGGCAAAGCATGCAGTATCGGACTGGATGGAGATTGAAAAGGAAAGAGGTATTTCGGTCACCTCTTCGGTACTGCAGTTTAATTACGGCGGATATTGTATCAATATCCTGGATACACCGGGACATCAGGACTTCTCGGAGGACACGTACCGTACCCTGATGGCGGCAGATTCTGCGGTAATGGTGATCGATGCATCCAAGGGTGTGGAGGCACAGACGAGAAAATTGTTCAAGGTATGTGTGATGCGTCATATCCCGATCTTTACCTTCATTAACAAAATGGATCGTGAAGCAAGAGATACGTTTGAGCTGCTGGATGATATCGAAAAAGAACTGGGGATCGCCACCTGTCCTGTGAACTGGCCAATCGGTTCGGGAAAGGCCTTTAAAGGCGTTTATGACCGGGCAAAGAAAGAAGTAGAACTTTTCTCAGATACAAAAAAGGGAACGGCCATGGGAGAAGTTCAGATGGTTCCGATTGATGCACCTGAGACAGAGAAACTGATCGGTGCAGATGCAAAGAAAATTCTGGCGGATGAGATCGAACTTCTGGACGGAGCTTCTGCGGAATTTGACCAGGAGCTGGTAGATAAGGGGCAGCTTTCTCCGGTATTTTTCGGTTCAGCACTGACAAATTTCGGAGTAGAGACATTCCTGAAGCATTTCCTGAAGATGACCACATCTCCGCTGCCGCGTATGTCGGATAAAGGGGAGATAGATCCGATGGAAGAAAAGGATTTTTCAGCTTTTGTATTTAAGATTCAGGCGAATATGAATAAGGCACATCGTGACAGGATCGCATTTATGCGGATCTGTTCCGGTGAGTTTGAGGCAGGAATGAATGTCTACCATGTGCAGGGAGGAAAAGAGATCCGTCTTTCCCAGCCGCAGCAGATGATGGCGAGTGAACGGAAGATGATCACCAAAGCTTATGGTGGAGATATCATCGGGGTTTTTGATCCGGGAATCTTTTCGATCGGAGATACCCTTACGACTTCAAAGGAAAAATTCGCTTATGAGGGAATCCCGACATTTGCACCGGAGCATTTCGCACGTGTGCGTCAGGTCGATACGATGAAAAGAAAGCAGTTTGTCAAGGGAATCAACCAGATCGCACAGGAGGGTGCGATCCAAATCTTTCAGGAATATAATACCGGAATGGAAGAAATCATTGTCGGAGTTGTCGGTGTGCTTCAGTTTGATGTGCTGAAATACCGTCTGAACAACGAGTATAATGTGGAGATCCGGCTGGAGAATCTGCCATACGAGTATATCCGCTGGATTGAAAACGAAGATGTGGATATGGATCACTTAAGCGGAACTTCAGATATGAAGAAGATCAAGGATCTGAAGGACCGTCCATTGCTGCTTTTTGCACATGAATGGAGTATCCGTATGACAGAGGAAAGAAACAAAGGACTGATCCTGTCAGAGTTCGGGCGGTCATAATTCCTCTTTGCAAACGGAACGATATTTGTTATAATGGAAAAACGAATCAGACAATGCAGGAGGTTTTGAACATGGCAAAGGACGAAAGAAATATTTATACGATACAGAATGACGCAGGAAAGGGAGAAGTAAAGATTGCAGATGAAGTTGTTGCGATCATTGCAGCCCTGGCAGCTACAGAAGTGGAAGGCGTAGCCTCCATGGCGGGCAATATCACGAATGAGCTGATCAGCAGACTCGGGATGAAGAATCTTTCCAAGGGAGTTAAAGTAGATGTGCTGGAAGGCGTGGTTACCGTTTCCCTGACCCTGAATCTGAAGTATAACTACAGTGTAGTAGAAGTATCAGGAAAAGTGCAGGAAAAGGTTAAGAATGCGATCGAGAACATGACAGGACTTGAAGTTGCAGACGTGAATATCAAAGTGGCCGGCGTAGAGATGGAGAATCAGGAGTAGGTTTACAAAGGAAAGGAATCAATATGATTAGAACAGAACTTCGCGAGCATATTTTCAAGCTGTTATTTCAGGAAGAATTTAACCAGGAAGAGGATATGCAGGAGCATCTGAAATACTATTTCATGACGCTTGAGAATGCGGCAGATAAAGATAAAGATTATATCCAGGAAAAATATGAGGCGGTTGCAGGGCATATTGCAGAGATTGATGAACTGATCAACCAGTATGCAAAAGGATGGAAGACTACCCGGATGAACAAGGTAGATCTTGCCATTTTAAGACTTGCTGTCTATGAGATGAAGTGGGACGAGGAAGTACCGGTCGGAGTTGCCATCAATGAGGCAGTAGAGCTGGCGAAGAGATTCAGCGGTGGAGACAGTCCGTCCTTTATCAACGGGGTACTTGGAAAGATCGCACGCTCTGCAGACGGGGATGAGACGAAGTAAGTCAGTATATGCAGAACGGAGATATCAGGATGAAGAATGTCTATACGGTGAGACAGGTCAATTCTTATATTAAGAATATGTTCGCCCAGGATTTCATGCTGAACCGGATCTATGTAAAGGGTGAGGTATCGAATCTGAAATACCATACATCAGGGCATATATATTTTTCATTGAAAGACGAGTCCGGCACGATTGCCTGCGTCATGTTCGCAGGCTCAAGGTCAGGGCTTTCTTTTCGTATGGAGGAAGGTCAGCAGATCATTGTACTCGGTGTGGTGGATGTCTATGCAAGAGATGGAAAATACCAGTTGTATGCAAGAAAAATCGTGCGGGACGGTGTAGGACTTCTGTATGAACGCTTTGAACTTTTGAAGAAAGAACTGCAGGAAATGGGAATGTTTGCACCGGAGTACAAGCAGAAGATCCCAAAGTATATCCGGCGGCTTGGAGTTGTGACTGCACCGACCGGGGCGGCAGTCAGAGACATCATCAATATTACGAAGCGGAGGAATCCTTTTGTGCAGATCATCCTGTATCCGGCACTGGTACAGGGCGAAGGTGCTTCTGAGAGTATTGTAAAGGGAATCCATGCACTGGAAGCAGAAAAGGTGGATGTCATGATCGTGGGCCGTGGCGGAGGAAGCATGGAAGATCTCTGGGCATTTAATGAAGAGGCAGTCGCAAGGGCAGTATTTGACTGTTCTGTTCCGGTGATTTCAGCGGTAGGACATGAGACCGATACAACGATCATTGATTTTGTGGCGGATCTGCGGGCACCGACTCCTTCTGCTGCCGCAGAACTGGCGGTGTATGATTTCATGGAGATGAAAAAGAACCTGAAGCTGCGGGAAGAGAGGCTGCTGCATTTTATGCAGTTAATACTGGAACGGAAGAGACAGAAACTGGAGCAGTATTCGCTCAGGATGCGGGCGTATCATCCGCAGCAGCGGTTAAATGAGCAGCGACAGTTCGCCGCAGATGCTGAGAACCGGCTGAGAAGAGAAATGATGCGGAGACTGGAGCAGGAAAAATACCGTCTGGGACTTATGGCAGAACGACTGAAAGGATTATCTCCTCTTGAAAAGCTCAGTCAGGGATATGCTTATGTGGAGAACAGTTCGGGGGCAAATGTCAGGACAGTCAGTAATGTAAAGCAGGGAGAACAGATCACGGTCTATGTGACGGATGGACGGATCCGGGCAGAAGTGACCGGCGTTGAGAAAGAGGAGACATAAGATGGGGACAGAGAAAAAGGAAAATTTGGAAGAAATGTTTGACCGGCTGGATCAGGTAATCGGTACTTTGGAAGGAGAGGATGTTTCACTGGAGGAGGCGTTTGGGTTGTACGATCAGGGAATGAAGCTGATCCGGAGATGCAACCAGACGATCAATGAAGTGGAAAAGAAGATTCTTGTACTGGATGAGAATGGAGAAAAGCATGAATTTTAAAGAAGAGTATACGGACAGAGTAGAAAAAATAGAAAAGATCCTGAAAAAGTATCTTCCTGCAAAAAAAAGGATATCAGAGGACGATCATGGAGGCCATGGAGTATAGTCTGATGGCAGGTGGAAAGCGTCTCCGTCCCATGCTGATGTGGGAGAGTTACAGACTGTTTGGCGGAGAAGGAGCTGCAATCGAACCGTTTATGGCTGCCATTGAGATGATCCATACATATTCACTGGTGCATGATGATCTTCCGGCAATGGATAATGATGAATACAGACGCGGAAGAAAGACAACGCATATTGTATACGGTGAAGATATGGGAATCCTTGCAGGAGACGCGTTGCTTAATTATGCATTTGAGACTGCCTGCCGGGCCTTTTGAAGAGGAGTCGGAGCATGCTTTAAGGATTGGAAAAGCATTGAAGATCCTTGCGGATAAGGCAGGAATTTACGGAATGATCGGTGGACAGGTCGTGGATGTGCAGGAATCAGGAAAAGCTGTATCAGGCGAAGTACTGGACTTTATTTACAGGCTGAAGACCAGTGCATTGATCGAGGCTTCTATGATGGCAGGTGCAGTTCTTGCAGGTGCAGAGGAAGGGCAGGTCAGCAGGATGGAGCAGATCGCAGGAAAGATCGGGCTGGCATTCCAGATCCAGGATGACATTCTGGATGTGACCAGTACGACGGAACTGCTTGGAAAGCCGGTTCACAGTGATGAAAAGAACGCAAAAAACGACGTATGTGACCTGGAAAGGGATTGAAAAGGCACATGAGGATGTGGAACGGTTGACGCAGGAGGCGGTGGATCTGCTGCGGAAGTTCCCGGCGAAGGATGATTTCCTTGAAGAATTACTAAAAATCTCTGGTATACCAAGGGGAAAAATAAAAGGAGGAATCCTGATGGTACTTGAGAAGATCCATAAGGGAAAATGATATAAAAAATCTCAGTCCCGAGGAACTTACTATGCTTGCAGATGAGATCCGACAGTTTCTGATCGAGAAGATCAGTGTGACCGGAGGTCACCTGGCATCGAATCTGGGGGTTGTGGAACTGACGATGGCACTTCATCTTGTCTTTGATCTTCCACAGGATAAGCTGATCTGGGACGTAGGACATCAGGCTTACACGCATAAGTTGCTGACGGGGAGAAAAGCAGGGTTTGATGAACTGAGAAAATACGGGGGAATGAGTGGATTTCCAAAAAGAAAAGAGAGCGAATGTGATGCCTTTGATACAGGGCATAGTTCTACTTCTATTTCCGCAGGACTTGGATATGTGGCGGCAAGAGAACTTCAGGGCGGAACCCACAGTGTGGTTTCGATCATCGGAGACGGTTCTATGACCGGAGGAATGGCATACGAGGCACTGAACAATGCAAGCAGACTGAAAAGTAATTTTATCATTGTCCTCAACGATAATAATATGTCCATTTCTGAAAATGTGGGAGGAATGTCCCAGTATCTCAATGGACTGCGTACGGCACAGGCTTATACAGGGCTGAAGAAAGGTGTGGAAGATACGCTGAAAAAGATCCCAGGAAAGGGAGATCGGATCATTTACCATATGAAAAGGACAAAAAGCGGGATCAAGCAGTTGTTTGTTCCGGGGATGTTTTTTGAAGATATGGGGATCACGTATTTAGGCCCGGTAGACGGACATGATATCCATAAGCTGACAAGGATCTTAAATGAGGCGAAGCGGGTTGACCATGCGGTGCTGGTTCATGTGATGACGAAAAATGGGAAAAGGATATGTACCGGCTGAGGAAAATCCGTCCAGGTTTCATGGGACAGGACCATTTGATATCCCAAGTGGAACAGCGGTAGGGAAAAAGGGCGACAGATTCTTATACAGATGTATTTTCAAAAGTACTTGCAGATATCGGAAAAGCAGGATGAAAAAGGTAGTAGCGATCACTGCGGCGATGGCAGACGGGACGGGGCTGGCAAGATTTGCAAAGATGTTCCCACAGAGATTTTTTGGATGTCGGCATTGCAGAGGAGCATGCGATGACCTTTGCGGCAGGACTGGCAGCAGGCGGGATGAAACCGGTCTTTGCGGTATATTCCTCTTTCCTGCAAAGGGCTTTTGACCAGACGATCCATGATGTCTGTCTTCAGAATCTGCCGGTTTTTATAGCCGTGGATCGTGCCGGACTTGTAGGCAGTGACGGAGAGACGCATCAGGGAGTATTTGACCTGTCATTTCTTCTGGAGATTCCGAATCTGACGGTTATGTCACCAAAGAACCGATGGGAAATGGCAGATATGGTCCGTTTTGCTGTTGATTTTCCGTATCCGGTTGCATTGCGGTATCCAAGAGGAGAGGCTTATGAGGGGCTGAAAGAGTTCCGTACCCCGATTCTTTATGGAAAAAGTGAAGTGATCTGCCGTGAAAGCGGGATTGCGATCCTTTTCATAGGACATATGTCAGAACTGGGAGAGTCTGTATGGAAGGCAATGAAAGAAGCAGGATATCGTTGCAGCCTGATCAATGCAAGATTTGCAAAGCCGCTGGATACAGAGATGATCCGTGATCTTTGCAGGGATCATCAACTGATCGTGACGATTGAGGAAAATGTGCTGGCGGGTGGTTTCGGTGAGCAGGTTGTCCAGTACGTGATGCAGAGTGGTGAGAAGACCCGGGTACGGACGATCGGAATTTCCGATGATTATGTGGAGCATGGAAATGTAGAAGTCCTGCGAAAAGAAGTGGGACTGGATCAGGAGACCATTGTGGCACAGATAAAAGAAGATTATCTGATGATAAAGGAAGATTAAAAATGAAAGAACGTTTAGATGTATTACTTGTAAAAAGGAATCTTGCAGAGTCCAGGGAAAAGGCAAAAGCGATCATTATGTCTGGAAATGTATTCGTAGAAGATCAGAGAGAGGACAAGGGACAGGAACCACTTTCCCGGAAGATGTAAAGATTGAAGTGAGAGGGCATGTCATGCCGTATGTCAGCAGAGGCGGTCTGAAGCTGGAGAAAGCAATTAAAATTTTGATGTCAGTGTAGAAGGAAAAGTCTGTACGGATGTGGGATCTTCTACTGGCGGTTTTACGGACTGTATGCTGCAGAACGGAGCTGTAAAGGTGTTTGCAATCGATGTCGGACGGGGGCAGTTGGACTGGAAACTGCGTCAGGATCCAAGGGTAGTCTGCATGGAAAAGACCAATATCCGCTATGTGACACCGGAAGATATCGGAGAACCGGTGGACTTTTCCTCCATTGATGTCTCCTTTATTTCGCTGACAAAAGTGTTAGAGCCGATTCGGGATTATCTGACAGAAGACGGAGAAATCGTAAGACCCTAGATTAAACCACAGTTTTGAAGCAAGGGGCGTGAAAAAGGTTCCAGGGGGAAAAAAAAGGGAGTTCGTGAGAGTAAAAAAAAGCACGCACCATGAAGTAATCGCAAAAAGTGACTTCCTATGCAGCGTCTATCGGATTTGATATTCTTGAGATTGAATTTTCACCGATCAAAGGACCGGAGGGAAATATTGAATATCTGGTGCATCTGAAGAAGACGCAGGAACTTCCGGGAAAGATCCTGGCACAGAATCTGGAGACGGTCGTGGACAGTGCATTCGATACGTTGGCAAAATAAGTGGGGATAAAGCATGGATTCATTTTATATCATAACGAATATATTAAAAGATAAAGACTATGCGGTTACGGATAAAATCTGCAATTATATTGAGCAGAAAGGGAAGAAATGGACACTTGCAAAAAAGGATGAAGAGGGTCATATCCTTCCGGGGACAGTGCCGTCCGACGTGGAATGTGGACTGGTACTCGGAGGCGACGGAACGCTGATCCGTGCAATCCGGGATCTGGAAGGTGAGGAACTCCCTTTACTTGGGATCAACCTCGGGACACTGGGATATCTTGCAGAAGTAGAATTGAAGGATTATCAGTATGCCATCGACAGACTGTGCGGAGAAGAACACGCAGCGATCGAACTGCGGATGATGCTGGAAGGTGTGGCGGGAGATGAAAAAAGAGATCTTGCGGTGAATGATATTGTGCTGACGAGGGAAGGAAATATCAGGATCGTACAGTTTAATGTCTATGTCAATGGAACGCTTTTGAATACTTATCTTGCAGACGGAGTGATTATTTCGACTCCCACCGGAAGTACCGGATATAACCTTTCAGCGGGAGGTCCTGTTGTAGAACCAACGGCAAGTATTATCGTCATTACTCCGATCTGCTCCCATGCGTTGAATACAAGCAGTGTAGTGCTTTCGGCAGAAGATGTGATCGAGGTGGAAGTCTGTCCGGGAAGATACGGCAGACAGGAGGAAGTAGCCTTGTGTTATGACGGTGCAGTCCGGAGAAAGCTGGTATCGGGAGACCGCGTCTGTATCAGGAGAGCGGAGGAGACGGCAAAGCTTATTAAACTGAGCAAAGAAAGCTTCATGAAGACGATGCGTGAAAAAGTGAAGAATGAATAGAATGAAAGTAAGCCGACATGCAAAGATTATTGAACTTATCAGCCAATACGACATTGAGACGCAGGAGGAACTGGCAGAATATCTGAATAATGCCGGCTTCAAGGTGACTCAGGCAACGGTATCGAGAGATATCCGGGATCTGAAGCTGACGAAAGTGTCACTCAACGGAGGAAAGCAGAAATACGTGATCCATCGTCAGGATGAAGATGGAATGAGCGAAAAATATATCCGGGTACTAAGAGACGGATATATGTCAATGGATATGGCACAGAATATTCTTGTCATCAAGACGGTATCAGGAATGGCAATGGCAGTTGCAGTTGCGGTGGATGCAATGAAATGGAATGAAGTGGTGGGCTGCATTGCCGGCGATGATACGATTATGTGTGCAATCCGTACAGTAGAAGATACAGTGACAGTCATGGACAAGATCAGAAAGATTGTGTCCAAGAAGGATTAGGTGTTGAATATGTTACAGAATCTGTATGTGAAAAAATCTGGCATTGATCGATGAGACGGAAGTGGAGTTTGGTGAGGGACTGAATATACTGACAGGAGAGACAGGAGCAGGAAAGTCGGTTATCATCGGTTCTGTCAACGCAGCGCTGGGCGGAAAAACGTCGAGGACATGATCCGCCAGGGCTGCGATTATGCCTATGTAGAACTGGTGTTTTCCGTCACAGATGAAAAAAAACGGCGGGAACTGGCCGCCAGAGAGGTCTGCCCGGACGCAGACGGAAATCTTATCATATCAAAGAAAATCATGCCTTCCAGAAGCATCAGCCGCATCAAACGACGAGACGGTGACAGCCGCCAGGCTTCGGGAAATCACGGGCATTCTCATTGATATTCACGGACAGCATGAACATCAGTCCCTTCTCTATCACGCCAAGCATCTCGAAATTCTCGACGAGTATGGAAAATCCAGAATTGCCAAATTAAAAGAACAGACAGCAGAAGCCTACCAGGAGTACGCGGCTGTGAAAAAGAAGCTGGAGTATTACCAGAGCGGCAGGGAGCAGCTTCTGAGGGAGACGGATTTTCTGCGTTTTGAGATCGAGGAGATTGAGAACGCCGGTTTAAAGCCTGGCGAGGAGGAGGAGCTGGAGAGCGCGTACCGCCGGATTTTTCCAACAGCAGAAGGATTGTGGAAAGCCTGTCCGAGGCCTATCAGGCGGTCAACGGGGACGCCGTGGCGAGAGCGCTTCTGGCTGTGGAGAAGGCAGCTGAGTACGATGAAGGGATTTCCGGCATCCGGGATCAGCTCTACGATGTGGACGCGCTGATGAGCGATTTAAACCGGGAAATTTCTTCCTACATGGAGGAGATGACCTTCGACGAGGCAGCCTTCCGGGAGACGGAGGAGCGCCTTGACCTGATCCGGGGACTGGAAAATAAATACGGCGACACCATAGAGAAGGTGCTGGACAGTCTGGATAAGAAGAGAGAAAAGCTGGAGGAGCTGGAACACTTTGACCTGAGAAGAGAGGAGACAGAACGCCGCTTTGCCCAGCTGGAAGAGCGCTTGGAGACTCTCTGCGGGGAACTGTCAAAAATCCGCCGGGAGACGGCGCAGACGCTGACAGAGAGGATGAGAGAGGGGCTTTCTGACTTAAATTTCCTGAACGTGGAGTTTACCATGGAATTCCGCCGTCTTTCCCACTATACGGCTGGCGGATTTTGACGAGGCGGAATTTTTGATTTCCACGAACCCGGGCGAGCCGCGCGTCCTCTGGGAGCTGTGGCCTCCGGAGGCGAGCCGTCCAGGATCATGCTGGCTATCAAGGCTGTTCTGGCGGAGACGGACGATATTCCCACGCTGATATTCGACGAGATTGATACGGGAATCAGCGGCCGGACGGCGCAGATGGTGTCTGAGAAGCTGAGCCTCATTGCAGGAAGCCACCAGGTCATCTGCATCACCCACCTGCCCAGATTGCGGCTATGGCCGACAGCCACTATGAGATACGAAAGACTGCGAAGGAAAACAGAACTGTGACACAGATTAAGCGGCTGTCAGAGGATCAGATGACAGACGAACTGGCAAGGCTTCTGGGCGGTGCGGAAATTACGGAGGCGGTGCGCCAGAACGCCCGGGAAATGCGGGCGCTGGCGGCAGAGAAGAAACGTCTTAATCGTCAAACCCCATAGCTTCCAGGGCGTCCTCCAGCAGATCTGCCTCCCGATCCATGGTTTCTTCGGTTCGGATGAGCTCGATCTGCTGAGCGATGAAGTCGTCTCTCGCCACGTCCCCAGACCAGTAGCTCTGCTCCAGAGCGTCCTCCTGGGCTTCCAGCTGATGTTCCTTTTGCTCCAGCTCAGACGCCATAG